>Ga0082212_10008133_pt1 | contig 13750 bp, 13 predicted proteins | sample TergutNt197P3_FD_71548 | JGI IMG/M metagenome (GOLD analysis project Ga0082212, IMG submission 71548) | Neocapritermes taracua P3 segment gut microbial communities from Petit-Saut dam, French Guiana - Nt197 P3 | ecosystem: Host-associated > Arthropoda: Insects > Digestive system > Gut ... | reverse complement strand
TCACCCTGCTTGATATATTTGTCCACAATTTCTACGGCTTTTTGTGCATCCACATGTCCAAAAACCAAAGGGGCACAGCCGGGTTTATGTACTTCAACGGTAGGTTCGGCGTGGCAATACCCCATACAGCCGGTTTGGGTTACTACGGCGTTCAGGTTTTCTTCCCCGATTTTATCGCGAAATGCGTTCATGGTATCACGAGAGCCCGAAGCAATACTACAGGTAGCCATCGCCACTTTGAATTGTACCAAACCGTCGGAAGGGTTTACCACTTGTTGTTTTATTTTACACAGGTCGTCCAGCGACTTAATTTTATCCATACTGGTCTTCGTTTTATTAAAATAATTCAAAGAACAAAGATAAGCATTTTTTTTGTTATGGTAACATAAATGAATGAAATTTTAAGGATGTTTCCCATGTAACCAGTAATCCTACCATTTCGGAGTAACTTAAAATGCCGCTCTGTTGCTGATTTGTCTTCAGGTAAGCGTCGTATACTTTATCCTGCATGGCCGATAAGGTTGGGTTCAACGCTTTCTGCCAGTGTTCCTGTATGGCACGATAATCAGCCTTGATACGCGGGTCAATTTGTTCGGTAAATTCACGGTAGCGGTCGGGCGATATTTTTCGCAAGTTGCCCAGCAGATACGATACTGTTTGCAAGTAACCGCTGTACCGTACCAGAGGATGATTACTCGAAGTGCAGATAATGGTTGCATAGAGGTTACATTCTGCCTCGTCGGCAATGCCAAACTGATGCGCTTTCTCATGTGCCAATGTGTATGGATACGTAATGGGAAGAGCATAATGATTGACCTGTACTTCGTTGAAAAACGGGTCGAAGTAACCGGCAACTCCCATTCGGGTCATCAGCGGCTCGGCGATGGTCTTTTTGGTACGCCGCCAGCCGTTAGGGTAAGGTAAACGCAACGATTCATGATGTTGTGCGTACAAGGCTTCTATTTCGCGGTCAACATCCTTTGCATCAAACAGCGGCTCGGCGATGTATGCGTGATTCAGGGAGTCAATGTAGCGTATCACCAACGTTTCAAAAAAATCTCTGTCTTCCCTGGGTTGTTCCACACCGAAACGCTCGTAAAATCCCGGACGAAAATAACTTATCCCCCACGCCATGTAAAACCAAACTGCCAACCACAGTACCGACAACAGGAAAACAGCGAGCCATCGGCGAACCGACAACCTGCGCATACACATCATCGCCACGCTGACCGGCAACAAAACAATTGCTGAAATCACCGGCACATCCAGTAACGAAAAAGGTATCCAGCGTGAAATAAACGAAAGTGCGGTAGCGATGACAGGATAACAATAATATATATATGTATCAGCCAAAGCGGGGATGCGCGAACACAGAAAGATAAACACCAGCAAAACAAGTAACGGCAGAGACCTCTTATGTCTTAAAATCATTCTCAATCCTCAATTGATTCAGTTTTTCATATATCATGTAACACATCCAAGCGTCTGTTGCGGCATAACGTTGCTGTGCTTCGGTGAGGATGTCGTTTTCCCAATTGGAGGTTTGCTGTGATTTTGAAATACGTACACCCAAAACGATACCTGCCATTTTGGACAATCCGAAACTTTTAATATTAAATTCCTTCACCATATCCTGTAAGTCAATAAATCCATCGGGCTTGATTTTTACAGAACGTTTCAACACATCAATATCGTTTTTGATAGCAGTACCTACTTTCAGAATGTTGGGATCCGCCAGTAACGCCAACAAACTTTTAGGTATACCCATTTTGCAAAGACGAAATAAAAAGACATCTGTGGTAGTGGCCAATTGCAGCAGAGCAACGCGATTAACTTTTCCTTTGGTAAACGACGGACGTGTCTCCGTATCGAACCCTAACGCAGGATACGACCTAAGCCAATTAACTGCCGATTGAGCCGCAATAGAATGATCGATCAAATGGATTTTTCCTTTGAACTGTACTAATGGCAGCAAATGAAGTTCTTCTTTAGATATTTCGGTTACAAACATTTGCTACACCAATTCATCATAGTATTCGTCTTCTTCGTCCATGTCTTCATCATCCATATCGTCGTCTTCCATTTGCGATGCCTTTTTTGCTTCGGCATACCGGTGCTGATACAGGTTTACATGAACGATACGGGTTGCGCTCAACAATTTTACGCCCCAATATTTTCCAAAAGTTTCAAAACATTCAACAAGCGCATCGTTCATATTTTCAAGCGTTCCGGTTTCGTACAGAAGAACAAAATCTTTCAGTTCCTGATAGATATCGGTGAGCATTTCCGACAGACTGGCCTGTGTGACCTTTGTCGCTCCGGGATGGCTCAAATCAATGAAATCGGTAAACCTGTCCAAAGCGCCAACATAGGCAACCAAATTGACAAAAATGCTATTGTATTCGCGCTCGGTGACAAATTTTTCGACATCCGACGAATAACGCACATCTACCTGAGGCAAATACGACATGGAAGCGTAAATTTCCGGTAATAGACGCAATTGAACTGTCCAGAAATCCGCAATATTTTTGTCGGGTAATTTTTCCAGATATTCTAAATAACTGCGGCACAACTTTACGAACTCTTTCGTTTGCGGAGCAATAAGTGAATCTATTTTATTCATGACTATAAAGTATATAAAAATCAAACAAACCTATACATTATTTTAAAGGCACAAAATTAGACTGTTTTTTTGTATTTCATTCCAATTTCATGTAATAATATAAATGATGATCCGGTAACAAATCCGGATGAAATATCCTGATCATGTCCTTCAGAATGATGTGCGGCCTGATCACGCCTGATTCGAAAAAATCGTTGCCACCACCTGCACCCACGCGCACATTGTTATTATAGACCATACCCGCATGGAAAGGTTTGACAAGCGACAGCCGTTCATCCACCGATCTGATTTCGTCAAGTGTGCGGGCTGCGCCTGTATTGATCCACAAATCGGCTGTTCCTGACCGGTTGACAACTGTTTCGATATTGACAGGAAAACTTTCGTATGACGAATTGTCTTTCCACAAGTATTGACCGCCGGCATCAGCCATTATGTCAGCCATCCATGTCTTCCCGCCGGGGATATGCCAGATTCCCTGCCAAGGTAAGCCACACATTATTTTCGGACGATATTTGCTGTTTTTCGCCAAATCGCGAAGTGATTCGTATTCGTCCCTGATGGCATTGAATTTTTGAACAGCCTGCTCTTCACAACCGTAAAATGCCGCCATGAATTTGATCCACTCGGCTTTACCAAGCGCGGTATGTTCAAGGTACTCGGCATTGAACACCACTTTTTGTCCCAAATCTGCGAGCCGCGTCATACTGCCGGCTACCTCTTCTCCCACTCCATACGCAAAGATCACGTCGGGTTTCAGGCTGATGATTTTTTCGTAATTCAACCCCTGATCATAACCGATATCTGACACTTGTCCATCGGCAATCGCTTGACAAATAAGCGAATCAGACACAAACGCCGCACCCGACAGCGCTTTGATACTCGACGTCTGTTCTAAAGCCGACAACATCGCCACATGTGTAGTAGAAAAACAAATAACCCGCTCCACAGGTATATATATAATGGTATACTGCTCGTATCCGGAAGGTATTTCCTTTCCCTTTGGACAGAGCACATAACGGTAAAGTACATTTTTTGCCCCCTGCCATGGATTGGAAACAGTTAACAAGGTAAGGTCGCCGCGTTTTTCAATCGTAAAACCACGCGCATACTCCACCATGACCGAATCGGACAAAATGGCTACTGCTGTGGAAGCGGTGTGCTGCCCTCTGCCGTTACAGGATGTAATACATGCGGTAAACCAAATGATTAACAAGGAATAACGTACAAATCGAAATATGGTCATACAAAAAGTCATTGTTTATAAACGACAACTAACCACGTACCAAAAATTGTGCCACGAACACAAAAAGTTATTTTTTATTGAGAATAAAGCAACTTTGGTATGACTTTTGTATAACCATAATCTTGTCAACTTAATTGTAATTTTTCCTTTTATTAAAAAGATAACGATCATATTGAGTTTTATTTTTTTGCGTATCTTTGTACGTACATTTTAACATTTTATTTTAATTAATTATTTCATTATCAGTAGATAACAATTTATGGATAGCAGAAACGATTGGAAGCGAGTTACCAAACCGGAAATTCCTTCACGTTCGGGAAAATATGGAAATGAGCCGCAGAGTATCCGTGATGGAAACAAAAGTTCGCGTAGGCAATACACAACCTCTTACAACGCAGCAGGAAACCGTGGATACAGGGACGATAATTACGGGAATCGAATGAATGACCCTAATTACAATTACGAACAGGGTGATGATGCCGGTTACAATTCCGGCTACATTGACTTGAACAGTGCCGTTGATTCAGTTCCTACGAAGAAAAAGCGTAAACGCATTGTAAAGGAAACAAGCGTTAGCAGTAGTAGCAGTATTATCAGTAGTGAAAGCAGTAGTGAAAGCAGTAGCAGAAACGAACCGGTGAACAGGTCATACCAGAAGGTAATTTTGAAAAAGAAAGTACCGAAAAAAACACTGACACTACCTAAGAAAAAAGTGAAACCCATTGTTCCGGCCTACCCCGATATCGTATTCGATAAACCCGTCCGTTTGAACAGGTTTATTGCCAATACCGGTTTATGCTCGCGTCGCGAAGCCGACGAACATATTAAAGGTGGGCTCATCAAAGTGAATGGAGAAGTAGTAACAGAAATGGGCGTAAAGGTAAATCCCGGCGACGAGATACAATTCAAGGATAATGAACTGACCAACCAACGCAAGATTTATCTTCTATTGAACAAGCCCAAAGGCTTCATTACATCAATGGACGATCCTAACGGAAAAAAAATAGTGATGGATCTGGTGCGAAGCGCCTGCAAGGAACGTATCTTCCCTGTTGGCCGTCTGGACAAAATGACCACCGGTGTGCTGCTGCTCACCAACGATGGCGATCTGTCGCTCAAACTAACCCATCCGTCCAACCGCATGCGCAAGGTATATCAGATAAAATTAGATAAACCTCTTGTTGAAGAAGATCTGGAAAAACTCGCGAAAGGCATCGAACTCGAAGACGGACCAATAGCATTTGATACCATTGCGTACACCGATCCCGAAAATAAATCGCAGATAGGCGCAGAGATACACTCGGGCAAAAACCGGATCGTACGCCGTATGTTCGAATCGGTGGGTTACAAGGTTATGAAACTCGACCGCGTATATTTTGCCGGATTGACCCGCAAAGGACTAAAACGCGGAAAATGGCGTTTCCTCACCCCCGAAGAAGTGGCTTTCCTTAAAATGATGCCATCATAAACAAATGAACATTCATACAGTTTTAATCGTTTGATGAAAAAAAAAATGCATTTTTTTTATTTTTTTTTGAAAGAAATTTTGTTTTGAAAAAAATATCAGTATTTTTGCAACGTTATTTCGGGTGTTAAAAATCGAATAAAAATCTTTAAAACTAATAATCAAATCAAGTAAGTATATGAAAAAGTATAGTTTATTTCTCATGTCGGCCCTGTTAGTGGGCATTGTATTTAGCGGTTGTAATCCTTTGAAAAAGATGAAGGATAATGCCAGTGATGTTAAATACACAGTTAATCCTCCAGTTCTTGAATTGGTTGGCGATCAAGTAGCCATTTCCATTAATGGCTCATATCCTGCCAACTATTTCAACAAGAATGTAGTCGCAACCCTCACTCCGGTATTGAAAAGCGGAAGTAACGAAGTCGCTTTTGACGCATACAAAGTACAGGGTGAGAATGTAAAGGAGAATAATAAGGTGATCAAGCAGGATGGCGGATCGTTCAACTATTCGTCAAAAGTTGCTTATAAGCCTGATTTTCAACTTTCAGAATTGATGTTGAACGTGACCGGGCAATATAAAAATAAGCCCGCGCTCGACTTCGACCCGTATAAATTGGCTGATGGTATCATCACCACTTGCCTGTTGGTCGAAAAGAACGGGAAAGCCACGTATGCTGCCGACAAGTATGTCCGCATCACTCCCGATTCGTATGAAGCAGATATCAAATATCTGATTCAACAATCCGATGTCCGCACGAGCGAATCCAAAAAACCGGAAATCGCTCAATTTACCGAAGCCGTTAAAGCTGCCGCTGCCAACGAAAGAATCCAATTCACCAGCACACAACTTTCGGCTTACGCTTCTCCTGATGGTCCTCTCGAATTGAATGAGAAGTTGTCGGGCAACCGTGAAAAAACCGGTATGGATTTCTTCTCCAAGAACTTCAAAGCGGCCAAAGTTGAAGATGTGATCAAATCCGACTTGTTAAAGACCGTAGTTACTCCGGAAGACTGGGAAGGTTTCAAAAAATTGATGGAAGAATCGAATATTGCCGACAAACAGTTGGTACTTCGCGTTCTGTCCATGTATTCCGATCCTGTTGTTCGCGAGAGAGAAATCAAAAATATCGCCGCAGCTTTCGAAGACATAAAGGTCAAAATACTTCCCCAGTTGCGTCGTTCAAAAATGACAGTGAATGTTGAACTCATCGGTTTGTCCGATCAGGAAATCAACGCTCAATTCGACAGTGATCCCAGCAAGTTGAAACTGGAAGAAATTCTCTATGCAGGAACCCTCACCCAGGATGCCAACAGGAAACTGGCAATCTATCAAGCAGCAGCCCGTTACTATCCAAGCGATTACCGTACCAAGAACAACTTTGGCGTTGCCCTGTTGAACCTTGGCCGTACCAGCGAAGCCAAAACTGCTTTGAACGATGCCAAGAACATTGATAACAATGCAATTGTAAAAAACAATCTGGCCGTTGTTGCATTGCGCGAAGGTAACCTCGCCGCAGCCGAAGAACTGTTGAACGCAGCAGGTTCGAGCGATGATGTGAAATTCAACCTCGGTACTATCGCAATCATTCAGGGTAAATACAGCGACGCCATCAGCCATTTTGGCAATCAGGTGGAAGTAAACGCTGCTCTGGCTAAATTGCTGGCCAAACAAAACGACGCTGCTTTGTCAACTTTGAACTCGGTGAGGAGCGATGACGCTTTGGTATACTACCTGAAAGCGATCGTCGGCGCACGCACTCAAAATACAGATCTTTTGATGAACAACCTGCGTACAGCTTGTTCAAAAAGTACTGATTTGAAAGCCAATGCAAGAAAAGACGTTGAATTTGGAAAATATTTCCAAGACAATACTTTCAAATCTATAATTCAATAATTTAAAGGGTTAATAACAAAAAGCCACCACAAAAGGGTGGCTTTTTTTGTTTTTTATGATGATCACGTAGACATCCCCCTTAGTACCCCGTCACGGAATACCGGCACGACGTCCGTCAAGTCAAGTTCGTGACAGTATGGAATTGCATCGGCTGCGTGAATTTTGCGTAGCCGTTCGTTTTGCGCGGCTTTTTGGATGTAGCCCTTCAGGTCTGGTTTTGCTAACGACCATAAGTCCATGGCTGCTAATGCGCTGTCACATATCGTTGTGAATTTGCCGGTATCCATGAGTTTTTGCGCAACTGCTCCGGCAAATACCGAATCTTCAAGACTAAAACGGCCTTTCCATCCGGCGCATAGCAGGAATACATCCCTGTCGCCGGCTTCGAGCCAACGGCAAAGCGCCGAAATATTGATGAAAGCGCCAATAGCCGCACTGTGGCATTGTGCAGCAAGGTTGATGGTATGCGTGCCGTTAGTGGTGCTGTAGGCAATGGTACGACCTTCGACCCGTTCGCGGGTAAAGTACTGCGGAGAGTTACCGATGTCGGCAAAGTCGAGTTTGACGCCGTCGCGTTCGGCAGCAATCAGGTATTCCGTCCCGATATAAGTTTTTAGTTCGTCTACGGTACTGATGGGAATCACTTCCTTTGCCCCGTTCAGAAAGGCGGTACAAATAGAAGTGGTAGCACGTAGAACGTCTATGGCAACGGCATTACAGTTTTCGGTCTGATAATACGGAAACTGTTCGGATGTTAAACAAACGGTGATTTGGTACATGGGGAATTATGTTTTGTTTACACATTTCATTTTACAACAATTCTTTCAATCTCTCTGCATCCGGCAGCACATTTTTGTATTCCGGCGGCAGTTCCGATGCCGTTTTGTAAGTGGCTACTCCCTTCGGTTTTGTCATATCGCGGAAAGCATATTCCACAGTCCGCTGATTTTGCGATTTGCACAAAATAATCCCAATGGATGGATTTTCGTGCGGAAGTCGCACCAGATCGTCAAGGGCTGATAAATAAAAATTCATTTTCCCCAGATATTCCGGTTTGAAATCGCCCCGTTTCAGGTCAAAAGCCACCAAACATTGCAACTGCCGGTTAAAGAAAAGTAAATCAATAAAATATTCCTTTTCCACAATTATGCGGTATTGATTCCCGATAAACGAAAAATCTTTTCCCAGCGACATGATGAATTTACGGATATTGTTCACAATTTCGCTTTCCAGCACCCGTTCATCCGGCTCGTCGTCGGGCGATTCTATGTTGATGTAATTGAGCAGATATTCGTCTTTGAACGACAACAAGGCTTTTCGTTGTAAGTCTTTATCCGAAATAGCGGTTTGAAAATTATTGGGAAGTTTGCCTTGTTTGGTAAACAAATTGCTTTTGAGATGGTATTGCAATTTTTCCACACTCCAAAATTCCGTTGCACAATGCTCAATGTAAAACAAACGCTCCTTCATTGACACCGTTTTTTTGAGTATTTCGTAGTGATGCGTGAAGCCGATTGACAGAAAACAATGTAAATCTATAAGTTGTAATTCGTCCGCTATCGGCGTACGAATTTCGGTCAGGATATTCAAATCAATTTCATCAGTTGGTAACGAATGATTTTTAATATTTTGATTAACAGATTGTTTTAAATCGTGCGTTGATAACGCACGATTTTCAGCATCCAAACTAATAGCGGCATCTGAATCGTGCGTTATCAATGCACGATTTTCAATATGTTCACTCCATTGCTCAAAAAAGATTCTCATTTTTTTGATGTTTCCTGCTGAAAAGCCCCGTAATCCGGGCAATTCCTGTTGTAGCCTTTCGGAAATTGTCTCAATGGCATTGGTTCCCCAGAATCCTTTTCGACTGTTTTCCGAGATGTATTTTCCGATTCCGTAATAAAGCGACAATAACTCCCTGTTTGCCAACGCTGCCGCGCGATAACGGCTTTTTAATATGGCGCTTTTGATTGCCTGAATGGCTTCCGAATAATTCGTTACGATTTCTTTCATTGGTTTCATCCTGTCATCCATTCGCTAATATTCCGTTTTTCGTGATCAAAAGCAACGCCGACCTTGAACAGCGTTTTTCCGCTTCCTTTCCACGGTAAAAGATAATCTTTTGTATCTATCTGAATTAATGCTTCTTCGGCGCTTCCGTTCAACTTAAATTCAAAACAATATACAAAGTTTTTCATTTCCACCAGCGTATCTATCCGCCCTGAAGATATACGTACTTCCGAGCGACAGTTCAGCCCCAACATCGTAAATATCAAATGTATCGCTGTCTGGTAATAATTTTCTCTTTCCTGAATAATATCATAAGGAATGGATGCGAAATAAGTTTGTAATACGGTCATCGCGGCGTCAATATCGCCCTTGAATAACGCAAGCGGCAACTGAGTGGACAAACTTCGTGAAACTTCATACGGCGCAGAGGCATACTGCTCCAGTAATGATTTGGCAAATGAAGAACGTACTTCCTCATTCGGATAATCAAGAATAAACTGTTTCAATTCTTCGTCGTAATCCGATATGGTCAGGTATCCGCTCTGATAAAGCAACGGCACCGCTTGCAGGGTTTCTATATCATACTTGCGAAAATCATCGTAATCAGCCCGTAAATTGTTCAGATCAACAATGTTGATTTTTTGATTGATAATGAGTTTTACCAAAAAGGTTGGCGTACCGCTTTCGTACCAGTATGATTGGAATTTTCCATCTTGATCAAAATGTTTGAGCAAGCCGAAAGGGTTGTAAACGGTAAGAGGTTTTTCCGAAAACCGGTATCCATTGTAAAACCGGCGTAATTCTTCGAGATACATTTCTCTGCTTTTACCGTTGTTCTCTAAAACATTCTCTATTTCAGGCTCAAAAGTTTGTTCCAGTTCTTCCTGCGTGATGCCGCAAAGGTCGGCGTAGCGCGGGTCAAGGGTTAAGTCCGTAAGGTGGTTCAGGTCGGAAAATACGCTGACATGCGAAAACTTGGTAACGCCGGTTAAAAATACAAATTTCAGGTATTCGTCATAAGATTTCAGAACTCCGTAAAAACCTTTCAGTTCATCTCTTATTCTGGTATGAATCTGCGGAACATCCATCGTATTGAGCAGGGGTTTGTCATATTCATCAATGATGACTACCGCTTTTTCGCCGGTTTTATGAAAAGATTTTTCGATTAAATTTGCAAATTGGTTGATACAATTCGTGTCATCAAGCGCTATTTCCTGTTTGCCGGCTTCCCGCTTCAGTTCCCGAAAAAGTGTCGAGTGAAGCGCCTCCACTCCGGTTGAATATACCCCTGCATTCAAATCAATACGGATGACCGGATGTTTTTTCCATTCCCATTCAAGTGAATGAATCGCAAGGGCAGGCTGTCCCGCAATTTCGCCGAACAACTCCCGCCTGCCATCAAAAATCGCACCCAAAGTCGAACACAGCAGAGATTTACCGAAACGACGGGGGCGGGACAGAAAGAAAGTCCGCCCGGAACCGGTTATCAACCGGTGAATACATGCTGTTTTATCAACATAATAACAACCATCTTCACGGATACTTACAAAATCCTGTATCCCTACGGGCAACTGTCTTTTCATGGCTTGAATATTTTCAGTTTTTCACAAATGGTGGTTTAACTACTTTGGCTTTCAATCTTTTATCCCTGACGGATATATAGATTTCAGAACCGACAGCAGCATGTTCTGTTGCCACGTAGCCCATCCCGACGCCAATTTTCAGGCAGGGCGACATGGTTCCCGATGTTACGCGACCAATCACTTCGCCTGCTGCATCCATGATTGGGTAATCGTGGCGCGGGATACCTTTGTCAATCATCTCGAAACCAACAAGTTTCCGCGAAACGCCTTCCTTTTTCTGTTTCAGAAGAAAGTCTTTATCAATAAAATCCTTGCCATCCACAAATTTGGTAATCCAGCCCAAACCGGCTTCGATGGGCGAAGTGGTATCGTCAATGTCGTTTCCGTAAAGGCAGAAACCTTTTTCGAGGCGCAGGGTATCGCGGGCAGCAAGTCCAATAGGTAAAATTCCTTCGGGTTTTCCTGCCTCAAACAAAGCGTTCCATATCCTGACGCCGTCCTCATTGTAGAAATACAACTCGAACCCGCCCGAACCGGTGTAGCCGGTTGCTGAAATAATGACATCCTTCACGCCTGCAAATTCGCCGGTTGTGAACGAATAATACGGAATACCCGCCAAATCAACGGAAGTCAGCTGTTGCATCACTTCCAACGCTTTGGGTCCCTGCACGGCTAATTGCGAAATCCTGTCCGACGCATTTTCGAGTTCTGCGCCCATCGTGTTGTTTGCCTGTATCCACGTCCAATCCTTTTCCATATTGGCTGCATTGACCACCAGCAGGAATTTTTCATCCTCGTAACGATACACGAGAATATCGTCCACGATGCCACCCTTGCCGTTGGGCATACAGGTATATTGCGCCTTTCCGGCGGTAAGCGTCGAAGCGTCGTTACTCGTGATGCGCTGGATAAGCGCCAATGCCTGCGCACCTTTGATCCAAATTTCACCCATGTGCGACACGTCGAACACACCCACGCCATTCCGCACAGTAAGATGCTCATTGTTGATGCCCGAATATTCAATCGGCATGTTGTATCCTGCAAAGGGCGTCATCTTTGCGCCAAGCCCCTTGTGGATGGTTTCAAAAACGGTACTTTTCATTATTCTCCAAATATTATTTCAGTTTTCAATAACTTCTCGTTGGTTTTTGCTTTCATTCGCAAATATTCCATTGGTCATTGCTTGATTATTTCCGACAAAGGTAAGAAAAGTTTTTTAATCAGATTTTTTTTTCGGGATTTCGAAAGCAACGGCATCTTTCAATTCAAATTTCGCTACGTTTGACTGCACATTATATTTCGCTACTATCCGGTAACGAAGCGTTTTATCCCATCCGATTACAGACCAGATTTCATTGATCAGCGTTGTGCTGCCTATAAACAAAGAACCGCGCTGTGCGTATCTTCGCCCTATTACCGGAAACCCGTCGGGATCGCCAATATCGGTAGGTTCGATGATGAACGAACGCCTGACGGCATTCCATTGAAGACGTATTCCACCCGGTTTGCCGATAAGCCTGAATACGGCGTTCGATACAAAAATCCGCCCTTTTTTCCATTGAATGTCAATATACGGACAATCATTGCCGTAGGTCAATTCCGGGATTCTATTCTCTTCCATCTTCCGTTTCCTCTTTATCGTTGTCGTTTGAATTGCCCGAATTTGCCGTATCTTCTTTCGTTTTTTCAGCGTCTGGCGTTTCCAGATCCTTGTTGCCGGTCGGTTTTTTCGGCGTCTTTTGCGGAATATTTATTTTTACAAAGCCCTCCGGCACGCCCTCAAATGTTTCTATTGTCTGATTTTTGCTTTCCTCGTATGATTGACCGTAGGTTCCCTGCCAGTGTTCAGGTATAAAGGGAACACGTTCACGGCGATTCGGATGGTCGGCGCTTGGCGCGGAAAGGCTTAAATATGCCTCCGCATGATTCAAGTCAAATAGAAATATCTTCTCTCCCCTGCATTTGATCAACTTACCCAGCATCTTGAAAATTGCTTCCGTGTCCCATTTCATATCCTTGTAAAGCATCGCGGTAAAAACTTTACCCGTAATCGCTCGTGTTTTTAATTTTCCATGCTTATCTATTCTGCTCCATTGCGACGAGTCCTTTTCATCTTCTCCGCACGGCTTGGCAATCATCAACTTTTTTGCAGGGTCTATCAAAATCTGAATATGGCTGCATTCATCAAGTTTTCTTATCGCGCAGAGGTTAAAAATAAGCGAACCGCATCTAAACGTAACTGCCGGACAATTCGCTTTTGAGAGAAACTCCTTACGTACAATCTGAAAACCGCTAAAATCAAATTTATCAACCTCGATTTCAATATACTCAACAACACCTTTACGGGAAGGCTTTGTAAATTTTTCCTGCGGTTTTGATTTTTCATCCTTATTTTCAGACGTATCGTCGTTTCCAAAAAGGTCTTTCTGCTTGTTATCCATGTTTTATCCTCCAATTTTAAATTCCGACAAACTTGTTTGGCAAAAGTTGTTAAGTTCTATGATTTTTCCGGCAAGAGAATCCGCCGGATTGCTTTCGCAAAACGCTTGCCAGATTCCCTCAATATCAATTTTATGCAAATCGCAGGCAGTGATATTTTCATAAAATCCATCCCCGTAATGTTCGGCGTATTTATTGGGAAATATCTGAATGTCATTTTCTTCGGATATTATTTTAACATTGCACAAATCAAAGAAAATAATCCGCTCATCGTTTTTTGTCCGTCTTATTCCGTACATGCGGTATCGGTATCCGGCTTCAAGTCCTGCCGCTTCCAAGGCAACGGGAACAAACCGTGAGAGATGTACCGGCTTTGAAAGCGCCACCACATTTTCATTTGCCAACGAGCGGACGGCAAGAATGGCTTTCACCGGATGAAACAATATCTCCGCTTGTTCCGTTCCGAGCGCTTTACGGCAAGCCGAATTAA
>Ga0082212_10008132_pt1 | contig 13750 bp, 20 predicted proteins | sample TergutNt197P3_FD_71548 | JGI IMG/M metagenome (GOLD analysis project Ga0082212, IMG submission 71548) | Neocapritermes taracua P3 segment gut microbial communities from Petit-Saut dam, French Guiana - Nt197 P3 | ecosystem: Host-associated > Arthropoda: Insects > Digestive system > Gut ... | reverse complement strand
CGGAGCCAATGACAATCCGCACATCTAGGCCCAGACGGGTAATGCAATCCATTATTTTTGCCTCGTTGACGCCACGAAAATGCCCATGCAGCATCCGGGAGAGTTTAGGCTGCGGCAAACCCAGAATTTTTGCCGCCTCCGTCTGGGTAAGCTTTTTAGACCGTAACCGCTTTCTCAATGGGCTGCACGGCCAACCGCAATCCCATAACGCGCAAGACGTTTGAGAGACTGCGGAATTCCGGGTTGCCCTCGACCGACAGCATCCGGTAGATCTGATTCTGATTCAAACCGGCCTCTTTCGCCACGCCCCGGACGCCTCCGAAAGCCTTGGCGATCTGGCGCAGGGCAATAAGCAATTCGGCCTGATCTCCATCCGCAAGAATGGAATTCAACAATTCCACCGCATAGGCCGGATCATTGCTGAATACTTCGGCCATCGCCTCATCATGTGTTTTGTCGTTCATAGTTCGTCCTCCGCGTTATTCTTGCGCTTCCAGTTGCGCCAACAGGCGCAGGCGCGGTCTATGTCGGCATCCTGATTGCGCTTATCGCCACCGCATAGCAAAAGGACAATGGTCGAACCGGCCAATGCGTAATAAATGCGATACCCTGGGCCCACATCAACGCGTATTTCCCAAACGCCTTCGCGTAGCGCTTTGTGATCGCCAAAGTTACCCAACTCCATGCGTATGATACGCCGGTCAATCGCGATCCTGGCCTTGGTGTCCCGTAGCTGTTTACGCCACTCGGTAAAGAGGTCATGTCCGTTGTCGTCTACATAGTGGCGAATTTCGTGCATAGCCGATTATCATTTATAAACGACAGGCTGTCAATCCTGCATTTCGCATTTTTTGCGTTGGGTAAGGTTACGGGCGCGATGGATGAAAGGCGTTATTTCTTCGTTTCCCGCTTTGCCCTTGCCAGTGAGGTATACATCTCAACCTTGCGCGGCGCGCGCGAAGCCCTCGGCGGGCGGAAACTGTCCAGTGCTAAACCGTTTTCTTTGCGTTTGGCAGGATAGGTACTGGTGGCATTGCGGTAAGATTCCGGGCTGTTGAGATCTTTCGTTGCGGCAACCCGTCCAGAGGGACGTCTTGCCATGCTCCCTCAAACGGTTTCCCCGTGAAAATATGCGAGAGACCTCAGGCGTGAACCACCTCAACGCGTCCGTTTTGCCCTGCCTGATGTTCGGAGCCAATGACAATCCGCACATCTCGGCCCAAACGGGTAATGCAATCCATCATTTTTGCCTCGCTGACGCCACGAAAATGCCCATGCAGCATCCGGGAGAGTTTAGGCTGCGGCAAACCCAGAATTTTTGCCGCCTCCGTCTGGGTAAGCTTTCTGGTATGCAAAATTCCCTTAATGCTGGCGGCAAGCTGCGCCTTCACCAGCATTTCGTCGGCGTTTTCAACGCCGATGTCGGCATAGACATTGCCGCTGCTGATTTCTATTTCACTCATGGCTGTTCTCCTTGGCGTACACCTTCGCTTGCTTGAGGCGCGCTTGGATCAATGCAACGTCTTGCTGCGACGTGGCGATGCCGGAAGCGGATTTTTTCTGAAAACAGTGGAGCACATATACAGCATGGGCAAAGCGGACGGTGTATACGGCCCTGTACGTGCCGTCCCGGTCATTCTCCACCACTTCCAGCACTCCGGCGGAACCGAAACCACGCAACGGCTTGGCTTGTCCATGCTTTTGCCCTTGCTGCGCAAGAAAAAGCGCAAAACCGAAGGCATCCCGCACTTCTTCCGGCATTGCTCGGATATCCTTGCGGGATGTCCCTATCCAATACAGCGCTTTCATAGCCGCTGTTATATCCATTTGGTAATAAATGTCAAGTCAAATAGGGGCTGGATGCAAGGTAAAATTGATGATCTGAAAGATTCAGCCTTGCGCGGCGCGCGCGAAGCCCTCTGCGGCACGCAGAATCACCTTCTCATCCACGCAGCAGGCCAGGCGGAAATGCCCGGGACAGCCGAAGCCCGAACCGGGCACGCCCAGCACCCGCTCCCGCGCCAGGCGGCGCACAAAGGCCACGTCATCGCCGCCCGGCGCTTCCGGGAAGAAGTAAAAAGCGCCCTGGGGCAGTTGAAAGCGGTAGCCCGCATCCGTCAGCACCCTGGCCATGGCGTTGCGGCGGCGCGCATACACCGTGACGTCCACCTGCGCGCCAAGCGCTGCTGCCATGAGGTGCTGCGCCACCACCGGCGGGTTGACAAAACCCAGGGTGCGGTTGGTCATGGTCAGGGCGGCCATGAGCTGCCCGCGTCCTTCCATGCCGGAGGAAAGCGCCAGGTAGCCGAGCCGCTCGCCCGCCATGCTCAGGTTCTTGGAGAACGAACTTCCGAGCACGGCATGGGAGTACAGGGGCAGCAGCGAAGGAACCTGCGCGCCGTCAAAGGCGAGGAAGCGGTAAGGCTCATCGGAGAAAAGGAAGACGGGCCTGCCGTTGCGTTCGGATGCGGCCCGCAGCACGGCGCAGATGCCCTGGATCTGCTCACGGCTGTAGATGACGCCCGTGGGGTTGTTCGGCGAGTTGATGATCACGACCCGTGTGCGTTTGGTGACAGCCGCTTCAAGCGCCGCCAGATCGGGCGCGAAGCTCTTGGGGATGCTGGGCACGGGCTTGAGCACGCCGCCGTGATTATCGGCATACGCGCCGTATTCCACAAAATACGGGGCAAAGCACAGCACCTCGTCGCCGGGATCGAGCACGGCCCGGAAAAAGGCATTGATGCCCCCGGCCGCGCCGCAGGTCAGGATGACATCCGCGGCAGCAACGGGCGTCTGCTGCTCCTGGCTGAGATAGGCGGCCAGCTTCTCCCTGGCCCAGCCGAAGCCGGCATTGGGCATGTACCCGAGCGCAAAGGGCTGATCAAGCGTTTGGGCCAGTTTCTTCATGCCTTCCGCCACAGCCGGAGGGGGAGGCAGGTCGGGATTGCCCAGGCTGAAATCGCACACCGCGTCCTCGCCGTACTGCTGCTTGAGCACAAGGCCTTCCTCGAACATCTTGCGGATCCAGGAGGAAGCTTCCAGGGCGGAAGCGATTTTCGCGGAAACAAGCGACATATGCTCTTCCTCTACAGTTTGCCGGAACGGAAAATCTTCCAGGTCAGCTTGGCCACGGTGATGGCTTCGTTCACGCCGGGTCTGTCGCTGAACAGGTCGGACGTGACGCTTTTCTCCGACAGGGGCGCAAGCGGGCCGCCCAAGTCCTCCAGGTACGGCAGCGCTTCTTCCTCGTCATCCGCCAGCACGGGCACCCCCTGCGCGAACAGCGATTTCGGCGCTTCCTGCGCACTCTGCCTGCGTCCCCGCATACGGCGCTGCTGTTCGGCCACTTCCTCGCGCACGCCCTCGGCAAGCGCATCCGCCACCTCGGGCGCTTTGCCGTGCAGGGAACTGCACAGGGCGTCCACATCCCGTTCCGGGGCATCGCTGTTATAGATCACTGTGCGGGCCAGGCGCTCGCGGATGGCTCCCCTGGACGTGAGCGTATACCCCTCCGCCAGCGCGGTTGCGGCTTCCGCGAAGCGCCCCGCGCGAATAAGGCGCTCGGCTTCCTGCAGGAACGGACTTTCCGCCAGCGGCGCTTCCTGAAGCAGGCGGGCGTACACGGTGCGGGCCCTGTGCCATTTCGCGGCCTGGGCGAAGCTGTGCCCGGCCCGGCCAAGATAGAGCTTGTACTGCTGCTGATCGCCCTTGCCCTTCCAGGCAAGCGCAATGCCGAATTCCGCCTCGCCCTTGAAGGCCTGCTGCTTGAGCGCCCGCTGGAACGCGCTGATGGCCCCGTCCCACTGGCGCTGCCTAAGCTGCTCCAGGCCGCTGTAAAACTCCTGTTCCGGCGTGTGCGCGTCCAGCATGGCCGTAAAACGCTCCAGAGCCTTGTCAAACTGCTCCGTGTTCAGCAAGGCTCGGCCCAGGCTGAGCGCGTCGCGCTCCAGCTTCACGGCTGCGGCGTATTCCAGGGCCTGGCGCATGCTTGCGCCGGAATAAGGCCGAACCAGCAGGCCGCAATAACCTTGCGCAAGCGCATGGATCTTCTCCTCCGGCGTCTCGGAGGAACTGACATGGAGCAGGGGCAGGCCCGCCAGCCGGGGATGGGAACGCGCAAGCTCCACAAAATCCGCGCCGGTCATATCCGCCAGTTGGTGATGCACCAGGACGACATCCGGCATCACGCCCTTATCGTGCTTTTCCTTGCCGGCCAAAAAACGCGCCGCATAGACGCCGCTGGTCAGCACCCGCACCTGGGCGACCCCGGCTTCGCGCAGGGCGCGGCGGTCAATCACGGCGAAATCTTCGCTCTGGGCGAGCAGAAACGCCGTGACGGCAACTGGGCTTGTGCTGCTTCGGGGCATAGACGCCGTACCGGGGGCAAGAGGAAAAAAACACGTCCGGGCGTGATCGCGGGGCGCAAACGGCACAGCGCTCGCACCGGCTGCCCCCTTCAGGGGAATATAGCCATGCAGCAGGAAGGGCGCAATCCCTTCCTTACGCTGTCGCGCGTGCGCGTTGCCCTGCATATGTTCCCCCATGCCCGGAAAAGCGTTATTGCGCGCTTCCCTGCGGCTGCCTCAACATGCTTTGACCGGAAAGCTGAAGGGGATGATTTTCCCCTGTCGCGCCAGCGGGCCGTTCACGGCCAGAGCCGCCTGGGCTGCCGGTTCCCGGCTGTGCAGCAAACCACAGTGCGGACAGCGCCAGACGCTCGTGTGGCCTTCGAGGCGGATGAGCTTTCCGGTATAGTCGTAGCATGGTTTACAAAAGGGGCCGTGCCTGATGCTGCCTGTCCGCAGCCAGTACTGTCCCCCTTCCGTGAGAAGATTGTTTGCGAGAAAAAGAATATCTTCAAATTCCTGTACTTGTTTTTTCAGCACGCTGACCTCATCGTACAGGGCGATGTAGCGGGCTTGGAGCGCCATCAACGTGCGCCGGGCTTCCTCACAATGTCCTTGCGCAAGCAAGGCATGCATTTCCTTGAATTTCCAATAATCCAACATACGAACCCGTCCTGTGTATGCCGGGCCGCGTTGATCGCGGCTGCCCATCACACAAGCCTATCGGCCGCACAGCGGGAAACTTTACTTGCTTTTCTAGAAAATTTCACATCTTCCGCTTCGACTCCGGCTCCAGGGAACGCAGAAGATCCGAAAAGCGATCCTGCACCACGTTCTGTCCGGCGCTTGCGTGGCCGGCCTTGTCCGTGTGCAGTTTCACGACCAGCTTTTGAATGGGCACATGCGCGGATGGCGCGGGCACGTCGGGCGCTGCCCCGGCGCGCTGCAAATCGGCCGCCCGCTGCAAGAGCGTTTTGCTGGCGCGTATGGGCACCCTGGCCCGCAAGGCCAAGGCGACGGCATCCGAAGGCCGGCAGTCGATCCTATACGTTTCGCCGTTTTCCCGCAGCAGCACCAGATCGGCATAATAGGTGCCTTCGCGCACATCCGTCAGTTCCACGACGCTCAAGCGCGCTTTCAGACTGTGCACGACGCTGATGCACAGATCATGCGTCATGGGCCGTTCCATCGGCACGTTGCCCAGGACCACGGAAATGGCCATGGCCTCCAGGGGCCCGATCCAGATGGGCAAAAGCTCCTGTCCCGCTTCCTCCTGAAGGAGCAGGATGGGGGCGTGGCTTGTCTCGTCCAAGGTCAGGCCTAAAACCCTCATGGTCAGCACGGTTCGCCTCCTGTGGGGCCGGGATGAGGCCTTGCCTTACAGATCCGGGGACGGCGGAGCATCGGCATGGGCGAGATTGCGGTTCCAGGCGCGTATGGCAGCGCCCTGCGAAACAGACCATTGCAGGGCGGTTTGCCCGCAGGTGCCGCATACAACGCGCCAGACATCCTTTTTCCGCCCTTCCAGGCGCATGGGTTCCAGCGTCGCGCGCTTTTGGCCGCACACGAGACAGGGCTGGATTAAGGCAGGGTCAAGCTCATACATGACGAAAAACTATCAGAAAGTCAGCCGGATCACAACAAGGACGCTTGGCAGACCAAGAGTCAGCGCGCTTGCGTTTTTGCGGTCTTTTTGGACGCGCCCTGCTTCGATTTTTTCTTCAGTGCCCGATCCTGTTTCCCGGCGCTGTTGCCGCCGGACGCCTTGCCCCCGTCCGGATTGTCCAGAAGCGCCAGCGCGGCCCGCGCGTCCTTGTCGCCCCCGCGAGCGGCCCGCCTGTACCAACGCAACGCTTCTTCCATATCCCGCTCCCGGCCGAGCCCCTCCTCATACACAACGCCCAGGTTGTACTGCGCCGGGGCATAGCCCTGATCAGCGGCCTGCCGGTAGCATTCCTCGGCTTTGGCGTAATCCTGCGGCACGGCAAGCCCCTGGGCGTGCAGGCCGCCCAGTTCGTTTTGCGCCCTGGCTTCGCCCTGCCCGGCCGCCTGCTGAAACCAATGCAGGGCCTTGGTTTCACTGGGCGGGGTTCCCTGGCCGCGCAAATGCATCCAGCCGACAACGTATTGCGCAGGGGCATAGCCCCGGTTGGCGGCCCGCTGCTGCCAGGCGAACGCTTCCTGCGGTTCTTTCGCCACGCCGCGGCCTTCGGCATACAGCAGGGCCAGGTTATATTCCGCAGCCGCAAGCCCCTGGTCCGCAGCCTTGCGGAACCACTGCGCCGCCTCGGCAGCATTTTTCGCCACGCCGCGGCCCTGCAGCACGAACAAGCCCAGGCTGTTCTGCGCGCTGGGATCACCCTGGGCAGCCGCCTTACGAAACAGGGCCGCCGCCCTGGACTCGTCCCTGGGGCAACCCTGCCCCGCTGCATATAAGCGGCCCAACACATACTGGGCCTCGGCGTTGCCGCTCCCGGCCAGAGGCGTAAGCACCGCATGCGCCGAAGCGTAATCCTTGCGCTCAACGGCCAGGGCCGCCTCGCCCAAGCCCGTGGGCGCCGCCGCCCACGCCGGAACGGCAAAAAAACACAGACATAGAAGCAACGCGTACATATCCCGACCCTGTTTTACAAGCTTCGTAAAGCGCGCATCCATTGCGCATGAAAACCCGCGCCCGCGCTCAGCGCAAACTGTTCGCACCAGCGCAGCCTGACAGACTGCACCCTGTCCGACTGCCACCACGCGCGCGCGTCCGGCCATATCCGTTCAACGGCCAAGGCCGCTTCCTCAGGCGTGGGATGCCATATGCCCGCCCCGTGCAGCAGCGCCAGCAGGCTTTCGCCCTCGGGGCACAATTCCCAGGCGCGCGCATCCCAATACAACACCAGGGGCGTATTGGCCGCAAAGGCCAGGTTCAACGTGGTGCCGTGGTGATCAAGCACCATCAGGCGGCAGGCAAGCATGGCCGCGTCCAGCGAGCCCACGCAGCGTTCCAGCATGGGAAAACGCGCCTGTACCCAGGGCCAGTCGCTCAAGGCGGCCGGCACGTCAAAATACGGGCGATAGCCGACATGCGCAAGGATGCCGGGGGACAAGCCCGACAGAAAACGGGCTTTCATGCGCCGGTACTCCACAAATTGCCCTGGAGTCGGCCTGGAGTCCAGCCGGTGGGGGAAAAGCTCCATGCCGTTGCCCACAAAGAGCAGTTGTGCGTCCGCCTCGCTATGCGCGTCATGCAGCGCCGAGGCCTGGGCGTGCGGCAGCGGAACGAAATTGCCCCACAAGGGCGTCTGTCGCTTCCAGCCCCAGGTGATGAAGGCGTGCTGGTTGTATTCCTCCCACGGCGTGGTGGCCGCGCAGCGCAGCATCCCGTAATTGCCTCCGTGCTGAATGCAGACCAGTTTGTGCCCGGCCGCGCGCCACGCGGCGAGCCGCAGGCGGTACTCCGTGTCCTGGATGGCGGCCACGCTGGCAACGCGCACCCGTTTGCGGGGAGCGGCCTTGATCCGCGACGGCAGCGCGGCTCGCCGGATGCAGCGCGGAAGCGCCGCCAGGAAAATCGGCCAGGGATCCAGGGGAAGCCGGAGATCGGCGAGCGAGGGCGCCGCATACTGGCGCGCCAGTTCCGGCAGCGAGACGGCACAGTCGGCGTGTCCCCGGTTCCCGATCAAGGCCCACGAAAAGGCCAGGGCCTGCAGCGGGCTGAAGCCCTTGATATGCGGGAAAGGGGGCGCATAGGCGATCGCGCGCGCGCATGCGCGCAGGCGTCCGCGCAGACCGGACGCGGGCGGGACGGCATGTTCCCTCACGGGAGGCAGCATGTCCGCTGCCCAGGCGGACGGCCAGCAGGCTTCCAAAAAACGCGAAAACAGCCAGTGGTTATACGCATAGCCCTGAAAGCCCTGCTTGGTCAGCTCGTAATCGCTTTCAAAGCTGAATTCGCAGTTCTCCGGCAGAAGAGGCGCCCGAAGCGGCAGCTTGCCCCAATGTTCCACCAACGCCTGGACGCGCAGCCAACGCTCCGCCAGCATCTGACTGACCGTGAGCATGGACGGCATGAGCGCCGTTTCCCAGAACACGGCGGGCAGATCCACGCCGCGCTCCCGGTTGAGATGCGCGCCCATGCGCGGCAGGTAATGCGCCGTCAGGGCCCAGGCGTGCTGCTTTGCGCGCTCCCTGGCGGCGTGGTCGCACAAGGGCTCCGGCGCGAACGCAAAGCGATCCTCCCAGTCGGGAAAGAGTTCCTCCCGCCCGGCAAAGCACCAGGGACCGGCCGCCAGGTGCGTTTGCGGCGCAGCGCCTTCCGGCATGTGCGTGAAGACAAGAAGTTTTACTCCAGATGCTTCCATTGCAGTACCGTGTCTTCGTCCAGGTCCACGCGCGCGGCCATGCCGAGAACGGCATCCATGTCGCGGGGGCTGATGCCGTGCGCCGGGCGCTTCCAGGTCAGATCGTCGCGGGTGACAGGCGCTCCGGCCCGCACAGGACGCGCCGTGACCAGGGAACGGCGCGCGTTGCGGCGGGCCGGGTCTTCCGAGGCAAAGGCGCTGATCCGCAAGGGGCCGACAAGGGCAAGGGTACGTTCCAGGGTGAGCAGGAAGCGCTTCAGATCGTCCTTGTCCATGGCGTGGTAGTGGTCGTTGCCGGGCAGGCTTTTATCGTGCGTGAAGTGTTTTTCGAGAATGCGCGCGCCGAGCAGGACGGCGATTTCCAGGACCTTCATGTCGCCGGGCAGCGTATGGTCGGAATACCCGATGCAGTGCTGCGGAAAATGGCGGCCAAGCGCAGGAATCATGCCCAGGCCCGCGTGCCGGTCCTCGGTGGGATAGTTGAGGACGCAGTGCAGCAGCGCGAGCGGGTTGCCCTTGGCCTCGATCCATGCCGCGGCTTCGGCGATTTCATGCAAGTGCGAAGCCCCTGTGGAAAGGATGATAGGCTTGCCGAAATCGCACAGGAATTCGATGAAGGGCTTGTTGGTGATGTCGGAGGACGAAATTTTGTACACGTCCATCAGTTCGTTCAGGAAGACGGCGGACGCCACGTCAAAGGGCGTGGAGAGAAAGGTAATGCCCGCGCTGTCGCAATGGCGCTTTAAGGCTTCGAATTCGTTCTTCCAAAAAGCGTCGTGCTTGCGGAAAAGCTCGTACTGGCTCCTGGTGGGTTCCCTGCCGGTGTCCCAATAGGCCGGAGAATCCTTTGAGGCCAGCGTGGCGGCCTTGTAGGTCTGGAACTTGACGGCCTGCGCGCCGGCTTCGGCGGCCTCGTCTATCAGGCGGCGGGCCGTATCCATGCTGCCTTCGTGGTTGACGCCGGCTTCGGCAATGACATAGGGCTTGGGGATATGTCCGGCGGGCGCGGGAGAGGCGATGAGTTCCGGCAGTGTCATGAGCTGTGTCCTTGCTGGCGTGAGAGGGAACGCTATGGCATAGCCTGTCCGCGCAAGAAAGAAAAGAGGCGCATTGACCTGACGCGGGGAGACGGGTAGCCTGAGTGCGGAGGTAGGACCATGATACGTTTGCTGCTGCTCCTGGCGCTGGGCGTCATGATATGGCTGGGGCTGCACCAGTGTGCGAATGTCTCGCAAACCACCCTGGTCATCAAGCCTTCCGCATCCTTCCCGAAGGAAAAAAACGCGCTGCTGGGGCAAAGTGTTGCCCGCATCCTGCCGCACTGTCCGGGCTTCCAGAAATTGGGCGCTGTCATTGAATTTACGGATCTTACGGAAGGCGACGACGCCATAACGCTGCACTTTGCCGCGCCGGACAGCCCGAGCATCCCCGCCGAATGGGGCGCAAGGGGACAAGAGTGCGCCGTGCGTGTGGATCAGCATACGCTCAGCCTGGGCCCCAGAGCCGCCTGCCAGGCGTTGTGCCTGGGAGAGCCGGGCATTGAGGGCAGGGATGTGCGCAAGGAACTGGGGAAAAAGTAGGGAGCGGGATACAGGGAGGATCTATGGCCGCCTGCCTCAATCTTCTTGAACTGGCCCATGCCAGCGTGCAACGGGCGGTGACGCCGGGCAGCCTGGCCGTGGATGCCACGGCAGGCAACGGCAATGACACGCTTTTTCTGGCCGGGCTGGTAGGCCCGGCCGGCCTTGTGCTGGCGTTTGACATCCAGCCGGAGGCCCTGGAACGCACCCGCACGGCCCTGGAAAAGGCGCAATTGACCTCGCGGGTGCGGCTTTTTCTGACCGGGCACGAAAATATCGCGGCCTGCCTGCAGGGCGCCGCCGTGCCGCTCCCGACGGGGCGGCTTGCGGCAAGCCTGACGGCCGGCTCTCCCCCTGATCCGGACCTGTACCTCTCCGCCAGCCCACGGGTAAGCGCCGCCATGTTCAACCTGGGTTTTCTGCCGGGAAGTGAAAAGGAAATCGCCACGCGGCCAAGCACCACCCTTGCGGCCTTGAACGGGCTCTTGCCGGCCATGCAACCGGGAGCGGCGCTGTCCATTCACTGCTACAGCGGCCACGACGGAGGCAGGGAAGAAAGCACTGCGGTGCTGCACTGGGCGACACGCCTGCCCGAAAAGCTCTGGCGCGTCTATCGCTATGAAACATTGAATAAAAAACGGGGGATTGAGAATCTTATCCTGCTGGAATGCGTGGCAGGGATGCCGCGCCGAAACAGGCAAAGAACTTGAACCTTACACTGCGCGTTTTCCGGCAAAAGACAGATTTCCGACAAAAAACTTGAACAGGGGAAATGGGAGCGCCGCCTGCCGGAATGTCATAACAATACGTTATTACTCTACTTCCCAAAGAGGCAGTGTGCCAGGGCAGCATGGCATATATATTGCTATGTAAAAAGTACCTTCCTTCTTTTTTGTAACCAGCTTTCCTTCAGAAACGGCCTGCCGGGGTGGCAGGCCGTTTGCTGTTATGCAAGGCTCCAGAGCGCCTTCACGAGAACGCGCCCCCCGGAGCTTCGCCGGGAGGCGCATTGTTTTGACAAGCAGCCTGAAACATTCAGACTCTTTGAGAAGGCGCAGCGCACAGCGTCGAACAGGCCATGGTCAGCGCTGTCTGCTATGGAGAAGGCGGCGGGTTTGCCTGGTTTGCCCTGACCCGTACTGTGGGCAGAGGGGGAAAGACGGGCCTTTCCTCGTTCATTTCCCGCAGGATGGCGTCCGTGACATCCAGTACCGGGCTGAAGACGAAAAAGGCGTTTGCCGGGGCCACGGCGCGTGTTGCGTCGCGTTGCCCTTGCCCCTCAAACCAGGTGCGGATCACCTTTTCCAGGGTCGTTGTGAGCACCTGCCGTACAGCAAGGCGATCCGCGGCAAACTGTCTTTCCAGAGCCGCATGACCTTCGCGGAGCGCGGCCACGGCCTCGGCCGTATCTTCCTTGCCTTTGTAGAGGGCGCGTAAGTCCTCAAAGCCTTTTTGCAGAATGTCCCGGGCCTGCTTGAGATGCGCATCCCCGGCCTTGCCGGGCTCGGATTCGCGGAAGATGCGATCCACATCCACCACGGCAAGTTCCCCGGCCGACGCGACGCCGTACGCGGCTCCGCTGAAAAAGAGCGCTACAAGCAAGACCGTACAGAGTGTCAGCCGCATACTTGCCCTTCATGCTTTGAGTGAAAATACTACCGGGGTCGCCGTTGCGCCCCAAAAAAGACCGACAACGGCGTTGACCCCAGTGAATGCCGGCGGGTATAGTGTGTGTGCGACGCAAACTATTAACCCCCCCTGCAAGCCGACATTAAGTTAAAAACTGTATAAAGTCAATCAAATATTTATTTGGCTATGCGCATTTGCAATAGCCTGTAATGCATTGATAGCTTTTCAGTCCAGCTTGCAGGCATTTTGCAGGTTCGGCCATGAAAGGAGCACGCTACGCGGAAACGATTGATCGAATCATGACTGCCACCAAGTCAAAAACTGAAACAGACTTGGCCAAGGCGTTAGGGGTCAAGCCTCAATCAGTTTCGCAGGCCAAAAAAAAGGGAGGTATCCCCGCTCAGTGGTTTGTGTGTATTGCGCTGAAATATGGCGTTTCGCTGGATTGGCTTGTTTCAGGACGCGAGACGGCGCACGAAGCGGCCAACGCCGCTTGTCCGCGTTGTGTGGAATTGTACGAAAAGCTTATTGTGGTACAGGAGCGGGAAAACGCGCTCCTGAAAGAAAACGGCGAGCTGAAAAGCCGACTCTCTCTCTCTGCCGCAACGGACGGCGAAAGCCCGCATACGGGCGTGGCATGACGGCAGAACCAGTACCTTTTTCCTGTGCATGATGCTGTCGGGCACCTGTATACAAGCTACCAGAAACCCTCACTCTTCCACTGCGAGCCTGCCCAGCCGCGCCGCTTCCTGCTTGCGTTCGCGGGTGCCTGAGGGCTTTCGGGACTCAAACTCCACGGATCGTTCCTGCAAACGGCAAAAGATGAGAAAGCCCGTGTGGGCAATCATACGGTCATCGGGACGCAGGCGATCCGCCAGGGGCTTCCAGCGCCGCACCAGCAGTTCGCAAACCTCGACATCGTGGAATTCCTCCCGCGCCTTGCAACTGTGCACTTCGCCGCTGGGGCCGCAAAACCAGAAAAGCGCCAGGGGTAAGAGCGCCGGAACCGAATCCTGCCTCGAGAAGTTGACAGCGCCCCCAGGCAGTCCTATAAAGAAAATAAAGAATTTCATGAATTCTTTAGGGGGACTGATGAATCTGGCAAAAGTATCAGCCAACGGCCAAGTGACGGTGCCCGTCGATATCCGGAGGAAGCTGCAGCTCAGGGAGGGCGACAAGCTGTTGTTCATTGAGCGTGATGGGGAAATTGTGATTAATAATGCCTCCTCAACGGCCATTGTCCGGGCACAGGCCGCCTTTGCCGGCGCGGCGAAGGATTTTGGAGTTGTTACTGAAGAGGATGTGCAGGATCTGGTTGACGCAATGCGCTATGGAGCGGGCAAATAATCATGAAAGTGATGGCCGATACGAATGTCATCATTTCTGCGCTGCTTTTCCCGGCCTCACTCCCGGCTAAAGTTTTGTTGCATGTCGCCAGCAACCATGACTTGGTGCTGTGCGATTATATCGTAAGGGAAGTGCTGGACGTGATCTCGCTTAAGCGTCCTGACTTGCTCGGGAGTTTTGACGCGCTCTTGGCCCAGTTGCCGCATAATTTGGTCATTGCTTCCGGAGAGTCAAGCAAGAGCATCCAAGACCCCAAAGACCAGCCAATTCTGGACGCCGCCATAACGGCCGGAGTGGATGTCATTGTGAGCGGCGACAAGCATTTTTTGAAACTTGACCTGGAGCGTCTCAAAACTATGTCGCCAACTGAATTTTGGCAGTTTGAACGGCATTACTGAGCCATGCCCCCGTTCACTCTTCCACCGCGAGCCTGCCCAGCCGCGCCGCTTCCTGCTTGCGTTCGCGGGTGCCTGAGGGCTTTCGGGACTCACACTCCACG
>Ga0082212_10008131_pt1 | contig 13750 bp, 8 predicted proteins | sample TergutNt197P3_FD_71548 | JGI IMG/M metagenome (GOLD analysis project Ga0082212, IMG submission 71548) | Neocapritermes taracua P3 segment gut microbial communities from Petit-Saut dam, French Guiana - Nt197 P3 | ecosystem: Host-associated > Arthropoda: Insects > Digestive system > Gut ... | reverse complement strand
CACGAAGCTTGCGGAATATAATATCACGTATGCCGGGATGCTGTCTTATCTGAATGATAACGGCGTCACGCTCCCGGACGAAGAAACCGAATTCGACCACGACGACAGCGGTTTGGGATCCTTGTTCCCCATGCCGGGCGGGTTGAAAGAGAACATCGAATACTTCATGGGCAAAGATCTCCTCATAACCAAAGCCGAAGGTTTCAGCCTGTACGAGAAGATGGACCAATACGACAAGACGCCGGAGTTGTTCCTGCCCGAAGTATTCGACGTGCTTAATTGCGAGGAAGGTTGCAATATCGGCCCCGCCGCTTCGCATGAGAAGAATATGTTTGAGATCGACAAAGCGATGGATGAAAACAGGAAGAGGGCTACGAAGGAACGAAAACGGGAATACTACGAGTCGGTACATAAGGGTTTCGACGACACTTTCGATCTCCAGGACTTTATCAGGGTTTATCAGCCCGCGCATACGTCGTTCCCGGTCATTACCGAAGAGGATATAAACAACGCTTTCGTCTTATTGGAAAAAAACGATTATGAGAAACAGCATATCGACTGCAGCGCTTGCGGAAGCGATACATGCTACGGCATGGCGCGGAAGATAGCGCTCGGGGTCAACATTCCTTTGAGCTGCATCGTCAAGAGCATGGAAGACACGAAGGCGGAACATGAGGAGAATCTCAAGGTGCACGAGCAGATCGCGGATATGGAGAAGACTCATGACGCGGATAGCAGGATGCTGATTATGCTGGAAACCAGCCCGAATATAACCTTTTTGTTTGACAGCGCTTTTAGGGCGATTGACTGTAATACCGCAGCTATGAATTTTTTCAGATTCGACACAAAAGAAGAAACCCTGAACGGATTTGCCGAACGCCTGGTGAAGAGCATTCCGCCGTACCAGCCTGACGGGAGGGCCTCCATTCCTTTTTCCGAAAGGTTGATTGTCGCGGTAAAGGAAGGGTCTGTCAGGTTTGAGACTGAACTGATTATGGACGGGACTAAGCTGAACATCGATGTGTATCTGAAGAAAATCCCCTACGAAAGCAGCTATGCCATCGTTGGTTATGTTTCCGACATGACAGATATCCATGAGCGTGAGATGAAGCTGAAACTCCGCGATGAGCAGCTTATTGCGGCGATGGAAGAGACCCGTATAGCAAGCGAAGCGAAAAGCGCGTTCCTGGCAAATATGAGCCACGAGATCCGTACGCCCATGAACGCCATAATCGGGATGACGTCGATTGCGGCGAATACCGACCGGGTAGAACGCAAAAATTATGCCATTGAAAAAATAAAGGACGCGGCAGACCATCTGCTTGGCGTCATAAATGATATCCTGGATGTATCAAAAATCGAAGCGGGTAAACTGGAGCTTTCTCCCGATGAGTTCGTCTTCGAGAGCATGCTTAAGCGGGTCGTGACGGTAAATAATCTGCGCGTCATTGAGAAAAAGCAAAAACTGATGGTCTACATCGATAATGATATCCCCAACCGGTTGCTGGGCGATGAGCAGAGGCTAACGCAAGTCGTAACGAACCTATTGAGCAATGCGGTGAAGTTCACACCGGAGGGCGGGTCAATAAGTATCAGCGCCAGCCTTATAAGCGAAGAAGAAGGCGTCTGCACATTGCAGATTGGGGTGGCCGACTCGGGGATTGGGATCAGCCCCGAACAACAGGCCAGATTGTTTCAATCGTTCCAACAGGCGGAAAGCAGCACGACGCGGAAGTTCGGCGGCACGGGGCTGGGTCTTGTTATATCAAAAAACATCGTCGAGATGATGGAAGGGAAGATGTGGATCGAGTCCGAACTCGGGAATGGCGCGACCTTTGCATTTACAGTGAGTTTGAAGCGCCTTGCGGACAAGGAGTACTCGGTCCCCGATTTGAAAAGCCTGCGTTTTCTCGCTGTGGATGACGACCTCGTGATTCTGGATTACTTTATCAAGATTGCCGAAAGGTACGGGGCGGTATGCGATACTGCCGAGAACGCTTACGACGCGATTTCACTAAGGGAGAAGAACGGCCCGTACAGCATCTACTTTGTGGATTACCAAATGCCTGGAATGAACGGCATGGAGCTGACGCGCAGAATAAAAGAAAAGGACGGCGAGAAGGCCCATGTCATTATGATATCCGGGATGGAATGGAACACGATAGAAGACGAAGCAAAAAATACAGGCGTCGATAAGTTCCTGCTAAAGCCCATATTCCCGTCCAACATCGTCGATTCTGTCAATGAGTATCTCGGCGTCGGACAAATCAAAAATGAAATCGCCAAAGCGACCATCGACAGGTTTGAGGGGTGCACCGTCATGCTCGTCGAAGACGTTGATATCAACCGCGAAATCGTGCTGACGTTGCTTGAAGATACCCTATTGACAATAGATTGCGCGGAAAACGGAAGGATTGCCGTTGAGAAGTTTACGAAGAATCCCGAAAAATATGACGCCATTTTTATGGATATACAAATGCCTGAAATGGATGGCTATGAAGCAACGACAACCATCCGGTCGCTCGATTTGCCGAATGCCAAAGATGTTCCGATTATCGCAATGACGGCTAACGCATTCCGCGAGGATATTGAAAAATGCCTGTCGATTGGGATGAACAGCCATGTCGGGAAGCCAATCAACTTCGAGGAAGTCCTTGAAATGCTGCGGAAATACCTGAAAGTCCACTAAAGCAGAATAAGCGGTTGCCTGGGCAACCGCTTACTAATAGGGCATTTGAACCACTTCGCCGCCGCGCACTACCATTCGCACACTAAACGCGTCTGCGCGGATGACCGTGCGCACCCCGCTTATCGTCAGTTCGACCGGCGGGTATATTTTGCCCGCCCTTAAGTAACACCCCGTCTTTGGCGGCTGGTTCCTTTCGATTGTATCAAGGCAGTCGTCGACCTCAGCAAGCTCTTTTTTTAAATGCTTAATGGCTGCTTTCAGGTCATTAAGCTTTTTCCGGTCTGAAGCGCTCGTGACTGTGCGCTGCTTCATGTATTTCAAACCTTTGTCCTTCTCGTTGAGTTCTTTGCCAAGCGACTGCTTTTTTTGTATAAGCTCCTGTTTTTCCGCCAGGTTCTCAAGCGTATCCCCCAGTATTATCGTAGTCAGGCTGTTGGAATAATTGCCAATGGTCTGCGCGTGGATCCTGTTACGCGCCATTAAACGCCCGCCCACTACCGTGGCGCGCCCGGACGTCACCTCTATGGTATTGCCGGCGCTTACATCCGAGTTGATTATCGCGTCGCTGACGACCTTGTTTCCCGCAGATATCACGCTATGCTCGATATATCGGCATACGATATCGCCGCCCGCGCGCATAGTGCCTGTTTCACCGCCGTTCATCCCGTTGCCCACCTGTATGCTCCCGCCGGCCTCCACTATGGCATTCTCTACCCGGCCTAAAACCGTGATGTTTCCGGTAGCCTTTACCGTATACCCCCCGCGGACGTCACCCTTTATGATCATACTGCCTGCCAGATCCAGATTCCCCACACTGCTATCGATGTCGGTTTCGATTTCCAACAGCGGCTCCACATGGAAACAGTTATGCATAAATAGCACGACCCCATCGATTTCAGCCATTATTTTACTGCCATCTTCACTTAAAACCACGCCACTCCCAAGGATTGGTTCAGCCTCTTCACCGGGGGTCCCGGAAACCGGGGTGCCCCTCACACAAAGACCGTCCTGCGCATCGGTGGGCGGAAGGATTTCGCTGATTACGGCGCCTGCCTTGGCCGTTTGCAACCAACCAAGATCGCGGTAATCGATCGTACCGTCGGGCCTTTCCTTTAGGGTAATCCCGACTTCGCGCTTGAAAAGATCGACAACCTCCCCATCCTTGCCATCTATGGGCGATGTTCCTGCAGCTACCTGTACGATCGCAAGGTATTTCTGCGCGTCAACAACTGCGCGGATCCTCTTGTCATCGACGATCCCGAACGACACAAGGGCTTCGCTCAGCGCTTCGGAGACGTCCTCCTTTGTGAAACCGCCCCCCCCGTGCAGTGGGGGAAGAACAAACAGGTAAGCATTCAACCGGTCGTCCGGCACCAGTATAAGGCAAACCGAATCCACAGCGGCGGGGTCGGCTTCTTCCTTGCTATCCGCTACAGCGCCGCTGCCTGAAGCGCTATCGCCCCGGTCTTTCGAAGTCGGTTTCTGCTCCATGGCTTTATTTCCGGCCCAGAACTCCGGTTCCTGTACGAGCTTTTGATCTATTCCGATAAGCAATTCCCGTTGCTCGTCCGTAGGCAACTCGTCATTCTCCGTGAACACGACAAGGCTGTAGCGCCCGTCGTCGTCCTCCACCGGCGGTACCCCGTGGTAATACTCATATATTCTGTATAAGGAGCTGCCCTCGACCTTTACCATGTTGTCATTTTCGCGTTGCGCCAGCTCCTCCGCCTCACGCGCCTTTTCAGCCTCTATCGCCTCGAGATCCTCCGCGCCGGGCTCATCCGCGGGTGGCCGATCTGGGGGCTGCGAACCCCCCTTTTTCTCTTTTTTCCTGAACAACGAGTTGAAGAATGATTTTTTTACTTTTACATTTTCTGTTTCTTTCATAAAGCAATACCCCTGAAACAGTATGTCGGCGGCAAGTTAGCTGTCCTTATTATAGCCCTGACACAAAACGTATTCAAGACAAATTTCAAACGCACCCCAGATATACTTCATACTATTACAGTTCAGGGGTAGCCGGGATTTCACTCAGGTTCAGCGTATTAGCTGAACTTACGCAGTGTGATCCGTCGGCTGAAGCCGGCTATTGGCACATACCGGGTTAGGTATGGAGCGTTGGTACAGCATCGAAGCCGGCTAAGCGACGTTACTCACGCAAGACAGAGTGAAATCCCGGCTACCCCTGAACTGTAACCTTTAAACCTATTGACATAAGCAGACTATTATGATAGTCTGCTTGGCGTATACTCTCTGTACATCGGGCTTGGAGGTGAGCGTCGGGCATTATGCCCCGAAGCAAATGGACAAAGTCAAACTCTTTGAAGGCGAACTCAAACTAATGGAACTGTTGTGGGAGCATGAAGGCGCAACAGCGAAGGAACTTACCCTGCTTGCGGCGGAAAAAACCGGATGGAACAAAAACACCACATATACAGTACTAAAGAAACTTGTGGCTAAAGGAGCAATCAAGCGGGAAGAACCGGGATTCGTCTGTCGCAGCCTCATTGGGCGCGAAGAAATAGGCCATGAGGAAGCAAAAGCCGTGATGCGGTCTTTCTTCGACGGCTCTGTCAAGGCGATGTTCTCATCGTTTATGGCTGACAGCGACCTCCCGGCAGAAGAAGCTGAAGAACTGCGCCGTATGATAGAGAACCATCGTTCGTGATTAACGGTTTGGAATGATTATGCTTGACACCGTCTTCTACTTCATCCTGAATATGAGCCTGGCGTCCTGCTTTGTGATTGTAACGCTGCTGCTCGTCAGGCAGATACGGCGCTTGCCGAGGCGTTTGATGTACCCATTGTGGGGGCTGGCGTTCTTCCGGCTCGTCATACCATTCACACTGCCTACCGGCTGGAGCCTGTTCAACTTCACCGGGGACCTGGTAAAACGGCTTGTAACCGTAGAAACCATGTCGCAAGGGATAGTCGCGGATACTGGTATGGCTTCAAGATCTTGGACTATGATGAACTCAATCGGAGCAGTAGAGCAGTACGTTCCGGTCGAGTATAAAACGGAAACCTTCCGCAAGTTTTTCACGACGGGAGCAGTTGTATGGGCAATCGTCGCAGTTGCTGCGGTCATCGCTGCTTTGATACTATACTCCCTCACCCGGAAAAAACTGAAACAAGCGATCCATATCAAAGATGATTTATACCGCTCGGATATGCTATTGTCGCCTGTCCTTTCCGGCTTATTTCGCCCGCGTATCATACTTCCCCCCGCCCTTGACCCGGACAGTCCGGAAGGTGTGATGATCGTCGCCCACGAGAAGATCCATAAGGCCCGGCTGGATAACTTTTGGCGGTTACTGGGGATTTGCATAACGTGCCTGCACTGGTTCAACCCGTTCGTTTGGATTCTGCTGAAGTCGTTTTTGACTGATATGGAGCTTTCATGCGATGAGGCGGCGATTGGGAAATACAGCAAAGAGGAACGTGAAAAATACGCCGGGACGCTGCTCCGTTACGCTGAGGGTAATCGGGCGCCCGTATCCTCGGCGTTCGGACATTCCGGCGTGAAGGTACGGATCGCTAATGTCCTGAACTACAGGAAACTGACATTCATAGGCGCTGTCGCATCCTCATTGCTGCTGCTGGCCGCCGCAATAATACTAATAACAAATCCGGTGCAATAGATTTATGGCAGGATTGTTACCGGGGTGTGGGAGCTTAGTTGCCAGCCAACCTCCGATGCAATGCCGGCACGGGTTAGATCTGAATCACGGATATAGTTTCTGCCGGCGATGATACGGACGTCATTCCTATCGATCGTCCGGCGCAAGTTTTCTATTGCCTCGTCGTGCTTATATACCTCCAATATCTGCACCAGCTCGTCTATATCGTAGTAGACGGCGGCGCTATCGCCATAAACCACATACATGAACGATTTGGATGGGTAAAAAGCTTCATTGTCAAGCTTGAATGTATGCAGATGGTGTAAAATCGGAAACTCGCCGCCAAGCGGGTTTTCCCTGGGTATCATCCTCACGTTGCCAAGCCCGGCTGCGACCAGCATCTCAACATTGACCCTCGCCTCCTCGAGCGCCCGCCTTATCGTCATAGACTCATCATGCTCCAAAACAACGAAGATCCGGTCCGTGTTCGTCGTAGCCAGATAATATCTGCATCCGGAGCCGAAATAGTCGTCATCATAAAACAACTCCAGCCCAAAATCCCATTCACCATTGCGTTTATCCTCTATCCCGATTTCGCGGTGGTTGTTGAGCGGATCCAGATACTTTGCGACCGCATCAAACCCGGCGCGCAAATCGATGGTTAGTGAAGGATCCGCGACCCTGCGCGATAACAACTCCGCAGATGCGAGGCTGCCGTCTTCCCCGACGGTGACATAAAGCACGTCGGCGCCAACGATTTCGTACATCCGCACTGTGAATCCCTCTCCGGTCAGCATATAGTGGTACGGCTTAAAATCATCGACTGTGAGTCTGTTCCCCTTTCGGGCCAAATCAAATGCATCCCGCAACGTCATCTGGTTTTCGTGGTATACCGGCAGTGCGTATGACGGTTCCTGCTGCCATGGTTCCGGTTCCGGCGTTGCGTAGTCAATAGGCTCATAAGGCGTCTCGCCACCTTGCAACGCATACACCCGCTCCAAATCCTCCATAGTCGTCGACCCGGTTTTTTTGAGCCGATATATCGACCAAATACTTACACTTTTCCCCAAATCGACAAGCCATATCTCTTCGTCCATGCGGTATATGCTGTACTCAGCCTCCGACTCCGCCTCCCCCTCCCCCTCCCCGTATATGATGGCAATGAGGCGCCTCTGCTCAAACTGTGTGAGGCTTGGCGTCATCCCGAATGGAAAGCCTGTTCCCGCCGCTGTGAATTCATCGGCCCCTACGGTCGTGTCATAATACTCGACGTGGTATTTACGCACAAGACCGCTCCCCGTATCGGCGATGATAAAAATATCCTCCCCAAACCCGTAAATGTAGGGCAGACCTCCGAATGCCATAAAAGAGCTGAGCGGATTTGTGTACAGATTCGCGTCGAAAACATAGCATCCGGATATCTTATCTTTATTACCCGCATCACCAACAATACTTCCGGACGACGCTGTGGTAATTATTGGTCCTGCTATAGCTATGGCGGTACAGATGGCAATGGTCGCAGTCGCAGTCCGTTTGCCCGGCCATTTCAAGAACCTTGACGAAGCGAGTAGAATAAAAAATGTAATGGCGCCTGACAGCACGATTATGAATATGTCGACCGGCGCCAGGACGATTCCGGGAAGCTCCCGGAAAAACCAGCCGATCCCGAAACGGTAGACGTTCCCGCGCATCATGGCTGCTTCCCCAATATACATAAGTATCGTGGCGCAGATGGATACCAACACGGGAATCCCTATCCCCGGTAGCTCACCCTTACCGATTGACCAGTCCCCCGATATACGTTCCGCTGCTTCCGGCTCCAAGCCACCGGCGTGTGGCTTTTGATCCCCGGGTTTAAAACGATTGGTCTTGAGCAAGTAGCTCCCGGCGTAAACCCCGGCTGATACGCCCAATATGACGAAGAACAAACCGGTGAGGAATGAAGCGAGTGGCGTTTGGATTCTCGTGGGCTGCCTGAAGAATGACGATGTGTTTGCAAAAAGGCAGAGCGACAACAGCGCCGCTGTGGAAATGCCCCGCAGAAACAACAGCTTCATCGAAGTATCACCAGACCCGCCACTCGCTTTTATCGTAATACCTTCAAGTAAAACGTCAGTCTGTTCACATTGACCCGGGCTATCCGCCCCGATCTGTTCTTTGACACGGAGCACTTTCGCGATGCTGTGGACCAGCCCGCAAACCATCGCTATCAACAGCAGCGAAATCAGATAGTAGTGTACCTTATATGCACTATCCGCCATGACATAAACAAGCCTGTCCTGGAATGTGTAAGTCAGCGAGCGGCCCTGAACGATGGGGGAGATAACGCATGAAGCTGCTTGCCAAAGATCCGCCTGGGTTGACTGCACAACACTGTCTTGCATCAGCGTTGGCACATCGGTCAAGGTCATACCCGCAACATGTATCTGCATCGACTCAAAGAACAACTCGGCGGCAATGAATACGCAAAAAGCAACAAAAATCCCCACAGGGAGCGCGAGTCGTTTCAGTTTAAAAAACAATGGCTGCAGCGCGGCAAACAAAATGACAGATAGACATACCGCAGTATACGGTACTACATACTTTGCGTATTGCTCCGGCTCAATCGCGCCATTCGCGATACTTAAGTATGCCATGCGTACGCCGTTTATCAACGGGTACGCCGACAGCACGGCAAGGACGGCAAGCGATATGATGTAGAAACGCTTTGTGTTACTCATCAGGCGCCGGGACAGGGAGCGGTAACCCCGGCATTCACCTCCAGACTATCGGAGTAGTATACACGTTCAGACTATCACTATAGTCCCGTCTTGTCAAGCCCTACTTTTCCAAAAAATAAGTATACCGGTTTGCTCAACTGTTGCCGGGAATGCGACGATATTCACTTGACTGTATCATAACAGTGTGGTATTAATAGCTAAAACTGTTACAGGGGGCGACGGCGATGGCGACATATAAGCAACCATGCATCCATTGCGGGGAGTTCATCGAGCGAGACTCAAGGCTGTGCTCGAAATGCAACAGCCGCAGCCCATTCGGGTATCACTGCCCGACATGCCACCGGCCTATAGAGAAAGGCCAGGCATTATGCTCCGGCTGTGGCCGCCCGCTCAGCGTGCCGTGCCCGACCTGTGGTAACCAGACTTTTACGGGTGAGCTGTGCGAGATTTGCGGCGCAGGATTAATGAAACGCTGCACAAACACACGTTGCGGCGAGCTCCAGTTTTTTCAAAACACTAAGTGCACAGCGTGCGGTAAAAAAATCAAATGAGCCCCTCCAAAAACCCTGTACTTTGTATTAGTGTGAAAGATTAAAATGTTTAGGCCGAAAGTTGAATCATACCGGTAGATGAAATCATAAGGAGGATATAACCATGCTCCAGGCATTCACAAGAAATTATCACGACAATTCCACTGACGCGGGTTTTGAGTTCACGTTTTATTGCGACAACTGCAATGACGGGTTCAAATCAAGCTTTATCCAAAGTGACACGTACAAAAAAAAGGGATTCATGAGAGGGATCGGCCAGGGCGCCAGCATCTTGGGAAGCCTCGCCGGCGGCAGGATGGGCAGCGTTGGGCACAGCGCCGACCGCGCCTCGAATGTCCTGTCACAGAGATTTGAAGGGCAGTCCCCCGAGTGGCGGAAGGAACACGAGAAGGCGTTCGAACGCAGCCAGAACGAGGCAATGCAGCACTTCCACCGCTGCCCGAACTGCAGTAAGTACGTTTGCGACCACTGCTGGAACGAGGATGAGGGATTGTGCGTCGTGTGCGCCCCGAGGCAGGAGGTCTTCGTTGCGCAAGCCCGCGCGCAAGCGATGAAACGCAATATTGAAGAAGCAGGGCAAAGCGCAACGGTATGGCAGGGGAAAATCGAAAGCAAAACCACGATATGCCCGTCGTGCGGCAAGCCTGCGGGGACAGGCAAGTTCTGCAACAATTGCGGGGCGTCGATGGAGTTGAAGGAGTGCCCGGTCTGCGGCGCAAAGAACGCGCAGACTGTGCGTTTCTGCAATAACTGCGGCAACAACCTATCGCAAGCGGCGGCTCCATCAGGTAAATGCTCCGTCTGCGGGTTCGATAACGCGCCGGGTACCAGGTTTTGCGGCGGATGCGGCAACAAGCTCGGATAAATGGGAACTGATACACTCACCGGGCAGGACTCAGCGCCAGAGATCGAATACACTGCACAAGCATCGTCTCCGGTCGTAAGCGGCGAAGTTAAGATGAGGATCCGCGACGGTGGATTGGTGATGGCGGCGCTGTTTTCCACTGTAGAATTACCCTTTGCTGAGATGAACGCGCTCGCGTTTGTCAATTATACAATCGTAATAGAGGCTGATAGCGGGGACTATTCCTTATCTAGGATGGGCTCGTGGGCGCAGCCTTTCTATGACGCGCTCACCTGCGCATATAACAAGGCGGTGCTGCATTCCTTATTCATCTCAGGCAGCCCAATCCTCACCGCCGGCGGTGATTTCCGTTATACTGAAGAAGGCGCGACCTTCAGCGGGTCTGCGCCTGTCCACGTATATCAAAACAATGTGACCGTCCTCCCACCCGATCTGTCGGCGAGGCGTGTCCCGTTGTGTTTCGTTACGGGAATGGAGAAAGGCGCTCATCAGTTGACGCTGAACCTTGACACAGGCGACAGCTACACATTCGCGCGGCTCGGTTATGACACAGACAGCTTCGCCGATGCAGTCGAGAAACAGATACGTGGACTCCGTGACGAGTCCCTGGCGGCGGTAAAAGAGATAGAACCTTCCCTCCCGGATGCAAAGGCGTCGTTGATATCCGGTATGGTGCTGCGCGGCGCGGCGGCGCCGTTTAGCAGGCTTTCCGGAATCTCAGAGTCCTTTGTGTCGGCGCTGGAGGGTAAGATAGCGGCCACCCGGGCGGCTGAGTATTACAAAGCGTTTTCCGGGCTATGCGATAAGTCGCGGTTCTGGATAGGATTCCGGAAAAATGAAGCGCCAACGCAGATAGAGGGCGAAGCGGAAACTGCCGCACCCGACCCATACCTTCTATGGTTGATCGTACCTTCGCCTGACGGGAGTCACTGCGCCGTCGAGTTTGCCGAAGCGGACGCGGCGACCTTCGTTTACAGGGTGACTGGTGATTTTGCCAACTTCGCGGGGAAACTAAACCGTGCCCTGGAAGCGATAGAATTTAAACGCGAAATCATCAGGCTGTCGGACGAGGAACTCAGAAAGCCCGACAACGCTTACAGCTACATGGTCTTGAAGCGTTCCGCAGCTTTGCAGTTTGTGCGCAGGAATTTCGTAGGCCGCGTTATTCATTCATCGCCCGCGGGCTGGCAGCAGAAGCTGTCAGAGCTGTGGATGTGAGATTTAGCCAGTGGATACCCGGGGCATGGTGAAAGGATGGGTTATAGCATGAAGATCACAGCTTTGGTGGAAAACCAGTCCCAATCCAAAGCGGTACCTAAACACGGATTATCGCTATACATCGAAATGTCCGGGCACAAGATTCTTTTTGACGTGGGGCCTGATGAGACCTTGTTCGAAAACAGCGAGTCTCTGGGTATTGACCTTTTCGGGATAGATATCGTGATTCTCTCCCACGGGCATAGCGATCACGGAGGCGCATTGGAGCCGTTCCTGAAACTCAACCACAGCGCTAAAGTGTATGCTCAAAGAAAAGCGTTTGATTACCATTATTCGAAAAGATTATTTTGGAAGTTTGACGCGAGCATCCCTCAAAGCCTGCAGACGCACCCGCAGGTCGTTTTGGTGGATGGCGACTACAGAATATCGGACGACTTGATGCTGTTTACAACGCCAAGCACGGAGAAATACCGGTCCAGCGCGAACAACACTCTATACTCCGGCCCAAAAAAAGATGATTTCTCACATGAGCACAACCTGATGATATTCGGGGAAACAGACGTCCTGGTCATAGGATGCGGCCATGCCGGGGTTGTGAACATCATGGAGAGGGCGGCGGAGTATAACCCGAAGGTATGCGTGGGCGGTTTCCATCTTTGGAACCCAATGACAAAGAAGACTGTCCCCGGCAAGATCCTTAACGGCATATCGCAGGAGCTATCCAAGTATGACGTGCGCTTCTACACATGCCACTGCACCGGCCAGAAAGCCTTCGATTACCTGGCGGGGCGGCTGTCGAATATGAGATACCTGCATTGCGGCGAAACAATAGAGCTATAATGAAACAGACCTATTTCAAGCGGGAGGGCCAATAAATGAGGAACATTACCCTGGAAAAGAAAAAGCACGCCGACTTCTCATGGGACAATCTTGGCGACGTCAGGGAAGGGCGCGGGGACTTGGGCGAGGACATGCCGGTGGTCGTTTACCGTCTGATGCAGTACACCATGCTCGATGTTCTCAGCAAAGCCCATGGTTTTGAACTGGCAAACGACTATTTCCGTAAAGCCGGTTTTTTGGCGGGAATGGAGTTCGCAAAGCATATGCTGAACCTAAACGCGGATTTCCACACATTTGTCGCCGATTTGTCGAAAACCCTGGAGAACATGAAAATAGGCATCTTACGTATGGAGGCTTTCGACAATGAGACAGGCAGGATCGTGCTGACCGTAGCGCAAGACTTGGATTGCAGCGGCCTTCCCGTCACAAATGAAAACGTGTGCATATACGACGAGGGCTTCATTTCAGGTATACTTGAAGCATACACAGGTAATAAATACGACGTCCGTGAGGTGGATTGCTGGGCAAACGGCGACAAGGTGTGCCGTTTTGACGGTATCGTCCTGGGGGCATTATGACGGTATCGTCCCGGGGTTTAATAATTACGGTGGAGACGAAATGTATATAGACTCGCAAAAAGCCGTAGATTAAGCAACTTCGGACCTGACTTGCGCAAAGAAGCGAAAGGACGACGACAATGGAGCAGTATTGGAATAAACCCATCGAAACGATGGGGCGCGGGCAGCTTCGGGATCTTCAGCTTGAAAGGCTCCGCACAACCGTAAAGAATGTGTACGGGAACGTGCCATTTTACCGCGAAAAAATGCGGGCGAAAGGCATTTTGCCCGGAGATATAAAAACACTTGACGATCTCCGCAATCTCCCGGTTACCACGAAACAGGATTTACGGGATACATACCCGTTTGGCCTGTTCGCCGTGCCGATGGAGGAAATCGTTCGCGTACACGCCTCGTCAGGCACGACAGGCAAGCAGACGGTGGTAGGCTATACTCGCAGTGACGTTGAAATGTGGGCGGACTGCATGGCCCGCTGCCTTACGATGGCGGGCGCCGACCGGAGTTCCCGCGTGCAGGTCGCATACGGTTACGGTCTATTCACCGGAGGGCTCGGCGCCCATTACGGCACGGAGAAGCTGGGCGCGGTGGCGATACCGGCGTCCTCAGGCAACACTCAGCGGCAGATTGCCATGATGATAGACTTCGGAGTGACGCACCTGTGCTGCACCC
>Ga0082212_10008130_pt1 | contig 13751 bp, 14 predicted proteins | sample TergutNt197P3_FD_71548 | JGI IMG/M metagenome (GOLD analysis project Ga0082212, IMG submission 71548) | Neocapritermes taracua P3 segment gut microbial communities from Petit-Saut dam, French Guiana - Nt197 P3 | ecosystem: Host-associated > Arthropoda: Insects > Digestive system > Gut ... | reverse complement strand
CATCCGGCACAATGCCCTGGCTACGGGTTACATACTCCAGCACCATAAAGGGCATGCCGCCCCGCCGGCCAGGCAGTACATGGCTGCCCCGGATATCTTCCCAAGTAAAATTGGGCAGGGGCCGGCGCCCAATAAGAAAGGAGCCGTCCCGCTGGGTCAGCTGGGCAAACACTATGGGGAAGTCTTCCCGGCCGCCGGCCCATACGTAAATGGCCGCCTCGGGGCCCGACAAGCCAATGTCCGCCCCACCGGAAAGAAGCGCCGTCATAACCCGGTCGGCGCCGTCGCTGGTTATCAGGTCAATGTGAATGCCCTCCTCCGCAAAGAAACCCAGCGCAATGGCCGCGTACTGGGGGGCGTAAAACACAGAGCGGGTCACTTCGCTTAACGTAACGGTGGTTAAGGCGTCGTCCTTATTCTGGCTACAGGCGGCCAGGGCGGCAACCATGGCCGCCGCCAGTAGTATCAGCATTAATTTTTTCATTTCAATCTCCCAGCGGTCAAGGCAAAACAGGCCAAAATGGCTGCCTTTGCGCTTAACCCTTCATTTTCCGATTCGAACATGGCGCAATTCGGATAAAATTATGATAAAATATCGCGTTAGTTTTATCATAATATGGCATAAATAACGATTTAATATCGCACAAATTTTGCACAAATAATGATAATTTAGCGCACGCTACTTGTAAAACACCCGCATCACCACCCACTCCGCCAGCGTTACCAGTCGATAAAGCAGGGCCGCCAGCGCCGCCAAAATAATCACACTGGTCATCACCAAATCCATCTGAAACACCTGGCCGCCATACACAATCAAGTACCCAAGCCCAGCCCGGGACACCAAAAATTCCCCGGCAATAACCCCCACCAACGACAAGCCAATATTTATTTTTAGGCAGTTAAACAAAACTGGCAGGTTGGCCGGGAATACAATTTTTGTAAAAATTTGCAAACGGCCGGCGCCAAAGGTTTTGGCCATTTTTACCAAATCTCTGTTGGTATTTTGGAAGCCGCTAAGCATTTCCATAATAGTAACCACCAATGAAATGGCCAGGGCCATGACAATCACGGCCTGCATGCCTGCCCCTACCCAAATAATGATGACAGGGCCCAGGGCAATTTTGGGCAGGGCGTTGAGCACCACCAGGTAAGGCGCCGCCACCTTGGCCAAAAACCCAGACCACCACAACACCAACGCCGCAAAAAGGCCAATGACAACACCCAGCATAAAGCCAATGACCGTTTCCAAAGTGGTAATGCCAATGTGCCGCAGCAAGTTATTGTTTTGAAAATTGCTAACCGTGCGCAAAATGCGGCTGGGCTGGCTCATGATAAAACTGTCTATCATGCCGGCGCGGGCACCCATTTCCCACAAAAAAACCGTCACAAGCAGCACGGATACCTGGCATATGCGTATACATACTTGCCGCCTATGCTTTTTCTTAAGGTAGACCCGGCGGCCGGGGGATGTGGTTTCCTTAGACATTGACATCAAGCGCTTTCCAAATCAGGTTAAAATACTCGCGAAAGGCAGGGCTTTCCCTGCGTTTGAGGGGTGTGGTGACCGTTTCATTTTCAAATACAAGGGGAATGTCGTGCTTCACATATCCGGGGCGTTTAGACAGCACAATCACCCGGTCTGCCATGCTAATGCCTTCGGAAATATCGTGGGTAACCATAACGGCTGTTTTTTGTTCCCTTCGCAAAATGCCACACACATCGTCTGCCACCACCAGCCGCGTTTGATAATCCAGGGCAGAAAATGCTTCATCCAGCAGCAACAGTGCGGGCCGGGTGGCCAGGGTGCGGATAAGCGCCGCCCGTTGACGCATGCCGCCGGATAGTTGCGACGGGCGTTTGTCCTTAAATTCCCACAGGCCGTAGGCCCGGAGTAAACTGTCCGCATAAGCAATACTCGTTTTGCCGGGCCGGCCCAGTATTTCCAGCCCCAGCAGCACATTGCCGCGAATGGTGCGCCAGTCCAATAAATTGTCCTTTTGCAACATGTATCCGGTTTTTCCGTTGACGCCTTTGACGGCCTCCCCGTTTACATAAATTTGGCCGCCGGTTGGCATTTCCAGCCCAGAAATAAGCGACAGTATGGTACTTTTGCCACAGCCAGAGGGGCCAATGATGGAAACCAACTGGCCTTCGTACACAACAAAATTGATGCCGGCCAGCGCTTCCACCTCGCCATTTTCTGCTTGGTACGTAAGCGATACGTTTTGAAAGCGAAGGATTTCCCGCACGGCCGCCGCCCCCTTGCATGTCGTCTGTTTCATAGTATGTACAAAATGGGAAATGGGTGCCACAGCGCCAATGGCATCCCACATAGGCTTTTGAAGCCAAAGGTTTTTGATAAAATTGGTGGCGCTTATGTTGCCCATGGGTTATAATTTGGGGGCAGCTTATTTTTGGATAAAGGATGATACCCATGGGCGAGTTAACCACCCTACGCAACATTGGCAAGGAAATGGAACGCAAGCTGCATTTTGTTGGCATTGACACGGCAGACGCACTAAAAAAAGCCGGCAGCAAAGACGCCTTTGCCCGGCTAAAACTGCACTACCCAGAAGTGTGCTTGGTGCATTTATATACCCTGGAAGGGGCGGTTTCTGATACGGAGTACAACCAACTGCCGGATGATGTGAAGCAAGATTTGAAAGCCTTTAGCGATGGTTTGAAGTAAATAAGTGAATCTAATTTGGCTGTTGTCGTATGGGTAGACTTTGCACTGCACTGTCATTGCGGACTTGATCCGCAATCTCAACGATATTTACAGTTTTGTCCCAGCCTAAAAGCCGGTAATTAAGGATGAGATTGCGGCTCGGGGGCCGCAATGACAGGCTGAAGGATGCGTGCTTGATGTGAATTATATTCACGTGTGAAGTAAAACTCTTGGCTTGACAACCTGCACTTTTATGACTTAAAATGGTAGCACATATTTACTTACCACCAAGGAGGATGCAAAATGAAGGTAAATTCAGACACCTTAACCATCTGTTGGGCAATCATCTCCACAGCGCTGTGTATTGCCATGGCCATATGTGGCGGATTTTTACTGTTAGCGGGGTTCTACGGGCACTTTGTGGCGGAACTTAGCCATGGGCTTCTATTGCTATGGTGTGGTATCTTATTGATGTGCGGCAGTATTCTTGGGCTTATTGTTGCTAAACTCGTGCTTGCTCGCTACCAAAGGAAACATTATAGCGAAACATCGAAATAAAGCGTGACGCCCATGATCCCAAACCCAAACTGTAAAAAAGTGCGCGGCAGCCATATATTGGCCGTCTACTGCGCCCACTGTAAAACGCTTATTGCCCACTACCAAAAAGTGGGCGAAAGCAACTTTGTCAAAATGTTTAACGACCGTATCATTGACGGCGTGGTGGACTTTTCCCAGTATCATGGCGCGATTTTTTGCCCCGGTTGCGGCGAACGCATTGCCACTAGGTACATGACCAAGGATAAGCAGGAAGCGTATCGCCTGGTGCCTTCTGGATTTAACAAGAAAAAGGTGTAAAAAGACTGTGCGCCAGCAAGGGTGTGTGGCTTACCTGTCCGTAAATCCCACCTGGCCGCCAACGCAAGGCTTGGTAGTGCCGTATGCCAATGCGTATATCTCTGCATTTTTTTATGCGCTTACTTGCCTGCAGTTATGATAAGTGCTCCAACGCCAAATATATCCGTCCATCAAACATATCCAAAGCCTCCTTGGCTGTTTTACAGTCCACGTTAGCCAGTATCATCAAAATCGCGTTTTTTGCAGCAAAGTCGCAGGCCTTTAACACTGCCTCTGCCCGCGTTTCTTCTACGCCGGTGGCCATACATACAATATTTACGGCGCGGCTTACCAGCTTTTCGTTGGTGGCTTTAAGGTCCACCATCAAGTTGCCATAGGTCTTGCCAAGTTTTATCATGGCCACGGTGCTTAGCATGTTAAGCACCATTTTTTGCGCCGTGCCGCTTTTCATACGGGTGCTGCCGGTAATCACTTCCGGCCCGGGCGTGGGCGCAATTTCTATGTCTGCCGCAGCGGCAATTTCAGAATGGCGGGTGCAGGCCAGGGCAATGGTAATACCGCCTACAGACCTGGCGTATTCTATGGCGCCAATCACATAGGGCGTACGGCCGCTGGCGGCAATGCCAACCAGGGCGTCTTTGTGGGAAAAGTTTACAGCCATCAAATCTTCCGCGCCCAGTTCCTTGCTGTCCTCCGCGCCTTCTTTTGCCTTGACAAACGCCTCGGGGCCGCCAGCCAGCAGGGCAATCACCATGTTGTAATCCACACTAAAGGTGGGCGGACATTCTACCGCGTCCAATAGCCCCAGCCGGCCAGACGTGCCGGCGCCGCAATAAAATAAACGGCCACCGTTTTTTAATTTCTCGTAAATCTCGTCAATGGCAATGGCAATGGAAGGTAGCACCGCTTCTACGGCGTCCGCCACTTTTTTGTCCTCGCTGTTAATCAACTGCACAATTTCCAGGGTGCTTAGTTTGTCAATGTCGTTGGTGTTTGGGTTGCGCTGTTCTGTGTCCAGCGTACTAATGTTTACCATGCTCTTCATGTTTCTTCGCCTCGCTATATGCTTATTTTTCCTAGTATTTTTGCAGCGCTTGCTCCGGTGACTTGGGGCAAATTGCCGGTGTTGCCGTGTATGGTTTCGTTTGCCAGTATGGCAAAGGCTATCGCCTCTTTGGCGTCGCTGTTTTTGCCCAACTTTTCATGGGTGGTCACATGGACGCCTGGCAGCACTGTGGCAATCATGCTTACCAAGGTTTGGTTGTATGCGCCGCCACCGCCAACCACCAACTGGTCTAGGGCGAAAGGGACAAAGTGTGTGACGGCGTACCGGATAGATTCTGCCGTAAATGCCGTAACGGTGGCGATGATGTCTGCGTCTGCCATGCCTTTGGCTTTGCACTGCACATATAATTTTTCGCTAAAACGCTTGCCATAATATTCGCGGCCAGTAGCTTTGGGCGGCGGCTTTTTGATAAACGGGTCGTCCATCAGTTGTGCAAGAGTTTGCGCACATATGCTGCCTTTGGCGGCCATGTGGCCGTTTTTATCATAGTCGTGTCCAGTGGCTTTTTTCATAAGAAAGTCGATGACCATGTTGCCTGGGCCGGTGTCAAAGGCAATGATATGGCCGGCCGCTACATTTTTGGGGATGGCGGTGATATTGCCAATGCCGCCAATGTTTTGCAGCGCGATGTTTTGGCCGCTGCTTGCGTACAATAGAAATTCTGTGTAAGGCACCAAGGGTGCGCCAGTGCCGCCGGCCGCCATGTCCGCCACCCTAAAGTCAGACACGGTGACAGCGCCTGTTTTGTGGGCAATGACAGCGCCTTCGCCTATTTGTAACGTGGCTTTAATGCCGTCCACAGGCTCTGGCATGTGATAGATGGTTTGCCCATGGCTGCCGATGAGGTCCACCTTTTCCATGGGGATACCTGCCTTTTTTGCAATGTTTATGGCGGCGTTAGCAAAAAGTTCCCCAAGGAGAAAGTTCATATGACAAATGTCCCGGGCACTGGATGTGTCATCTTCAAAAAGGCGAAAAATGCGCGTGCGAATATCATCGGAATATGGGAAAGTTTCAAAAGCAATTGCTTCCACAGCGGTGGCGATATAGTTGCCGGATATTTTAACCAGCGCCGCATCTATGCCGTCTACCGACGTGCCGGACATGAGGCCAATGACGTATTTTTCGTCTTTGCCTGTCAGTTGTTGTAGTTTTTCTAGCATTGTCTTAACCCAACGCAACCGGCAGTCTGCCTGCAAAGGGGACTTCACCCATGATGGCCTTAATAGCGTTGCCCACCGCCCGGTTGGTGTATTCATAGGCGGCAATGTATGCATCCGCGCTTTCCATGACCAAAATGTCGTAGGGCACACGCAGGGACACCAGCACCACTTGCTTGCCCGCGGCCTTTAGGGCGTTAAATAGCTGCACCTGGCCAGGGTTTTGTATGGCATTGTAGGATGCGTATAAAACAATATCTGCCGCGGCTTTTTGCATCGTGGCGGCAATTTCCGCCGCGGCTGGGTTTGTAGAAATTTCTGCATAATCGCAGCCAAGGGCTTCCGCGGCTTTTTTACAAAAGGTTTCCTGTTTGACCAGCGTATCATCTGCAATGTTGGCCGTGGACGGCGGCGGCGAGATGACAAACACGTTTTTACCTGTCAGCGGTAGCAGCGCGTCATTGGCGCGCACCAGCGTAATGCTTTTTTCGCTTATTTCATCTGCCAGGGCTTCGTGTTCCGGGTATTTTTCCACCAAGTCAGCGTTTTTTCCACCTGCGGCATAAATGGCCTTGTACTTTAGGATACGCGCCACCGCCGCATCTATTTTTTCCATGGGAATGTCGCCAGATTCTACCGCCGCTAGCACCGCATCAAAGCAGCGGGCCTGCCCGGCCTGGTTCGCGTTGAGGCATAAAATATCCACCCCGGCCTGGACGGCCAGTACGCAGCCTTTTTCTAAGCCGTAGTGGTCTTGGATGGCCTGCATGGTCATACTGTCGGTTAAAATCAGGCCGTCAAAGCCCAAATCGCGGCGCAAAAGGTTGTTAAGCACATCTGGGGAAAGGGTCGCCGGGCGTTCGCCGTCAATGGCCTTGAAAATAATGTGCGCCGTCATAACAGAGCCAACGCCGTCTGCAATGGCGGCTTTGAAGGGCACCAGTTCTACCGCGTTTAACCGGTCCATGTCGTGGGCAATAGACGGCAACGCCAGGTGGGAGTCCTGATGGGTGTCGCCATGGCCGGGGAAGTGCTTGGCATTGGCCAGCACGCCGCCTTTTTGCAGCCCGCGAATGTAGTCTGTGGCCATGGTGGCCACCACTTCCGGCTTGTCGCTGTAAGAACGGATGCCAATGACCGGGTTTTGCGGGTTGTTATTGACATCCAGCACCGGCGCGTGGTTTAGGTTAATACCCAGACCTTTAAGCTCTGTGGCCACCATTTCGCCCATTTTTTCCAGGCTGCTGCCCATGCCAGCGGCGGTGATGGCCATGTTGGACGGGTAGTGGGTGGCGCCGGAGTACGCCCGGGCCACCATGCCGCCTTCTTGGTCTGTGGAAATAAAGGCCGGGATGCCGCTGGCGTCTTGTGCCGCTTGTTGCAGGCTATCGCTAAGGGCACGGATGCTTTGGTAATCTGTGAGATTTTTGGCGAAATATATGAAGTTGCCAATGTTATATTTGAGGATATGCTCACGGGTGTCCGCTGAAAGGGCTGTGCCTTCGATGGGCACCAGAAACATTTGGCCAATTTTTTGCTTGAGGGTGAGGTTTTTGATGTCCATGGGGCGCTCCTTAATCGTATAAATGGTACTTGGATTTGAACTGGGCAAACGCTTTGCTTTCCTCCGCGTAGATGGCCAGTACTTCGTCTAGGCTGTACTTGTCTTCGCGAATATAGGTGTCGCCGGTGTTGTAATCTATCATGTGCTTGCCTTTTTCATGATACGGCGGTAGGAATTTGAAGTTTTGGCCACCCATATCCCGGATGGTGTACAGCATGGTCACCCCGGCTTGCACCGGGCGAAAGGCGTCCCGGTCTAAGACGTGAACTTCTACGCCGCCGCATAATTCGCCGGCATATTTGCCGTCTTTTGGGTGGTATGGCAGCGGCGTAAAATAATGGGCGCGAAATTTGACGCCGGGCAGGCCTTGAGCGTTGAGCGCTTCCGCCAGTTTTGCGCCGTCCAGCCACGGAGCGCCCACAAAGCTAAAGGGCTTGGTGGTTCCCCTACCCTCGGACACGTTGGTGCCTTCAAAAATGCAGGTGGCGTTAAAGGTGAAGCAGGTTTCCACCGTGGGGATGTTGGGTGATGGCAGCACCCAGGGCAGGCCAGTTGCTTCAAAGGACATATCCCGGCGATAGCCTTCCATGGGGATGACGGTCAGGTTGCAGCCAATGCCATATTCCGCGTTAAACAGCCGGGCACATTCGCCAATGGTTAACCCATAGCGCTGAGGAATGGGGTACAGGCCGATGAAGGATTTACAGGATAGGTCTAGGATATTGCCTTCCACTTTATCCGCGCCCAATGGGTTTGGCCGGTCAAATACAACAAATTCTTTGCCGTATTCTGCGCAGGCCTCCATGACATAGGCCATGGAATATAGGTACGTATAAAAACGGGAGCCCACATTTTGGATGTCGAAGGCAACCACGTCAATGTCCGCCAGGTTTTCTGCCGAAGGCCGGCGGTTTGCGCCGTACAGGCTAATCACCGGTAGCCCGGTGCTTTCGTCGTGATAGCCTTCCAAAGTGACGCCGGCCTGCAAGTTGCCGCGCACGCCATGTTCCGGCGCAAACAGTTTGGTAAGGTTATATTGGCCGTGCAGCAAGTCAATGGTGCTTTGGAATTGGCTGTTGATGCCGGTGTTATTGGTCAAAAGCCCTATGCGCTTGCCTTCAAAAATGGCGGCGTGTTGGTTTAGTTGGTCTATGCCTAGTTTTACAGTCATGTTTTGCTCTCCTTTTTAGACCTTGAAGGGCTTCGCCCTCCAATGCCACCCACAAGGGATTTCATCCCTTGACCCTATCATTGAGGAACAATGCTTTGGAGCGAGTTAACCATATCATATGACTCACTGCTTTGGTAGGGGCGCAGATTCTGCGCCTGCGTCTACTGCCACTGCATGAAAGTCTGATATTCTCTTGCGCAGGCATCATGCAGCACACTTCTAAAACCCGCCAGCCGGTTATTCTCCCGGGTGGGGTGCACGCGATTGGTCAAAAACACTACATACTGGGATGTTTCCCCATCCACCCACATGGACGTGCCGGTAAACCCTGTGTGCCCGTAGGAACCCTGGGAGAAAATATTGCCGCAAGAGACGGCAGCACGCCCTTTTACCGCAAAACCCAGCCCGCGGCCCTCTTCACAGTGGGTGGTAAGGTTTTGGGTGGCCGCTTCAAATAACGCTTGGGGCACAATGCCGTTGCCCTTGTTTGCAAACATGATGGCAAGGGCTGCGCAGTCGTTTATATTGGAAAAAACACCGGCATTGCCGGACACGCCACCCATAAAACGGGCGTTTTCGTCATGGACGACGCCGTTTAGCCATACGCCGCTGGTGGAGCAGTATTCTGTGGCGGCAAAAGTGTTGCCTTGCATTTTTGGGGTATAGCCTGTGTTTTTTAACCCCAGGGGGTTAAATACCAATTGCTGCGCCAAGTGGTCCAGGCCGGTGCCGCTTACCAATTCGCATATGCGCCCCAGCAATATAAACCCAAGGCAGCTATACACCACATTTTCGCCTGGTTTTGCAAGCAGTGGCATGTCTAGTATAGTGCCGTAAACATCCCGTGCGCTTTGCGCCAGGTTATACAGGGGTGCGTGGGCCGGCAAGCCGCTGGTATGTGTCATCAGTTGCCGGATGGTGATGGGCTGCTTGTCTTGGGGTATGTGATTATCTTCCCCCGGCGTGTTAAAAAACTGTCCCAGTGTATCATCCAGGCTTAGTTTTCCCCTTTCCACCAGCGCCAGCGTCACCATGGTGGTTGCCACAATTTTTGTCAGCGACGCCAAATCAAAAAGCGTAGCGGCTTCCATGGGCAAAATCTCTGGCAATAACGAACGCGAACCAAAGTGACCGCGAAAAATCTCGCCATGCTGATCCCCAATAGATATGGCAGCGCCGGGGAAAATGCCGTCATCTATGGCATCCGTAATGAGTTTGCTGATAGGCGCAGGCAGCGCCAAGGGTTCCTGTCTGTGGGTATTCATCATTTACCTAAAACCCATCCTGCACCACACGCTTATTATGCGGCGTGACCGCAAAGCACTCGGCCCGTTGCTTCTTTATGCGTATGCCCCGCTGGCGGGACAGCGCGTCGTAATATTCCCGGTATTCAAACCACGGCGAGTTATTGGTTAGCCACAGGCCTTGGATTTTTTCGTACCACAGGTCATACCCTTCGCTTACATCGTTAAAGATATACGGCTCAAAACCGTCTGCGTCTTCCCAGTTTTCCGCAAAGTACGGCCCCCGGGCCCAGTGGGGCTCCAGGCTGTTGCCGTCTGCGTCCAGGCGCTCAAAACCGCGCAGGGACGCGTAATAAATAGCATCTTCTACCGCGTGGGATGTAATGCGGTGGTCTTTGTGCATGGTGCCGTGCCAATGGGTTAGCACCACCGTTGGCTTTTCTTTGCGTATCAAGTCACATATTTTTAGGCGAAAATCTTCGTTGTCCGGCGCTTCCCCGTCTGGGTAGCCCAGGCAATAAAACTTGCCGCCCAGGGCCTGGGCAAATTCTGTAGCGCATGCAATGTTATAATGCTTAAATTCTTCAAAATCGCGCCCGGGAGGGGCGCCCCGCTCGCCGGCCGTCACGGCCACGGTGGTAATCTTGTCGCCCCGTAGGCTGTGGGTGGCAAGGGTTTTGCCGCAGGTTAGCTCTGCGTCGCCAATATGCGCGCCAATTGCCATAATGTGTTTCATGTGGGTTTCCTCCTTATTTTAGGTTTTTGCTCATGACTGTGTATGTGCGGTACTGCTTCATACCCCATGTGGCGTAAATGTCTAGGTTGCGGCCGCCAGTCCATAAAAACCACGTATAAAAAATGCGCCGCTCCACCATGTCTGTTACCAAATTATGAAAAAGAATACCGCCAAGCCCTGTACCCTGCTGGCTTTCTGCCACGCCAAAGGGGCCAAAACGCCCCGGCGTACCGTCGCCGGCCCGCATGGCAAAGCCTACCACTTGGCCAGTTGGGTCTTTTGCAAGCTGGATAGTTTCTGGCCCATCGCCACGTAAAATATTGGCGCGGGCCCCGCCCAACCAGTGGGGGAAACTTTTTTGCAAAAACGCAAATAGGGGCAAGCTGTCTTCCCATGTAAAATGGCCAAAACGGTAGCCCTTGTCTTCAAGCAGCCGCTTCTTTTCGATGTATTTTAACGGCGTTTCGTATTCCCGTAGGTTCAAATCCATAGAGGCGCACAGGCCCTTTTCTTCATAGCCCAAGGCGCTAAAAAAATCAATGGCATCGGCGTAATTTTTTTGGTCTACGCCGGGGAAGAAGTAATTGACGCCATAGTTGCCAATGTCAAGCTGCTGTATGCCTTGTTGGTGCAGGGCCAGCTCCAGCGCGTTAACCAGCGCCTTCCCTACCCCTTTGCGGCGGTGTTTTGGGTCTACGCCCATGGCAACCAGCCAGCCTTTTTCCGCGCCTTTTGCGCCATATACAAAACCCACCATTTCCCCGTCATCTTCTGCAAGCAGGTATAAAGTGGGGTCAAAGCTCCCGTCGCACACAATGCGCGTATAAAAATTTTCTTCGTTTAACCGGTCCTCTTTTAACGCCGCGTTCCATAATCTTATGGCCGCTTGCCCATCCTGGGCTGTGTAACTGCGTATTTTCATAGGCCACGTCCCATCATTTTATTTTGTATCGCGTGTTTAACGCCTTGCGAGAGCTGTCTAAATATTGCTTGACCCTATCGTATTCCAGGCTCACAATGGATGTGTACAGTATGTCTATGACGCATAGCTGGGAAATCCTAGACCCAGTGGCCGCAGACCTAAACTCGGACTCTGGCGAGGACACAAACAGGTTAATATCCGCGATTCTGCTAATGCTGTTATCGCCAAATTTTGTAATGGAAATGACCGTGGCGCCTGCGTCCTTAGAGATTTCTGCAATGCGCAGGGCGTCAGATGTTTCGCCGGAATAGGATATGACCACGCACACATCTTCCGGCGTTAGTGTGGAGGTAGCCGTGGCCTGCACATGGCTGCTGGAAAACGCATAGCTTACTTTGTTGATACGCAAAAACTTTTGCTGGGCATCCTGGGCAATGATAGAACTGGCGCCCATGCCAAAAAAGTCTATGCGTTTGGCCGCGCGCATTTTATCCACCGCCAAGGCCACGCTGGCCTCGTCGCAAACGCCCATGGTTTGGTCAATACTTTGCCGGCTGGTGGCATAAATGTGCCCCATAATTTGCGCAATAGAGTCGCCGGGGATAGCATCTAAGTAGTTTGGCATGTTGTCGGCCCCGTGAGCATCCTCTGGAATAGCGGCGGTAAACCGCATGATAAAATCCCGGTAACCGGAAAAGCCAATAGAACGCGCAAAGCGTACAATGGTGGCGGTGGATACCCCCACCCTTTCCGCCACTTCGTCAATGGTTTTGCCACTGGCGTGTTGGGCGTTTTGCAAAAAGTAATCGGCGATACGTTTTTGGGATTTGCTAAAGCCTGCGTAGGCATTTCTAATTTGGGCACAGCTATCCATAAAATCGGCTCCTTCATGGGGGATGAAAAAAAGTTACATCCTTATTTTACTCCTGTTGACGGGCAAAGTCAACGAAAAATCGAAATTTTATTTGTTTTGCGCCGCAATTGTAAAAAAATTTCGCATGTGGTATACTGAGGGTAGAAAATCCACACAAGGAGGCAGCAAACATGAGCAATGCATTTAGAGGCGTATGGGTGTCCACCGTTGTAAACATCGACTTCCCAACAAAACCAGGCATACCTGTGCCGCAAATGAAAGCGGAAATTGACAGCATTATTGCCAAAACCGCAGAAGTGGGGCTTAACGCCATTTTCCTGCAAGTCAGACCCACCACAGACGCGCTGTATAAGTCGTCCATTTTCCCATGGTCGGCTTACTTAACCGGGGAGCAGGGCAAGGCGCCGGAGGGCGGTTTTGATCCCCTTTCCTACTGGATAGAAAAATGCCGGGCGGCCAACCTGGAAATACACGCCTGGATTAACCCTTACCGGGTGGCGCATATGTCGCAAAAATTGCAGTCGTTGGAAGAACTGGCGCCAACTAACCCGGCGCGGCTTAACCCGGACTGGGTGGTTAAATATGAAGGCAAAGACTACAATGGCGCGTGGTATTTTGACCCTGGCATACCGGAAGTACGGCAGCTAATTGTGGACGGCGCCGCGGAGCTTGCGGAGAACTACGATTTGGATGGCTTCCACATAGACGATTATTTTTACCCGGGCATGGACTTTGACGACAAGCAAACCTACGAAAAGTACGGCAACGGCCTAAGCCTGGACGACTGGCGGCGGGAATGTGTCAGTGACCTAATTCGCGGCTTTGACGCCGTAGCCAAAAAGTCCGGCGTGCGCTTTGGCGTGTCCCCTTCGGGCATTTGGATGAACAAGGCTTCTGACCCGCGGGGCAGCGATACCAAAGGCGGCGAGCATTACAAGTCTATGTATGCGGACACATACCAGTGGGTTAAAGAAGGCTGGATGGATTATATTGTGCCGCAAATTTACTGGCATATTGGGTTTGAAATTGCGGATTACCAGGTGCTGGCCAATTGGTGGGCCGGGGTGTGCGAAGGCACAGATGTGGACCTTTACATTGGCATGGCCGCTTACCGGGCCGCTGACGAAAGCCGTCCTGAATTTGTAGGCGAAATGACGCGGCAATTTGCGCTAAATGCGACGATACCGGGTATTGAAGGGTATGTGCTGTTTACCTACAAAAACCTGTTGACCCCCGTTGGGGACGAGATACAGGCGTGGAATAACAGGCACTAAGCGCGTATCTATAGTGTTTTGATGGTGTGGCCGCTTCCTGGGAACCTCTGATTAAGTATGCCAATCAGTGGTTCCCATGGGAAGGCCATAAACGCGTCCTTTGCAACAGACAATGTTCAATTTGGACGCCCTTAGAAGCTATACACATGGATTGGAATGCAGGATTTGCGAGCTGTTTATTTGATAGTTTTTGGGACTGACGACGCGGTGTGTTGGA
>Ga0082212_10008129_pt1 | contig 13755 bp, 6 predicted proteins | sample TergutNt197P3_FD_71548 | JGI IMG/M metagenome (GOLD analysis project Ga0082212, IMG submission 71548) | Neocapritermes taracua P3 segment gut microbial communities from Petit-Saut dam, French Guiana - Nt197 P3 | ecosystem: Host-associated > Arthropoda: Insects > Digestive system > Gut ... | reverse complement strand
AATTACAGAGCAGTCGGTTGTAAATGGATGGCAGGCGAGAAATCGTATATGAATGATGTAAAATATGTGGGTGGACACGGCACAATGAGAAGACCGAATCCCAATCAACAGCCGCAACAACCTCCAACTGCCGGAACCGGAGCACAAGCCGGTGGACAAGCTGGCAGACAAGGCGGTGGCGGTGCGTCGCGTATCAGTTCGCCTACCAATCCGGTGGCTGTTCAAGGTTTAGACTTGGCTTGGGATAACCAGTATTGGAGCTTGTGGATTACCAAAGGAGGCGGAACAATCAAAGACATTTGGACTGCCAACACTTATGCCGCAAGCGGACTTTATATCAGCCATACATCAACCCCCGGTCGTATATACGCAATGTCTCTTGAACATCATGTGCGTAGTGAAGCACGACTTGATAATGTATCTAACTGGAAAATATATGCTTATCAGTTTGAAGAAGAAGGCCGTGAAGGTAAGGATTGCAAGATGATGGAAGTAACCAACTGCAAAGACCTGATGTTTGCAAATCTTTGGATATACCGTGTTATCCGTGCCTCTACGCCGCAGGAATTTGGCATCAGGTTATGGAACTGCGAAAATATTCAATTCCGTAACTTCCACAACTATACGCAGGTATTGCCGGTGATAGAACTTCCTGTTTACGATGTGAATAAAAAATTGCCGGTTTATGATTGGGATTTTGCACGATTAGACGTTTCAGGCAAAGAACCGACAAAACGTCCGTTTGATATTATACAAGGCACTATCACTAAACTCGGCGAAGGCTTTGAATTTGCAGCAGGTCTTACAACCGACAGCAAAGGCAATGTATATTTCGGAGAAAATCGTTTGAAAAAAATCTACAAATGGGATGCTTCTACGCAATCACTCAGCCTTTTGGCCGACTATCCGTGGAAACCATTCTCGCTTGCTACCGACACAAAGGATAATGTGCTTGTTATTTTCCGTTACGATCCGCAACCCGGTTACTTAGTGAACGGTGTTCAGGAAGGTGTTTCTCGACTGTCCGATTTCAACCAAATGTATGGCGGATGGGGAAACGATACATGGTACACCAAAGGCTACTCCATCAATCCGGACAATCCGGATGAAACGTTTGCTCCTCTCCAGAGAATAGCGACCAAAGATGCAAGGAATGTACGCAAAGTCATTATTCCCGCCCATCGTTGGCGTGGCGACTTCAATAGAGTAGTAGTGGCAATGCCTGATACGAGTTTCATTGCGCCCGACGGGGTAACAATCATTCCGGAAACTTACGACTTGGGACGCTCGGCATCGTTAATTTCTGTAACGCCGGGACAATCCGAACCGGTTTTTGTAGCGTATGAGAACAATAAGACAACCGTGAGGCTTGACGTAAATGCCGACGGTTCGCTTACCAATTTACGTACTATGTTTCCGCATGGGCAGTACAGTTCTGCTGTCGATAAAGCCGGAAACTTATACATTGCCGACGGCGAAATTTTCGTTTACGACAAATCAGGAAAAGAAATCAAGCGCATCCAATTAGAAGAACGTCCGATCTCGTTAGCAATCGGCGGAAAAGATTTCAATATCCTGTTTGCCACAACATCGACATCGCTGTATGGAATAAGGTTGTAGAATTATTTATAAGGCTGTATAAATATATTAATTACTAATTTTCTTATGTCAAAATATATAAAATACTGTTGTTTCGCCGTGTTGTTCGTATTGCCTTTCTCGGCAGGAGCAGCCGGCGAATCTTTTTTTAAACAAAAACCCGTAGATCCGGAAGCGGTTTATTTCATTCCGGAGAATTATGGCGTAACCGGAAAAAATGCTGATATTTCGGATGCTTTACAGGCGGTTATCAACCAAGTGAAAACAGAAAAAAATTTCGGAATCGTTTTTATTCCCGAAGGTACCTATCGCATTAGTAAGACGATTTATATTCCTCAAGCCATTCGTTTGATCGGATATGGCGCCAAACGTCCCGAGATTATCCTTACGGGCAACTCTCCCGGATATCAACAGGAAGTGTCGTCCGATAGAGGAAAAGCCAACTATATGTTTTGGTTCACAAGCCGCGTAGTGGGTGAAGATGGTCGTGTTCAGGATGCCGGCGCAGGAACTTTCTACAGCGCTTTGTCCAATGTTAATTTGAGAATTGAAGACGGAAATCCCTATGCCGTAGCGCTCAGAACACATTTTGCCCAACACAGTTTTATTTCTCATGTCGATATTCACGTAGGAAAAGGCAAAGCAGGACTGTTTGATGTAGGTAATGAAATGGAGAATGTCCGGTTTTTCGGAGGGGAGTATGGGATATATACAACCAAAACTTCTCCCAGCTGGCAAATGATGATGATTGATACCTATTTCGAAGGTCAACGGAAAGCAGCTATTAAAACGCAACAGGTAGGTATGACTATCGTGCGTATGCAAGCGAAAAATGTTCCTTTCGTGGTAGAGGTGGATTCTTCTTATTGGGAAAAACTGTATATGGAAGATTGTTTGTTCGATAATGTAAAAACGGCTGCCATTTCTTTCACAAATGAACACAATGCGCAAAATCAAATCGCCTTGCGAAATATCTATTGCCGCAATGTTCCCAACTTGATTTTTTACCGTACAAGCAACAGATATACATCCAATAAAGAAAAGGTATATCATGTTAGAAATTTCACACACGGCTTGCATCAGGACGATTTGCGGGCGCTTCCCGAAATACGGACTGTAGCTGATATGGTGCCGGCGACTGTTTTTCCTTCCGAACTGCAAAAAGATATTCCCGATTTTCCGGCGATGAATGCATGGGTGAGCGTGAAAGATCTGGGCGCTAAAGGCGATGGCGTTACGGATGATACGCAGGCATTTTTGAACGCCATAGCCAATCATACCCATGTATATGTTCCGCAAGGATGGTACATTATTTCGGAATCATTGGTGTTGAAACCCAATACGAATTTGATCGGATTGAATCCTATCTCTACTCAGTTGATATTGAAAGAAAGTACTCCGGCATTCAGTGGTTTCGGCCCGCCCAAACCTATATTGGAAACGCCTCAGAGGGGAACAAATATTGTGAATGGGATAGGGCTTAACACCGGCGCTTATAACTACCGGGCCGTAGGTTGCAAATGGATGGCAGGAGCAAACTCCTATATGAACGATGTCAAATTCATCGGCGGGCACGGCACTATGAACCGAGGAGTTTCAGCGCCGAGAAACCAAGCGCCGAGAACAATCAGTTCCCCAACTACTCCGGTTACTGCCCAGGGAATGGATTTGGCTTGGGATAATCAATATTGGAGCCTTTGGATAACCAATGGCGGTGGTGGAACTTTCAAAGATATTTGGACTGCAAGTACTTATGCTGCAAGCGCTATATATGTGAACAACACTTCTACGGAAGGACGTATTTATGCTATGTCTGTTGAACACCATGTGCGTAACGAAGGTACTTTCAAAAATGTATCCAATTGGAAAATATATGCATTCCAGCAGGAACAGGAAACGCGCGAAGGTCCATTTTGCCAACCTATGGAACTGATAAATTGCTCCAACGTATTGTTTGCAAATTTATACCTGTTTAGGGTTATCCGTGTGGTTACTCCTTATCCGCAGGCGATTCGCACTTGGAATTGCAGGAATGTGGAGTTTCTCAATGTTCATAATTTTACCCAAAACAGATATCAATATACCGTACCGCTGTATGACGTAAATACCGATATCGAAGTATATCCTTGGGATATAACGCGCTTATACATTTCAGGGAAAGAAACCCGGGAAGAACCTTTGCAGAACAGGGTAGGGGCGCCGGAACAATTAGCCCGCCGTTTTGAATTTGCAGAAGGAATATGCAGCGATTCAAAAGGCAATGTCTATTTCTCGGAACAACGTCTGCGCAGAATTTACAGATGGTCGGCCGAAACCCGCTGTGTGGAATTGATCGCCGATTTTCCATGGGAGCCTCTTTCTTTGGCTTGCGATACGAAGGATAACTTATTAGTCATTTTCAAATACAATCCGCAACCGGGTTATATGGTCAATGGCGTGCAGGAAACCGTTCCTGTTTTGCCCGATGCGGCAGGTACGACTTTCAGCGCTTGGGGAAATTCAGGCTGGGCAGTTTGGGTATATTCCATCGACCCGAATAATCCGGAAGAAACCATACAAAAATTGCCCAAACGTCCGATGGGTTCTATTTCAAACGTGCAAAAAGCCATTTATCCGGCACACCGTTGGAGAGATACACACGACTTCAATACGATTTCTGTTACGCCTCCGGCAGAATGTTTTGTTGCGCCCGATGGAGTTACCATCATTCCCGAAGTATATGATTTAGGACGTTCTTCATCCGTTTTGGAAGCCATTCCCGGAAAGCCTTTCTACGCTGTTGATGAATGGGATGGACGTACCGTAAGAATGGATGTGGACAATTATGGAAAATTGTCGAATCTTACTTATTTTGTGGAAATGGGAGAATTTGGTTCTGCCGTCGATAGAGATGGAAATCTGTATATAGGAGTAGGCAGAATATACATTTTCGATAAAAACGGCGCACCTAAAGGTACAATCAAATTACCTGAGCGTCCAACCAGTCTATGCTTTGGCGGACCCGACCGTAGTGTTTTGTTCGCAACATCGCGTAGTTCGTTATTTAGTGTAAAAATAAAATAATAATTATAAAAGATGAAGACGAAATATATTTTATGGTTACTAACTTGTTTACTGTTACCGTATAATCTTTTTTCAGCGCCTGTAGCAATTAGTTTTAAACCCAAAAAATCCGGTGTGGAATTATCGTGGACGAAACTTAATGGGGTTGAGGGATATAACCTCTACCGTTCGGATAGCCGGTTCGGCAATTATCAATTAATTGGTGCATCACCTGTTAAGAAAAATACATTTGTCGATAAAAGCGGTAAATATGCATACTACAAAATAGCTCCGGTAGTAGCGGGTAGAGAAGGAGAGTTATCGGCTCCTCAATCGTTAGAATTGGACTTGTTCGGTAATAATACTTACGTTTTTAATCCCAACGATTCGAGAACGGATATGAAACAAATTATGGATACGATAACTAAGGAATTGGCTGATGGCCGTATTTCTCAATTCACCGATAAGCGTATGGCGTTTTTGTTTAAACCGGGCAATTACGATTGGTTGCAGTTTGAAAATGGTTTCTATATGCACGTAGCAGGCCTTGGAAAACTCCCGACCGATACGAAGATCGACAAGGTATATGTAACTACCGATTGGTTGAGGAATAACAATGCTACCTGCAACTTTTGGCGAACGATAGAAAACGTGTCTATTTTAAATAGAGATGGAGAAACGCTGATATACGGTATCTCTCAAGCAGCTCCTATCCGTCGCCTGATGGTGAATGGAAATATCAACTTGGATATGGGCGGATGGGCGAGCGGCGGCTTTTTGGCAAATTCGGTCGTGACAGGCAGCGCAGGTTCTTCTACGCAGCAACAGTTTTTCATCCGTAATAACGAAACCAACTTCAGAGGCGTTAATTGGAGCTTGGTTTCGATAGGTAATAAAGGTGAGATTGAGATGAGAAACAACCGCACCATTGTTGATATCACCCCCGTGATTTATGAAAAGCCATTTTTGTTTTTTGAAAATGGCGATTATTTCGTATTTGTTCCGGGACGTATGGAAAATGCCGCCGGAGCTTCATGGAGTAATGGTAAAAAAGAAAACGGCAAAACGATTCCTTTGAGCGATTTTTATGTTGCACGCGATGACAAAGACAATGCTAAAACAATCAATGCGGCGCTTGACAAAGGCAAACATATTCTGTTTACACCGGGAATATATAAATTTACCGAAACGGTAGAAGTAAAGAAAGCAAATACGATCGTATTAGGACTTGGTTTAGCAACCATACACCCCGTAAATGGCAACGATGGTATGCATGTGGCAGACGTTGAAGGCGTAAAGATTTCCGGCATTATTTTTGACGCAGGATCCGGATTGAATAACCGTTCCGATACCGGAGGGTCAAACATTTTGCTTCAAGTTGGACCCAGAGGAACAAAGAAAGATCTTTCGAAGAATCCGATCATACTCAGCGATCTTTTTTTCAGGGTAGGAGGAGTGAATACGCCGCTTCCCTGTATGGCAGATATATCGTTGGAAATAAACGCCAACGCAACGATTGGCGATCATTTTTGGATTTGGCGTGCCGACCATGGAGGAAAAGTTGGTTGGGATCTCAATAAAGCAGATTACGGATTGATTGTGAATGGTGACGATGTGACAATTTACGGCCTGTTTGTAGAGCATTATCAGAAATACGATACTTACTGGACAGGTGAAAACGGACGTATGTATTTCTATCAAAATGAAAAAGCATACGATGTCCCGACACAGGCCGACTGGATAGGTCCTGATGGAAATCGCAACGGTTGGGCTGCTTACCGTTTCGCCGACCACGTGAAAAAGCACGAAGCCTGGGGAGTTGGCGTCTATAGTGTGTTCAACAGGACAAAGGAGTTTGTGTTGCTCGAAAATGGCATTGTTACGCCACTCAAGGGCGATATTACAATCCACTACCCATTTACGATAAACCTGTCGAATAACGGAGGTATTGAACACATAATAAATGGTATAGGAGATTCCCATACCAGCAAAGATTCGCGCACAGGCTCTATAAAAAACTTGCCCGAATCATTCAATAATGTGTGGAGGAGTAAAAAATAACAAAAATATATACCTAAGAAAGATATGAAAAAACTATCCATGTGTTTGGCAGCCTTTGTCCTGCTATTAACGATGCAATGTACGACTGCTCAGGAAGAATTCAAGGTCAAGTTTAACAGTAATCATGAAGTTTCCGGCAAGAAATTCGCCATTCGCGATATCAATCCCGATTTACCGAGTAATTGGGATGAATACAATTTTGTAGTCTTGGAGTTTCGAATCACTACCTCTCAACGTTTTCACGTAGGCTTTACTACGGACTACGGATACAACGAACTGCGTGTGATGAGCTATGTGCCTAATGCATGGAATAAATTGGCTATTCCACTGAAATTCTATCGCCGTTTGCCAGATGCTAAAATCGATTTGGCAGCGACTTACAACCAGCCACGTTATACCGGATGGATCAATCTGGGCGGAAAACGAAGTGAACTTCATGGCATTGATTCAATAGGTATCCGGATGCATGTTCCTATTGGGAATCCTGAATTTGAAATTCGCAATATCACCCTTGCTGTTGATGATCCGGGCGATGAATTTCTGGGAGAAATTCCGGCTGTCGATGAGTTTGGACAACACAATATGGTTGATTACGAAGGAAAAATCATTTCTCTCGAACAATTGCAGGCAGAATGGAAAGCCGAAGACGATGTAATCAAAAATGCTGTATCCGACTACAATTACTCCCGCTATGGAGGTTATCTGCACAAACAGATCAAAGGTTCCGGGTATTTCCGGATTGAAAAACTTGATGGACGTTGGTGGTTTGTTGATCCGGACGGATATCTGTTCCTGTCACATGGTGTAGACTGCGTGAATCCCGGTGGTGGCGGAGGCGCTCGTGATTTGGATAAACGGCAAGGTATGTTCAAACAACTGCCTGTCGAACAATTCGTACAAAACAATAGGGGGCGTGCGTCCGCTTCTTTCGGATCATGGAACCTCTATCGTCGTTATGGGGAAGATTTTAGGGAAAAAGCCAATGAAATGGTTATCAAACGTATGGACAAATGGGGCTTGAATACCATTGCCAACTGGTCAAATTCAGCAGTATACAGTCAAAATAAAATAGCTTATACCCTGCAATTAAGCCGTTTGGCTATGGATGGAAACCTGATGGGACTTGCCGATGTGTATGCCCCCGAATTTGCATCCAATTTAGATTCCTCAATGAAATCCTATTTGCCGGAGAACAAAAATAATCCATGGATCATCGGCTACTTCGTAGGTAATGAGCCTTCATGGTTGGGACAGGAAGCCCGTCTTTGCGATCTTATCCTCGAAGGTGAAGACCGTCCCATCAAGGCCGAGTTGCAGAAATACCTGAAAGACGGCGATACGCCCGAACGTAAAAAACAATTTATTTTCACTACTTTCAACACTTTCCTGCAAACAGTGAAATCAACGATGAAACGTTACGACCCCAACCATCTGAATCTTGGCATACGCTTCGGCAATCTTAATGAGTTGGATGAAGAATTGATGGAAATTTGCCGCAATGCGTTCGACATTCTCAGTTTTAACTGTTATGATCTGAAGCCCGATAATGCAATGATGGACCGTGCCATTCGATTGGTTGATATGCCCATGATTATTGGAGAATACCATTTTGGTACGGTCGATCGAGGTATGGCGCAGTCGCTCTGGCAAGTCGAAAGTCAACAGCAACGTGGAGTAGCCTATCGCTATTATACAGAACAGGGATATGCCCATCCCGGATTGATAGGTACGGCCTATTTTCAATGGTGTGATCAGGATTTGACGGGGCGTGGCGATGGCGAAAATTACAACTGTGGATTGATTGATGTCACCGATCGTCCTTACAAATATCAGGTGGAAGCCATGATGGAAACGGCCAAACGTTTGTACGCTGTCCATTCCGGAGAAATTCAACCATTTGATCAGAAACCACTTAAAGCCAGAGGACATGGAGGTGTTCCGAATCTCTGGAATGAATAATAACAATAATACAATATATTATGGGAAATAAAATTAAAAATCCTTTTGCATGGCAAAGGCTCGTAGCTGTAACATTATGTATAACATTGTTTTTCACGGCATCATGTAACGAAAAAACTAAATCCATTGCTGAGGAAAATAAAACAAGCGTCCAAACGGAAGGCAAAAAAGTAAAAATTTTTACAAGTTCGACAAACTCGGAAAAAATGCTTGTTGAGCAAGAGAGTACTGTTTTTAAACAGGATTTTGAAACAGAAAATCAATTAATTAACATCTATCCTGAATTTCAATATCAAAAAATACTTGGTTTTGGCGCTGCTTTTACTGAATCTTCTGCGGTAAACTTTTTATTGTTAAGTCCCGATTTACAGCAAGAACTTATTGAGTTGTATTTCGGAAAAAGCGGTATTGGCTTTAATTTTTGTCGTACGCACATAAATTCATGTGATTATTCGGTGGATGATTATACCTATGTTGAAGAGGACGATGTTGATTTAAAGACATTCAGCATCGACAGAGAAAGAAAAGGTATTTTGCCAATGATTAAAGCAGCTCGTAAAGCTAATCCCGATTTGTGGCTTTTTGCTTCTCCCTGGTCGCCTCCCGCATGGATGAAAGACAACAAGAAAGTAATTCAAGGAGGTAAACTTTTGCCTGAATATTACAAAACATGGGCAAAATATTTTGCACTTTATTTGGAAGAATATAAGAAAGAAGGTATTGATTTTTTTGGAGTTACCGTCCAAAATGAAGCCAAAGCGGTGCAAACATGGGAAAGTTGTGTTTGGTCGGGCAAAGAAGAGGGTGAATGGGTTGTGAATTACCTCCGTCCGGTTCTTGATGAAAAAGGCTTTAAAAATACAAAAATTATGATTTGGGACCATAATAAAGAGCGTGTTATGGAACGGGCAAGGGAATCGATGTCGGTGCCTGGCGCCGAAAAAGCAATTTGGGGTATCGCCCATCATTGGTATTCAGGTGATCATTTCGATAATTTAAGAATGGCACACGAACTATATCCCGATAAGGTGCTTATAGCTACTGAAAATAGTGGTGGAGGCTCTATAGTCGGATCGACGAACTGGTGGAATTCGGTGGAACGATATGCCAAAGAAACAATTATGAATTTCAACAATTTCACCGCTGCTGCTGTTGCATGGAATTTGATACTTGATCAAAATGGCAGACCGGTTCATAACCGTGGAACCGGAGGGTCGTCACCGATTATTGTTGATACAGATACAAAACAATTTATTCTTACGTCTACTTATTATACGAATGGGCATTTCAGCAAATTTATCAAGCGTGACGCAACCCGAATAGGTAGCAGTTCCTACAACGATGCTGTTAAGGTAGCAGCTTTTAGCAATCCGGACGGCGAAATTATCGTTGTTGTCCTTAATACAACCAGTATAGACGTTAAACCACTGATCCGTTTGAACGATTGTACTGCGGCATTTACCATGCCTGCGAAATCATTAATAACACTGATTATACCTGTTTGAAAACCCCTGTTATTGATTATCTCAAATGACTATTATAAACTATAACTTGCCATATCTATGTATTTTTGGTGAATAATTTTATGCTGCAAAAATATATACCCGTCAATCCCCCAAAAGGGTGAAAATAAACAAATATGCAAACTATTTGTTGTTATTTGATTGTATTCGACCGCACTGCCTCCAGCAACGGCTCTACCGATAAAGGTTTGCCGGTTGCCTGCAACATCCACTGATTAGGTGTCAGTCTTCCCAAGCGGTAGATGCGATCGACCTCTTTGGCGAAGTCTTTTCCGGTCAGATACTGCTCCAATTGAAATTCAATGATTTGACCGAATGCATACGCTGATAAGTACAGCGGATAACTGACCATGTGCGAGTATATTGCTAAAACAGGTTCGTCTTTCACGCCAAAAACGGGAGCGAAATATTCGTTCCATATTTCTTTTGCTAAACGGATTACGGTTTCTTTCAGTTCTTCGGAAGTAGCATTGGGATTGGCATACAGCCATTTCCATACACTGATATCGAGCAGGGATACGCCGGTTATTTCAAACATCTGCCAGGCCTTGTCCAAAACATCCATAGCGTCTTTTTCCGGATCACTGTTTACAATCCCCAGCAGGTCTAAATCCCGTTTTTGAAAAACAAACGCTAAAGCTTCGGTGAAAGCGGTATTCGGTACGCCGTTCATCAGAAAGTAATCTACATCGTAAAGTGAAATCGTCTGTTCCACATTGTGTCCAAACTCGTGAATAGCAATGTTATATCCTTTATAATCCATGCCTTCTGCCGGAATACGGGTTCGCAAATGGGATTGCTGTCCTTTCATTTCGGCTCCCCAGGCATGCCCCGATCCGCGAGCAGCATCGACACTGATTTTTTCTGCTATCTCATTTGCCCGTCCGGAAGTGAATCCCAATTTTATCAAAATATCCGGCAACTGTTTTTTCATCGCTTGGGCATTGGGATAAATCTTTCGGGTTTGCTCGCTCAACTTGTCTTCATTCAGATTGCTCCGAGCTTTGAATCCATCATACCAAATGTCGAAAGCCTCCAAGTTTCGCCCCAAACGCTGACTAATTATACGGGCAATGGTTTGGATTTCCGGTGCAGACAAATAGGCTCTGAACAGGGCTTCCGCATCATCGACAGAAATTTCCATATCTTCCGAAAACCTGCGGTCGATGTATGTGTTTCCCGTATAGGAATCAATTGCTTTGACGGCTTTGAAATTATTTAGGAGTTTTTCGTAGCGAACCCTGTTTTCAGCGTTTCCACTGATGGGGTTAGCTGTTTGGAAAACAGTATTGGCAAACGGATTCCAATCGTATTCGCCCGAATTGATCACCTCTTTCGGAATTTCCTGAGAAATGATTCGTTTCATCACTTCATAGATGGTTCGTTGTTTGTTAAGTCCTTCGTCTTCTTTGTTGTAATTGGCTTTTATTTCATCGCGTAAATTCCAATGCGACAACAAAATCATATCTTCCGGAAAAATCTTTTCCCCATCTTTGTCAAGCAGATGACCGACATAAATATTGTAATTGGCAATATACACATCGGCATCGCTTAAAGTCTGACTGTAGGCTTGTTGCAGATGTGCCGGAATGCGAGTTGTGAATATATCACCCATTCGGGCATACGCCCAAGCCAAGCGGTCGGAGCCCAACAATTCTTTTTCTTCCAACGATATTTGAGGAAAATTGAGCGCGATAACAAATGCTAACTTATTAGAATAGAAATCATCGCTGAGATGTGCGCCGGGACTGTATGCAGCGAAAACCTCATCAATGGGATGCAATTCCCCTGTTGCCTCATGTATGTTTCTTTGCAGCCGGAGCGACATTTCGTTGAAGTTTCCATAGATAGCCTCTAAATAATCACTGATTTTTAGGAATAACTGTTCCTTTGCACTTGGGTCTGCAACATAATTCTCCGCACAAAAAAGTTTAAAATCTTCTTCCGAGCCGTCCTGTTCTTCCCAAAGTCCGGCTACCTGCCGAATGCCTTTTTCAATCAATGTCTTATCTGCTTCCGGATTATCGGAAGCAAGTGAGGCAATCACATTATCGATGGTTTGAGCCGATAGTGCCGTTTTCTTTTCGTTGTTTGTTTTCGTACATCCAATCATAAGGGGAATTAAAGCGAGAATAAATATTTTTTTCATATTTTTTAGTTACAAGTTACTCTTAATTCTTAATTCTTAATTCCTAATTCTTAATTTTTAATTCATCATAAGCGAGTCCAAAAGTATCTGCAACTGCCTTATAAACTACTTTTCCGTTCACGATGTTCAATCCGGCTTTCAAATCGGGATATTGTGCGCAGGCTTTTTCCCATCCATAATGTGCTAACAATAAGGCGTAGGGTAGGGTAGCGTTGGTGAGCGCCAAGGTGGAAGTCATTGGGACAGCGCCCGGAATATTTGCCACGCAATAGTGGGTTATATCTTCTACTTTGTAAATCGGATCGGCGTGTGTTGTCGGACGCGATGATTCGAAGCAACCGCCTTGATCGATGGCAACATCTACTAAGACCGATCCGGGCTTGAGCAATTTCAACATATCGTTGGTAATCAAAAAGGGCGCTTTTGCTCCCGGAATCAGAACGGCGCCAATCACTAAATCCAATGAAGGCAGCATTTGTTCGATATTGTACCGGCTCGACATCATGGTATCCACATTTGCCGGCATAATTTCACTTAAATAGCGCAAACGAGGCAGGGATATGTCCATAATGGTTACGTGAGCGCCCAGACCGGCAGCCATGAAAGCAGCTTGTGTTCCCACAATACCGCCTCCCAGCACGAGCACGTTTGCCGGTTTCACGCCCGGAACGCCTCCCAAGAGGATGCCTTTTCCTCCCTGCGGCTTTTCGAGATATTTGGCGCCTTGCTGTACCGACATTCTTCCGGCAACTTCCGACATCGGAATCAACAATGGAAGCGTGCGGTCTTTTTCTACGGTTTCGTAGGCAAGACAGACTGCTTGGGTTTGAATCATCGCTTCGGTCAGTTCTCTATCGGCTGCAAGGTGAAAATAAGTGAATACCAACTGATTGGGACGAATCAAACCATATTCGACCTTTATGGGTTCTTTGACTTTCATAATCATTTCTGCCGTATCAAATACTTCTTTCGCTGTTGGCAGTATTTTCGCTCCCGCATGTATATAAGATTCATCGTCGAAACCACTGTTTTTTCCGGCTTGTGTTTCTACATACACGGTATGTCCGTGTTGAACGAGTGTTTGAGCGCCTCCGGGAGTTAATGAAACCCTGTTTTCGTTGTTTTTAATTTCTTTTGGAATTCCTATTTTCATGATTTTATCAATTTATTTATTAATTATTAATCCCATTGTCTTTTTCAGGGTGCAAAGTTAGTATAAAACCGACAATTATACACAAACGGATAAAAATTATACGTCATTTTTAGTGTTGTACAGTATTCTACAAGCCTTTCTTTGGACATCTTAAACTTTTCATGTTCATTTTTCTTACATGAGTAAATCTTCGACAGGTTATAAACTGACTTCATATTTGCTGTTTGGCGCCAATTCCATTTCATAAATACTGTTTCCGATATTTTTAA
>Ga0082212_10008128_pt1 | contig 13757 bp, 11 predicted proteins | sample TergutNt197P3_FD_71548 | JGI IMG/M metagenome (GOLD analysis project Ga0082212, IMG submission 71548) | Neocapritermes taracua P3 segment gut microbial communities from Petit-Saut dam, French Guiana - Nt197 P3 | ecosystem: Host-associated > Arthropoda: Insects > Digestive system > Gut ... | reverse complement strand
AATGGCGTCCATCAGGTTTTGTAGTCCGGTGGTGGTTCCGGCACGTTCGCGGTAGCGGGCAACGGCTTTCTCAAGGTTTACCACATTAACGGGCTTCACCAAATAGTCGATAGCTGCCAGTTCAAAAGCTTTCAACAGGTATTCAGAATAAGTATAGCCGGTTGTGAAAATAATATCCGGCGGCGTGAATGTATCGCCTCGCATTCGCATCAGTTCATCGGCTAACCAAAGTCCGTTCTTTCCGGACATCTGGATATCGAGGAACAACAGGTCGGGACGCAGTTGCAGGATGACAATCAGCGCTTCTTCCGCACTCTCACATTCGGCAATGATTTCCATATCGGGAAAATGTTGCTCCAATTTCCCCTTCAGCATTTGGCGGGGGGAATGTTCGTCTTCAATGATAATAACGCGAGGCATAATTTTAGTTGAGAGTTGAAAGTTACGTTTAAGTTTTTATGGTTTATATATTTTAATGTTAGGAATATAAGCAAAATCTTTGGTGTTAAGTGTAAATAATTCAAACCGATGGTAAATAGCAGTAGCAGCAATCAGTGCATCATGAAAATCCAAACCGTGAGACAAATAATATTTCGAAAGCAACGAAATTGACATTGATGAAATTTCTTTTCGAACAGGAAGGATATGCAGTTGGTTTGTGTCTTTCATCAAAGTTCGCAGTTCACGTTTGTTCAACGCACCAACAAAAAGTTCAGCGCGAGTAACATCTGAAATCGCCACATTATTCTGCCCGATAGTTTCAATGGCAGCGATGATGGTGGTGTTGTTTCGGTATAATTCGATAAGAATATTGGTGTCACAAACTATCATTTTTATATTCTTTTTGCAGTTCCCCAAGCCTTTTCACGAAGTTGTTTATCGTTTACATCACGCCCTTCCCATATACCAACTGAGAGTGTAAGGGCAGAATTTCCATTACGCTTACTTTTGCAGGTTGCTGAGGCAGATTTAGATGAATCTGTCAAATATTCCACGGGCAATGGATAAACTTCTGCTTCCATATCCCACGATTTTATCATACTCAGCAAGATATCTATTTTATGTTGATCCACGTCGCTTTTTAAAATAAGTTGTGTCATAACTCTTACTCTTTAAGCTGTTTTTAATATTATCAAACTTATTTCTGTCTATCAATACGATTTATAAGTACAAAATTTCATATTCTTTTAATTGCAAAGATATGGCTTTTCAAGCTATAAACAAAATATTCTAATTCTTAATTTAATTAATATACTCAAACTCCAAAGGCACTTCAACTGAAAAGAGTGTTCCGCAAGGCTTTTCGTTTTCGAATAAATCTTTGACTTGATGATTGATTTTTTCGGTATTGAAACGGTTGTAGATTTCTATTTGCCGGTTGAGGATGGAAAGCCCCTGCTTTGAACTGTGCAGTTGCGGATTTTGTGCGGCATAACTCCGCCCTACCCCATTGTCTTCCACGCTGACGCATACAATATTGTTGTGTTGCGATACCTGTATCGTGAGCAAGCCTCCCGATTTCAAAGGCATCAATCCGTGTTTGACGGCATTTTCGCAATAGGTATGAAGTATCATATTGGGCAGTTGCACGTTTTTATCCACCTCATCTTCCACTTTGATTTGGAAGTCGAACTTGTCTAAGAAACGGACTTTTTCCAAATCCAAATACATCTTCACATAAGCCAATTCCTCCGAAAGCGGACGGGCGGCCTTATCCACTTCGCTCAGGGTTTTGTAGGTAAAATCGGAGTAAATACCCAATATCCGCATGGCTTCTTCTTTGGTACGGTTGGCGATGTAGTATTCGATAGCGGCAAGCACATTGGCATTGAAATGCGGAATGGCTTTCAGTCGGATACTGCTGATTCGCAGTTCGTTGAGTTCCTTCTCTGCACGCAGTTTTTCCAACAGCGCTTTGTTTTTCTTGCGTTGGATGTAGAGGGCAATCCCCGCACTTGCAAGCATCAGGGAGGCGATGCAGGCTACGAGAAACCAGGCCGTTTGCCAAAACGCAGGTTTGATGGAAAAAGCAATTGATTGGATTTCACTGCGCGATTCGTCCGTTCCCGCATCGGCATAAATCTCGAACATATAATTGCCCGGCGGCAGGTTGTTGAAAGTTACCTCGCGGTTTTTGGTTGGTTCGCTCCATTCGTCTTGAAAACCAATCAGACGGTAGTGGTAGCGGACGTTTCCTGTGGATGAATAACACAAAGCAACAGGGTTGAATTTTATATTGTTGTTGTTATGTTTCAAATGAGAATGCGGGTCTTCCACATCTTTCCACGCAATATTATTAACAGATGATTGCATTGATTGTACATAAAGCAAAGGAACAGGCTGTTTTCGCAACAATTCGTCGGGATTGAAATAAACAGCGCCGTCTTGAGTGAGTAACCAAACATTGCCTTTTTCATCTTCAGCCATTGAAGAAATAAGTGTACCGATAAAGTTGAATCCGTTGTATTGGTCATAGCGAACAAAATTAACATTATTCTCTGCATTTTTAGACAGGTAAACGGCGTCAGTAGTAGCAACCACCATTATATTGTTTCGGGTGATATGTAAACTGCGGATAAGTTTTGGAAAGGTATGTACCACTGTTGGGGTGTCGCCTCTCATCGATACAAGGTTAGTTCTCGCTGTTAACCAAAGTGTTCCTGATCGGTCATACATCATATTTCTACCCGGTTTCAGTTTTTCATCTTGTATATGCTGTATACTGTCGCCATCAATAATTGTAATACCTGACGAACCACCTAACAATAATCTTCCTTGCTTATCCACTGTAACAGATGAATTTCTTTGTTTTGTTTCGGATATATCATATTGGCGGATTATTCCTTTTCCGGTGCGATAAATATACATAATATCATAAGTTCCAACCGCTAAATCTCCATCAGGAAGAAGCACAATATGGGCATATCCATCCGGTGGAAGATCGAGCCAATCGAATGTGCCGAGTTTTATATTGTGGTGTAGAATACCTCCTCCTCCGGATATATAAAAATCATCGCCATTAAACATTGATGCAAAATTCAAACTGTTATTATAAGGCGATGTCGGATAATTCATTTTTTTCGTTTCGCCATTGTCTAAAACCAGCAAATCCCCCAGTGCTGAAGCCAGCCATGTGCGATTTTGATTGTCTACGTTAACAGAACGTATCGTGTTTTCTTTTGATGATAAAGTGTGATTCTTGAAATTCAATCCGTAAAAATTGTACAAACCTTCGTCTGTTCCCACCCAAAGATTACCTTCCTTGTCTAAAAATATATCATTGGTTAACGGTAAATTGCTTGCGATTGTTTCCAATTTGCCGCCGGCATATCGAAAAACAGTATTTTTAGTCCGGATAATATAATTCCCATTCACATCTTCCATTATGGAATAATCACTCATATCGCTGTTAATGAATGGATATTCAAAAATACGTTTGAGTTCATGGTTATCATATTCATAAATTCCGTCATCGGCGACGGCACGGAAGCCTCCCTTGTATGGTATGAAACAATTAATCGTATTGACCGCAAAACTGTCTATTACAGTTCCATTTTCACCTATCACATAAGTACCCTCGTTTGTTGGTATCAAAAATCGTTTGCCGTTTTTGTCCCAAAATGGTTTTTTATAATCTCTCACATTGTTCAATTTCTCGTGTGTCCATATTTTAACCAATCCGCTATCTGAAAATGCATATACTGCTTTCGTATTACCGTTCTGATAGATACCATACCCGACAGGCATACTTTTGGATATAAAAAAGGAATATAAACCATCTTCAGATATTGTTATCAAATGCGTATGTACAGTATCGCTTCCGAGATAAACAGTATTTATCCCGTTCAATGATATTCCTGAAATATTTCCTTTGACGTCTTCTGAAATACGGTTGATTCCGATATCTAAATTGGCAAGAAAAGATTGAAATGTATATCCGTCATAGCGAGCAAAGCCATTAAAAGTGCCAATCCAGATAAATCCTTTGGTATCTTGATATAAAGTTGCATTACACATATCCGGCAGACCATCATGAATCGTATATCGTCTATAACTGTATTCTGATTTCACTAACTCTTCCTGCGCCATGACAAGGTTTCCACAAAGGAGTAACAACAATATAATTGACAATTGATAATTGATAATTGATAATTGTTTCATTTTTAATTATTAATTATTTTACAAAGATACTAAGTTATTGTTTAGTTGGTTATCCATTATTCAATTATTGATTTTTTTCTTACTTATATAGATTACATTAAATAATTACAAATATATAGATTGCTTCGAGCTATCGCCCTCGCAATGACGGTGTATTCATAGCGTCATTGCGAGGAACGAAGCAATCCAGAAAACAAAGTTATGTGTAAATATTTTTTAGAAATTATATAATTCGTAATTACAATTTCAATTTATACTGTCCCCAGCCTGCGGCAACCAAAACGAGGCAAACAAACCAAAGCGGCGTGATGCCTGCTAACCAAAGCGAAAGGGCAATCAGTTGGGGCAGTCGGTGCATCAATTTCGTCAACAATTTTTCGGGTTTGCGGTAAACGACGTTCATATCTGCCGACCGGATAAACGTGTCGGGGAGGTATAGCTCACGGTGCAAGAACCGTTTTGCACCGACCGAAGTAAAACCGGAAGCGCGCATGGCTTTAGCAACCAATTTGGCACAATACATTGCACAATCATCATCGCAGTTGAACGCATAATCATAGGGTTTACCCATTTGTCGCATAAGCCATGCAAACATGGCATTCTTGTTGTATTCTGATTGATACGCCGGACGAATTACGCAAACATTTTTCCGCCCCGACAGGAAATCATGTATCGCAGTGCGCGCTACACCGTCGCCCGAAGGATGAAAAGTGGTGGCTTCGATAACATGGTTTTCGCCTTCGTAAATGGCGGCATGACTGTAACGCGGACTTCCAAAAACGCCCACTGCATATTGCCACAGCGGAAAAAGTTTGTCGGAAGTGAGCAGTATGTCGCCTGCCGAAAGTGTATCCGTAATTGCCTGCCGCTCGCTGTCCGAAATCTTTCGTGCAAAACTGCACCAGGGAATGTCGAAAATCAATGCAGGTAAACCGGCAAGTTTTCGGAGATAATGGTAAATCTGCGAAAAAACCGTTGAGGGATAGTATTGGTCAAGGGCGATCATTTCTTTTAATCATTGGCGATTATTTCTATTACCAATAAGTGTATTCGCGGCTTTCTCTCAAGGATAACGCCCAGTTGTTAGTATTGGAGTTCTTACGTTCGCTCGTTCTTTCCTTCCAGTTTCCCTGTGTGTCGTATTCATATTCATAACGATATTCCGTTCCATTCAGTTGTTTTTCACTTACTAAGTATCCCTTGTCGTTGTATTTATATTCAGCGTATCTTCCGGGATCATCGGAAGGATCAGGAACATACTTAGTCATCAACAGGAAGCCTGCGATTGAGGTATATTCGTAATACATATCTTCCTCGCCGTTTGTGAAGAAGGATAATCTCTCAGGTATTCCGTCTGCACCAAATTTTGTCTGAATTGTGCCTGTTTTTCCTGTAGATTTATCCTTGAATTTGATATTTTCAGGATAACTGCCTTTATATTCAACTTCTAATTGCACAACATCTCCCATTATAGGGACGTCACCGTCGAAGATCATACGATTACCCGAAATCGATATGCACTTCAAATCTAGATAGAGTTTTTCGCCTTCAGTCCATTTAAAGGAAGTTATTCCTTTTTTCAGACGCATGTCTTTTTCAAATTCGAAATTAGTGGGGAAATATATCGTATGGCTATAACTGCCGTCGTAGCCAAACTCGACGATATTGAATTGGGGATCTTTGTCGGTTCCGTATAACACTTTCACAAGACGGTCTTTTGTGTCGTACAACATAGATTTTCCACTAAAATAATCAGGCTCGTCTGTACGAAGCTCATATTCCTTCACCAAATTACCCTTGTTGTCAAATTCCAAGAAGTCGTAGTACCGATTGTCTCCCTTAAACGTTTTAACCGTTTTTACCTTACCATTAAGGGACTGTTGGCGATAATCGTTTTCCCAATACGAAGAAGTTTCATTGGGAGTAGGAGTTCCGTTGTCATTTCCTATATCCTCTTTCGAGCATGAGCTCATCACTGTTGCGGCACTTAGCATCAATACCACTGCCACCGCTAATCCGATTGTTTTAATTTTTTTTGTCATGATTTTTTTTATTTAGAATTGTTTACTTTGAAGTCCAGTTATTCCTTTCCGCCAAACCGTCGCCGTCAATATGAACGCTAAAAGTATTTGCCGGAACAATAGGCGTCTTGTTGAACATGATATAGGCAAAATGAAAATCGGAAATACCTTCGGGCGTTAATTCGCCCGAAATAATGGTTGCCCGTTTATTCTGGAAACCGCCAAATAAACCGCTCGTCGTGTAATAAGCTGTGAACCAATTACCCTCGCCCACAACGGTTACGGAAGCACCATCGCTTCCATCCAGGCTGTTCTTTCGCTTTTCGCTGTATGAATATTTTCCGTTTTTTGCTTTTTCAAAGGCAAAATACAAATCGTCGCCAACATAGTCCGGTTTTTCCGCCAAAATACTGCTTATTTTCCTTATATAAGGCGTACATAAATATTCGCCGCTGATATCGGGAGGCGTTGTACCTGAATAAACGGGCATAAATTCCCTGAATACTTCGGATATGGCTTCGGGAATGATATCGTGTATATCATCCGAAATACTATCCATGTCGTCTTTAGAGCAAGCTAAAAACAACATACTTGTGATTGCGAGGCAGGCTACTGTTTTCACTACATTCCTCAAATATAATTTTCTTTTAAACATTTTTTTAATTTTTAATTGTTTATTGTAAAAAATAAGCCAAGGAAAACGTGAGCGCCCAGTTACTTCGGGAAACCAACTTATGATTGTCAAAATCCTTTAGACCGACATTGCACCCTATACTTGCTTGAATATTATTGAATTGCAGACCGACACCCAAGCCAAATCCGTAATCAATACGGTTCCATTCATCATCGTTGCTCCCAAATTCGAGTTTTTCTTCTTCATCATCAGCAAAAAAACCGACATCTATTTTTTTCTTTATTTTTCCATTAAGTGCATAACCCAAATAGGGACCCGCTTGTAACAAGAACTTAGTCTTTCCCCTGCCGCTTTTGTACAGGGCATTGACAGGAATCTGAAAATAGTTGAAATAAATGGTTTGATTTTCCTCATAACCTTCCGAAAAACCACTAAAGAATGAAGCGTTAATGTCTCTTTTCCAGCCAAGTGTGGTGAATAAAATAGCCGGCTGCACGGCAAAGGATTTGTTTATTTCATATTCACCCACTGCTCCGATGTGAAACCCCTTTTTGAATTTAGTTTCTACATCATAGTAGTAGTACACCGACCTGTCAATATTGTCTTCCTCTACTACAGTCGATATATTTAACCCCGCGCGAACACCGTACGAAAATTGGGCTTGCGCATAGCTTGCCGTCAAAACGGTTGCTAAAATAAGTACATACAATTTTTTATTCATAATTGATAAAATTTAATTAGTTAAAAAAAGATTTACGATGCAAAGTAATATACAAAAAAAACGGTAAACAAGAAAAAAAGCCGTCTATCCACGAAATGGTATCCAGTGTCCACGAAATAGTCGTTTTTATCCACGAAATGAAAAAATAATGATTAGTGGTTAATGATTAATCGATTATATAGATTACATTAAATAATTACAAATATATAGATTGCTTCGGGCTATCGTTCTCGCAATGACGGTGTATTCATAGCGTCATTGCGAGGAACGAAGCAATCCAGAAAACAAAGTTATGTGTAAATATTTTTTAGAAACTATATAATTGAGGAATTGAGAATTAAAAAACAACCTAATTTACACCTAATTCTCCAAAACTAAACAACCACAGTAGCATTTAAACAAGTTTTTCTTTCAGTTGCTTGATAGCGCTTTTCGACACTTCTACGCGGTAGTTTGCAGAGGGGGTTACGAGTTGTAGCGCGGAGTCGGATATTTTACGGACATACTTGCGGTTGACAATAATGCTTTTTCCTGCGCGCAGGAATGTGTCGGGCGGAAGCTTCTTCTCTATCTCTCCCAAGCGTTCGAAAACATCCTCCTTTACGCCATTGGCGAGGAACATACAGGCGTAATCGCGGTCGGCTTCAACGTATGCAATGTCGTCGGGGCGAAGCAGGAATAAGCCGTTGTAACTTTTGAAGTTCAGCAGTTTTTCTTCATCAATGGCGTTCATCAGATTTTGCAGTCCTGTGGTGGTTCCGGCACGTTCACGGTAGCGGGTAATGGCTTTCTCAAGACTTTCCATATTGACGGGTTTCACCAAGTAGTCGATAGCTGCCAGTTCAAAAGCTTTCAGCAGGTACTCGGAATAGGTATAGCCCGTTGTAAAAATGATATCAGGCGGCGTGAAAGTATCGCCTCGCATTCGCATCAATTCATCGGCTAACCAAAGTCCATTTTTGCCGGGCATCTGGATATCGAGAAACAGCAGGTCGGGACGCAGCTGCAGGATAGCAATCAGCGCATCTTCCGCATTTTCACATTCGGCAATGATTTCCATATCGGGGAAATGTCGCTCCAATTTCTCCTTCAACATTTGGCGGGGAGAGTGTTCGTCTTCAATGATAATAACGCGAGGCATGATTTATAATTTTTAATTAATATACTCAAACTCCAAAGGCACTTCAACCATAAAAAGTGTTCCACTCGGCTTCTCGTTTTCGAATAAATCTTTGACTTGATGATTGATTTTTTCGGTATTGAAGCGGTTGTAGATTTCGATTTGCCGGTTGAGGATCGAAAGCCCCTGCTTTGAACTATGCAGTTGCGGGTTTTGTGCAGCATAACTTCGTCCTACGCCATTGTCTTCCACGCAGACGCATACAATATTGTTGTGTTGCGAAACCTGTATCGTGAGCAAACCTCCCGATTTCAAGGGCATTAATCCGTGTTTGACGGCATTCTCGCAATAGGTATGAAGAATCATATTGGGCAGTTGCACATTTTTGTCCACCTCGTCCTCAACCTTGATTTGGAAGTCGAACTTGTCTAAGAAACGGATTTTTTCCAAATCCAAATACATTTTTACGTATGCCAATTCTTCCGAAAGCGGACGGGCCGCCTTATCCACTTCGCTCAGGGTTTTGTAGGTAAAATCGGAATAGATACCCAACAAGCGCATAGCTTCTTCCTTTGTGCGATTGGCAATGTAATATTCGATAGCGGCAAGCACATTGGCATTGAAATGCGGAATGGCTTTCAGGCGGATACTACTGATGCGCAGTTCATTGAGTTCTTTTTCCGCCCGCAGTTTTTCTAACAGCGCTTTGTTTTTCTTGCGTTGGATGTAGAGAGCAATTCCCGCACTTGCAAGCATCAGGGAAGCGATGCAGGCTACGAGAAACCACGCCGTTTGCCAGAAAGCGGGCTTGATGAAAAAAGCAATTGATTGTATTTCGCTACGCGACTTGTCCGTTCCCGCATCGGCATAAATTTCAAACACATAATTGCCCGGCGGCAAGTTGTTGAAAGTTACCTCGCGGTTTTTGGTTGGTTCGCTCCATTCGTCTTGAAAACCTTTGAGGCGGTAGTGATAACGAACGTTGTCGGGGTCGGATAAACACAGTCCCACAAATGAGAAATGCAGGTTTTGCAGATTGTGCCGCAATTGTGTGCCGGTTTCCATATCGTATTTATCAATGTTGTTTCCGGAATATTGCGCCGAAGTTAGATAAAGCGTAGGAACACAGGCGCGGTGTATGAGTCGCGAAGGATTGAATTTCAGCACATTGGGGCTTTGCGTTCCCATCCATATATAACCGTCATAGTCTTCGGTCATGGTGTTCCACGATGGTTCACCGCTCGAATAGCCATTGGTGTAATCGTAGTTCACCACCCGTTTTGTTACAGGATCAATTATTTTTACCCCGATATTGTCGGAAACCACAATCAAATTATCCTTTGTATAACATAAATTACTGATAATGGTATTTGGAAACTCCATAAACAATTGGATGGTATCGCCTTCGGTGTAGTAAATATGGCTTTCGGCGGCTATCCAGATGCGACCGGAAGGATCTTTATCCATAGCTTCCCCATTCATGGTGTTTTCGCTAAAAAAATAGAGGCTATCGGTGGCTCCAATGCAGCAAATACCCTTGTGACTACCTATCCACAGACGCTCCCTGTCGTCGGCTTGCACAGTATAAATAGTAGATCGTCCAATATCAGTATGCGAAATGGTACGCAACAGGTTTCCGTCATTGTTTAATATTGCAATCTTATTCCAACCGCCAATGGCAAATTCGCTATCATTGATACGACTTGACGCCACATGGTACACTTCAGCGGGAATATTGAGCCAGCGACAGTTTCCGTTTTTGTATTGCAGAATATCGCTGAACGAAGTAAAATAAATAGCATCGCCAATTTTAATCGATCGATACGAAAAACCATTCGCCGTTCCATCAGGCAGTGCGGGATAAGGAATATCTGTTGGTTTATTATTATTCAAATGGATGAGTTTCCCATTGCCTGTGGCAAGATACACTTCTTCGGAGCCGGTCGGTACGATGGAATACACAATATCGGCGTTTTGTGCATTCACTTTGTAGGTCATACAATCCAACTTGAAGAAATTGTACACGCCTTGCCGCGAAGTAAACCAGAGATTTCCTTCACGGTCAAACAACATCGAACGTGGAATATTGACGTTGTCGATAATCATTTCAAAACGGTTGTTTCGGTAGCGGCGTACGCCTTTACTGTCGCGGATGATGAAGTTGCCGTCGGCATCAGTGACGGCAAAGAGGTCTTCATCGCTGTTGATTGCCGGTATGTCGATCGCTTTCGGAAATTTGAAACGAAGTGTTGCGTCCGAGGGGGTTACAGCCCACACTCCCTCGTAGCCAACAGCAAGTAATTCTCCGTTATTCTTTAGAAAGCGGCACACGAAAAGATTGTCGATTACAGTCCGCTCATTACCGTCCACGCCCACTATGCGGACTTGTTTATTCTGCGTTGGAATATAAAATAACTGAGCATCCATATCGTAGTAAATACTTTGTCCAAACGTCATTTCGGCAAGCGCAGGGTGACTGAAACATTCGACCAATGTATCATTTTCGAAACGAAAAAGCGCAAGTTGTTTCGCATCACGTTTGGTATAAAGGCTATATCCTTTGGGAAGTCCGGGAGACTTGTCCACACAATAATTCAAGTTATCGTCTTTGAAAATCATCCGTAACTCGCTGGTTTTGGGGTTAAGCAGATAAATAAAATAGTAGCCGTAAATAACGATTTCTCCACGCTCATTCTCCTCTATTTTATTAATTGGCAACGATTTGTTTGCTAAATAGGTTTTAAATGTATGTCCATCGAAACAAGCTACGCCATGTTCTGTCCCGAACCACAAGAAACCGCGTGAATCCTGAAACACACACTCAACCATTTCGGTAGGAAGTCCGTCGGGAATGCCGTAGCGGCGGTGGTTATATTCGGAAGTAACAACCGATTGCGACCATAGGGTTTCTGTACAGAAGAGCAACAACAGAATCAATTGAAAATGAAGTGATTTTATTTTATAATTCATAACTCTTAATTCTTAATTTTTAATTACAAAGATACGATGTTCGATTAAGAATATACAAATAAAAACGCCGGTTTTCCACCAAATGCTGCTCGGTGTCCACGAAATAGTCGGTTTTACCCACGAAATGAATTTTCCTCAGCCAACACTTCCTTCCAAACTGACTTGGAGTAGTTTTTGGGCTTCAACCGCAAATTCCATAGGTAGTTTGTTCAGTACTTCTTTGGCATATCCATTGACAATCAACCCTATGGCTTCTTCGGTCGATATTCCGCGTTGATTGCAGTAAAACAACTGGTCTTCACTGATTTTGGAGGTGGTGGCTTCATGCTCTACAATCGCCGATTCGTTTTGGATATCCATATAAGGAAAGGTATGTGCGCCGGAAGTATCGCTCAACAGCAAACTGTCGCACTGGGAGTGGTTGCGGGCATTCTCGGCTTTTTTGCCAATCCGTACCAATCCGCGATAACTGTTTTGGCTCTTCCCTGCGGAAATTCCTTTGGACACAATCCGGCTTTTGGTGTTCCTACCGAGATGTATCATTTTCGTACCCGTATCGGCTTGCTGATGATTGTTGGTTACGGCTACCGAATAAAACTCGCCAATCGAATGGTCGCCCGAAAGGATACAACTTGGATATTTCCAAGTAATTGCCGAGCCTGTTTCTACCTGCGTCCATGATATTTTAGAGGCTTCACCTTTGCAAATACCGCGTTTGGTTACAAAATTATAGATGCCTCCTTTTCCGTTTTTATCGCCCGGATACCAATTCTGAACGGTCGAATATTTCACTTCCGCCCGGTCGAGGGCAACGATTTCCACAATCGCAGCATGGAGTTGGTTTTCATCTCGCATAGGAGCCGTACAGCCTTCTAAATAACTTACATAGGTATCTTCTTCCGCAACAATCAACGTCCGCTCGAACTGCCCTGTATTCAAGGCGTTAATTCTGAAATAAGTCGATAGTTCCATCGGACACCGAACACCTTTGGGAATGAACACAAACGAACCATCGCTGAACACTGCCGAGTTGAGGGCGGCAAAATAATTATCCCTGTAAGGAACGACACTTCCTAAATATTTCCTCACCAAATCGGGGTGAGACTGAACCGCTTCACTGAAAGAGCAGAAGATAATCCCTTTTTCCGCCAAATTTTCTTTGTAAGTTGTTTTTACGGAAACGCTATCCATTACCGCATCGACGGCTATTCCCGAAAGCATTTTCCGTTCATGCAGCGGAATCCCCAATTTATCGAATGTTTTTAATAATTCGGCATCCACTTCGTCGGGATTTTTCAAATCATCTTTTGTTTTCGGAGCAGCGTAATAAATAATATCTTGATAATCAATTTTCGGGATTTTGAGATGTGCCCATTCGGGCATTTTCAGCGTTAGCCAATATTGATAGGCTTTCAAACGGAAGTCCAACAACCATTCCGGCTCGTTTTTTTTAGAAGATATTAAGCGTACAATATTTTCATTCAGACCTTTGGGGATAAAATCCGTAGAGATGTCCGTAACAAATCCATATTCATAGTCTTTATTCGTCCATTCATTAATCAAATCTTGGTTCTCATCAGACATGTATCTTCTCTTTAATAAATTCGTTGATGTATGGACAAATGCTTGGAAAAATTATCTTTACCTTGTCGTAATAAATTGAATTTTCTTTAACAGGTTTCGGAATTATACGCGACTGACTGTCGAAAACAGCGATAAAATTCAGCAATATACTGAGGCAAATCACCCACATAAATAAACCGAACAATGCACCGAACAGTTTATTGAGTATGCCGACAGGCGTAAAATTAATTACTTTATCCACCAAATTTGCAACTACGGAAAAAAGGAAAATAATCAATACAAAGGCTAAAATATAAAAGATAGCATTTTGTACGACAGGGGAAAACATACTGTTTGCATCTTGAAAATACGACTGAAACAGATTGCGTATCCAGCCCGCTACTGCTCCCGATAGAAGAATAGCGGCTATCAAGGCAACAAGCGAAATCACCTGTTTAACAATTCCTTTTATTAAACCATGTGTAATACCGATGATTACACAAATGATTATGGCTATGTCTAACCAATTCATAATGTTTGTTTGACCTCTATTTCTTCAAATGCTTC
>Ga0082212_10008127_pt1 | contig 13758 bp, 12 predicted proteins | sample TergutNt197P3_FD_71548 | JGI IMG/M metagenome (GOLD analysis project Ga0082212, IMG submission 71548) | Neocapritermes taracua P3 segment gut microbial communities from Petit-Saut dam, French Guiana - Nt197 P3 | ecosystem: Host-associated > Arthropoda: Insects > Digestive system > Gut ... | reverse complement strand
AATTCTTGCCAATGTCGCCAATACGATCATGTTCAACATGAACCATCCTATATGCGGCGACAGAAACTTCAGACTGGCCGTAGCCCTCGCCCTGGACTTGCCTGCCATAGCCATGACCGCCGGCGGGATCTGGGAAGTGCCCGTTGAAAACGCGGCTGTCTGGGGCATCGGGACAGAATTCAGGAACAACGATCTTCCTCTTTATGGATACGACCTTGATTTGGCAAGGCAGTATCTTGCTGATTCCGTTTACAACGGCGAGGAACTCGAACTGGTAGCCTCCAGTGTTTCAATGATCAGAGCTATCGATATGATACAGGAGAATCTGGGGAGAATAGGCATAAACATCAGGCTTTACCCAACAGACACCCCTACGCTCAGTTCCTATGCCGTATATGAAAACAACCAGTCTGAGCTCGTTCACTTCCTAAATACGTTTGACCTGAACGCATCATCAGCGCGGAATGTGTTTTACCCCGGCAGGACTACCAACAGGGCGTCATACAACAACCCTGAAGTCACTGACCTTCTTGACAGGGCGCCAATGATCGCCGACGCCAGAGAGCGAGAGGCTATGTACAGGCGGGTTCAGGAAATCGTATACGAAGATATGCCATATATCAGCCTATTTGTCAGCACGCGCATCATAGTAGCGAAAGCCGGCATTAGCGGCATTATACTCAATCGGGACATGAATCACGATTTCAAATTCATCGCCATTCCGGCGTGAGGCCAGTATAAACGAAAAGGGGGATGCAGCAAAGCGATAGTAGAGATGCATCCCCCTGCTTATTCCTTAAGTATGGAGGGGCAGTAAATTGACTCGCTATGTCATAAGGCGCATTCTTGCGCTGATCCCGGTCATTCTTGTGGTTTCATTCATCGTGTTCTCGCTGGTCGAACTTATGCCGGGTACGTTTGTGGACTCTTTGATCGTTGGGAGCATGACTCCTGAAGATATCGCCGCGCTGAAGGCGCAGTACAATCTTGACAAACCGATGCTATACAGGTACGGTCTTTATATGTGGGGACTGATCCGGGGAGATCTGGGTTTGTCGATGGCTTCTCAACTGCCTGTATTCGACACTTATATGTCGAAATTGCCGAACACCCTGCTCCTCGCGTTTGCCTCTGCAATCATCGGCATATCGATTTCGATACCGTTGGGCATAATGTCATCAAGGAAGGCGGGGTCGCTCAGAGATACCATGACAACCACTTTCACGCTTGTAGGTATGTCTATGCCGTCTTTCTGGCTGGGTCTTATGCTGATCCTGCTTCTTTCGATGCATCTCGGGTGGTTTCCGGCAGGAGGCAACAATGAAGGGATCCGCAGCCTTGTTTTGCCTGCTGTGTGCAGCGCGATGACCTTGACTGCTCAATGCGCAAGGCAGACGCGTTCAAGTATGCTTGACGTCCTTAGCGCGGATTTCCTGCGGACCGCCAGAGCAAAAGGAGTGCCGGAAGAGAAGGTTATAAGGAAACACGCGCTGGGAAATGCGCTGATACCAATAATAACCGCTATAGGCACCTCGATCTGTGTTCAACTAGCGGGCTCCGCTGTTGTCGAACAGGTATTCACATGGCCGGGAGTAGGCAGGATGCTCGTGGACGGCATCAGCCAGCGCGATGTCACTGTAATACTTGGTTGCGTCCTGATGACGACTATCTTGTATGTTTTCGTACAACTGATAGTGGATCTGCTCTATGCTTTCGTTGATCCCAGGATAAAGTCGCAGTTTGTGTCGGCAAAAAGAAAAGAGAAGCTTGCGGCGTCGTTGAGACGCGAGCCGGAAGCCGCTGAAGCCGGATTGACGCTTGCAACAGAGCAGCCAGAGCGCGGGGAAGCCGCAATGTATAATAATATCGCTGCAGCCTCGTCTTCTGTTATCCAGCCCCCATCCATCAATCAAATATCTTGCACGCTAAGCGCCTCGCAAGACGCTCCCCTATCTGCCTCTACCATGGCTCCTAACAACACGATTTCCTACGACGGCGCACGGGACTATATTACCAGGCGTTATGAAGAACTGACTAAAATCGAAGATGATAGCGACACCGCCTGGGCTATAGCGAGCTATAAGAAACGCAGCCGAATGGCCGATCTAATGCACAGGCTGGTGAAGAACAAAAGCGCGCTTGTGGGGATCATTATCCTCGGCGCCGTGGTATTAATAGCAATATCCTCGCTGACCATACCTTTCGAGACGGTGACCGCATCCAATATAGAAGACAGGTACTCTCCTCCGACCTGGCAATATCCGTTCGGTACCGACGCAATGGGCAGGAATTTATTTCTCAGGGTGATCTATGGCTCAAGATACTCATTAGTAATCGGGTTTGGCGTAGTATTGCTTTCGGCGTTTGTAGGGGTCTTGCTCGGCTCGTCCGCCGGATACTTCGGCGGCAGAACAGATTATTTCATAATGCGAATCTCGGACGTTCTGGCTTCCATACCCGGCATTATGCTCGCAATGGTCATCATGGTCGTGCTGGGCATGAATCTTACGAATTTGATTATTGCGGTCGGTGTTGGAGGGATACCTCATTTCATAAGAATGTCAAGAGCTTCTATTCTCACAGTGAAGGGCAATGAATTTGTCGAAGCGGCGCGAGCAATCGGTTTCTCGAACTTTCGAATTATTATCACACAAGTGCTTCCCAACGGGCTCAGCCCAATCATGGTGCAGGCGTCGATTTCGCTCGGTATTACGATAATGATATCGGCGGCGCTCTCGTTCCTCGGCTACGGTGTTCCGCCACCAGCTCCCGAATGGGGGGCGCTTGTCTCGGCGGGCAGGCAGGTAGCGCGTACCGCGCCGTGGCTGATGGCATTCCCCGGAGTAGCAATAATGATAACCGTCCTTGGGTTCAACCTGCTTGGCGACGGGCTTCGCACTGCGATGGATCCGAAGCAGAGGAAATAAGCGCCAATAACAACAAGCTATATTTGGGAGGAATCAACATGACAAAAATAGATGTGTTTGCCCACATATTTACGAAAGAATTTGGCAAAAAACTAACAACGCTGGCGCCTGACGCCGCAAAGACTGTCGAATACAGCCGCAGATCCATGACCGACCTTGAAGTGCGGGAAAGGCTTATGAGCAGGCATCCCGACTTGATTCAGATAATTACGATGGGAAATACGCCACTGGAGCGTTTTGTCAAAACAGAAGACGCCGTCGAGCTTTCCAGGATTGGCAACGAAGAACTTGCCGAACTCACCCTCAAGAGGCCCGATCTGTTTTACGGAGCTGCCGGGATGGTTCCAATTAACGACATAGACGCCAGCATTGAGATTATTGACCAATGCATCACTGATTTTAACCTTCTGGGAATACAATTATTCACCTCGCTTGAACGTGATTCATTGGCAGAGCCGAAGTATCGCCCGATATTCGCAAGAATAGCCGAACACGACAAGACAATCTGGATACATCCATCAGGGACAGACAAAGATCGGGGAATGTTCAGCTGGCCTTACGAATCGTCGCGGTTCATGCTCGATATAGTAAACGCCGGGATATTCAAGGATTATCCGGAACTCAGAATCGTTATCCACCATGCAGGCGCGATGGTTCCGTTTTTCCTGGAACGCGTCAGAACTATCATGCCCAAACACACGGAAAAGTATTTTAAGAATTTTTATGTGGACACAGCGCTATACGGAAATACTTCGGGACTTATGTGCACTCTTGACTACTTTGGCGTGGATCACATGCTTTTTGGCACGGACGCGCCGATGGGCGCCCCCAACGGGGCCAACGGAAATACAAGCCGCACCATAATGGCAATAGAAAAGATGAGTATTTCAGACAAGGACAAAGAAAAGATTTTCCAAGAAAATGCGATAGATATATTCGGCAGGCTTTTGTAGATTACGGCTAAAGCTCAGACAAGCAAAAAGCCGGAGAATCACAGCGGAAAATTGGAGGCATTTGATGGTATGAAAGGAAAAATCGCGCTTGAAGAGCATTTCGGGATAAAAGAAACAATATCCGGTTCGAGGAGTTTTTTCACAAAGGGCGTATCGTTTTCTTCAACGATCAAGGATAGACTGGAGGACATCAATCAATACAGGCTTGAAATGATGGATGAAGCGGGTATTGAGGTTAGTGTCATTTCGCTCAATTCTCCCGCAATCCAAATGATTCTGAGCAAGGACAAAGCAATCGAGACAGCAATGCTGGCAAATGACACCCTTGCGGAAATGTGCGCGGCTAACAAAAAGCGCTTCGCTTGTTTCGCGGCGCTTCCAATGCAAGACCCCGACGCCGCAGCCAAAGAATTGCACCGGTGCGTCAAAGACTATGGTTTTGTTGGCGCGCTGGTCAACGGATACTCGCAACTGGACGATGAGGATAATTCAATTTACTACGACCTTCCTCAGTATTGGGATTTCTGGGGGGAGATTGATAAATTAGGAATCCCTTTCTATATGCATCCTCGCGCGCCATTATTCAGCCAACGAAAAGCATATGAAGGGCATCCCTGGCTTGCAGCCGCCGCGTGGGGATTCTCCGTAGAAACAGGCACCCACGCATTGCGATTGATGGGCAGCGGCCTATTTGACAAATACCCAAACATAAACATCATCCTTGGCCATTTGGGCGAGCTGCTGCCAATCAATATCTGGAGAACTGAGCACCGCATACTGGCGATTCCGCGCGGTTGCCCGGCTAAACGCCCGTTCAGCGAGTATCTCGCCAATAATTTCTATGTTACGACCAGCGGGAATTTTAGACTGTCGCCGCTGCTTGCAGCGATGATGGAAATGGGTTCCGATCGCATTTTATTCGCTACGGATTATCCGTTTGAGACTATGACGGAGGCTTCAGATTGGTTTGACAATGTGCAAATCGCAGAAACAGACCGTCAAAAAATCGGAAGATTGAATTCTATAGAGCTTTTCAATATTGATATGAATATATAGGAGGCTGGTTTGATATGATAAAGATAGATGTGTTTTCTCATTTTTTGACCGGGAAATATATCGAAAAATTAAAAGCGCTTGCGCCTGAGGTTACAAAAACGACCGAGTTTAAGCAGCCCGCCATGACCGATCTTGATATACGGGAAGATTTCATGAAAAGGCATCCGGGTCTCCTCCAGATCATCACGATGGGAAATATCCCGCTGGAGCGCTACGTCTCTGTGAAGGACGCAATAGAGCTTTCCAAAATCGGAAACGAGGAGATGGCCGAGCTGGTTGTCAAAAAACCAAGCTTGTTTTACGGGGCTGTCGGCACCATACCTATCCAGGATATAGACGCCAGTCTTGAGATCATCGACTACTGCATCAAAGATTTGGGGCTGTTCGGCATACAGCTTTTCACTACCATGGAAAGCGAGTCATATGCGGAACCAAAGTACCGGCCGATTTTTGCGAAAATGGCGCAGCTCGGCCGTCCGATTTGGATGCATCCGACAGGTACTTTGCCGAAAAAAGGAAAAGGAAGATTCATTTTTACATGGCCGTACGAATCCTCGAACTTCATGCTGGATATAGTTGACGCCGGTATATTTGAGGAGTATCCGGAACTCAAAATTATCATCCACCATGCCGGAGGAATGGTACCGCTTTACCGCGAGCGGATAAAGTCGGCAATGCCAAGGGAAGAAAACCATTTCAGACGTTTTTACACTGATACTGCTTTGTATGGGAATACGGCGGGATTGATGTGCGCTTTTGACTTCTTCGGCGCGGATCATTTATTGTTTGGCACAGATGCTCCTTTTGGCGGTCCCCTGATCGGAGGCAATGGTTGCACAAATGAGACCATTGTCGCGATAGAAAAGATGGATATATCGGATGTAGACAAGGAAAAGATTCTATACAGCAACGCGATACGGCTGTTCGGCAAACCTGTATAGCTTTGTTGAAAGCTCCTGCCGACCTCAGCTACCGCTCACGCTGCGCAATAGTACAATTCCGGCTACCCCCTGACCTGTAATAAAAACTGATGCAAACCAATGTCAACAGGCGAAAAACTATTGAAAAATATCGTGCACAGTAGTATAATCACTTTCCAGTACTATCGCGATTAATTGTTAAGGGTTTTATCGTATTTTATGGATCTAATTGAATTTGAGCGCTGCATAAAAAGCGGCAAAAGATGCCATCTGGTTGGTATAGGCGGCGTCTCTATGTCGCCGCTTGCAGAGATATTGCGCGGGATGGGCGTTGATGTAACCGGGTCTGACATGAATGAAGGGCCTGCAATCAGCAAGCTTCGCTCTTTGGGGTTTGACATCAAGGTTGGACATTTCGCTGAAAACGTACGCGGCGCCGGATATGTTATACGCACTGCCGCTGCGCGTGAAGACAATATTGAAATAATAGCCGCCCGCGAAATGGGCATACCTGTTTTCGAAAGAGCGCAGGCGTTTGGTTATATAATGAAGGGATATAAGAACGCTGTGTGCATTTCCGGCGTCCATGGGAAGACGACGACGACATCTATGGTCACTCATATACTCCTGGCTGCGGGAATGGATCCGACGATCATGATCGGAGGAACCCTTCCTATACTCGGCTGCGGATATCGCGTTGGCAAAGGCGACGTCATAGCTCTTGAATCCGATGAGTACTATAATTCGTTCCACTCCTTTTTCCCGACAGTAGCAGTAGTATTGAATGTCGACGCCGACCATCTGGACTTTTTCAGCGATCTCGACGACATGAAGAGTTCATTTCGCAAGTTTGCATCGCTTGTACCGGAAAGCGGCCATATCATCTGCAACGGCGACGATGAGAATACGATAGAGGCATTGGCTCCGCTGGGGCGCGAGCTTTTCACTTTCGGCTTAGGCGGAAACGTTCGGCTGCGCGGGGCAAATGCGCAGCCCGCAGGACGTAGGCCTTCAATCGACGTTTTATACAACGGCGAGCTATTTTGCGAAATCACACTCCAAATCCCGGGCATCCACAACCTTAAAAACGCTCTGGCTGCGACCGCTGTCGCCATAAAGCTTGGGCTGCCGGTAGAGGCAATCAAAGAGGGTTTGCATGGGTTCACAGGCGCCGGCAGACGGCTGGAATATAAAGGCAGCCTTAACGGCGCGCATATTTACGATGATTATGCGCACCATCCAAGCGAATTGCAGGCGACGCTAAACGCAGTTTTCACGCTTGGATACAAACGCGTGATTCTTGCATTTCAGCCTCATACATTTTCGAGGACAAAGGCGCTTTTCCCCGACTTCGTGCGGGAATTGTCGCGTCCTGACATTACTTACCTTGCGGAGATATATGCCGCGCGCGAGAAAAATGACAATACTATCTCATCGAGCGTTCTGGCTGAAGCAATACCAGGCGCCCGGTATCGCGCGACTTTCCGGGAAATCGTCGAGGATATCGCGGCTACCGTCCGCGACGGAGATATTATTCTAACTGTCGGCGCCGGCGATATTTACAAAGTTGGGCAATCCTTAAGCGAATTGGAAAATTTGGCAAATTGACATCACGGACACGGAACGGAGTATTTTAATATGAGAAGAAATAAAAAGAACCCGGAATCGGTTGATAAAGACGATGTCGAGGTTCCTGAATCAGCGGATGCAGAAGAGGTTGACGCTCAGGTATCCGGGGATGCCGACGTGATTGAAGACCTGGAGCCTGAAAGCGCTGGCGAGACTGATGCTCCTGAGCCTGAAGTCGCTGATGAGGCTGATGCTCCTGAGCCTGGGGACGCTGATGAAAATGAAGGCCCTGAGCCTGAGGACGCTGATGAAAATGAAGGCCCTGAGCCTGAGGACGCTGATGAAAATGAATCCGTTCCTCAACCGGCAAAGAAGGATAAGCTTAGCTTAGTTGACCCCAAATATAAAATTACATGGCTTCTTACATTGCCTGCGGGAATTTTGGGCGCTGTCATAGGTTTCATCCTGATTTCCTTATTCACATATTCTACGGGAAAGGTTTTCTTCCCGCTGTTTGTCATAGCGCCGCTTCTGGCTTTTCTATTCAATTCTTTGTTCAAGGGCGGCCGGGATATTCGCTCGCTGATAGTTATTGCTGCCTTTTCTCTTGTATTTGCATACAGCACGGAATTGGCAGGCAGGGCGGCTCTTTTTGCGCGTGAAAACAATATTTCCGCCATTAAAATTCCTTCGCTTGTCGTGGAGGCGTTCGGCAGAATCGAAGCTTTTGCCAGTTCGCTGTCCGATAACACATATCCCATTGTGTTCACCGCGCTGGGCATTTTCTTGACATGGGAATTGCTACGTGCCGGGAGGATCGCCGGCGCCGGATCTGAGATTCAGGATCCGGAATCGGAGGAAAATGACGCAGATCCGGATGCTGACTCCGGCAATGACGATGATCCGGACGAAGACGTTGATTCGGATGCTGATTCCGGCAACAGCGCGGATTCAGACGACGATACTGATTCCGACAATGATGCATGCCTTGACGGCGATGCGCCGGGCAACGACTTGGATTCAGACGACGATACAGACTCTGACGATTAGCAAAGTCACATTCCAGCATTAACTCATCAGGCAGGGAGAACTGGTGGACGAGCCTTTCTCCGGATCCATATGTATACCGGGGGGATTTGAATTTCTCCCTACGGTTCTTTTCATGTGGATTTGGAGAATGGCTTTTTTCACCCTTTGGTATTGGGCTCAACTCCCGAAACCCTAATATGGCGGGATGCGAACCCAAAGGATCATATGCTTATGAAAACTATTGCAATTTTCACTCGAGGCATTCTGATACCGCTGCTAATAATACTGTTTGTCGCGGGGTGCGCTCCGGTTGAGCAATCGGAATCCGCAGCAACGGCATCCCCGGAAACAATGTCTCCTGAGGGAAGCGATAACATCGTCGACTCATCAACGCAGCAGCAACAAGCGCATCAGATGCTCACCTTCTTGTTTTTTTCCGATACGCAACCCAATCCGGATACTATGGATCAAACCGCCTACGGCAATCTGCTGAGGCAAGCGATGGCAGCCGATGATACGATGGAGCTTGTCATCTTCGGCGGCGATACGGTAGACGACGGTGGCGACGAGGAGCAATGGTTTCATTTTTGGCAGGCTGCCGGTTCGGCGCTGAACGGAGTTGTTACGGCGGCCGTGCCGGGAAACCATGACAACCATGCGCTGCTTTCAGAACAGTTTGACTACCCTGGCACAGCTCCCGCGAGACCGGGGGAAGGTTTTTTTTATTCACTGCGCATTGGACCGGTATTCTTTGTTATACTGGATAGCAACATAATGGGCGCGGCCAATCAACGTGATATTGATTGGCTTAGAGAGGAACTGGAAAGCGAGGCAGCGCGGACTGCTGACTGGCGAATCGCCGTCATGCATCACCCTATGTGGCCGGTAATAGACAACCCAAACGACGCGCGGCGGGCAGATGCCATGCGAGAACACTTTCTGCCGATCCTTGAAACATACAATGTCCAGCTTATCTTGTGCGGGCATCAGCATGTCTACTCACGGACGCTTCCCATGCGCGGCGATGCGGCGGCGGGCGACGAGTCCGGGATAGTCCAAATCATGGCGGCGTCCGGTGATAAAGCATCATATTCTATGGGAGAGAGAGACTATGTCGTAGTCGGCGATCAGGCTCCAAACTACCTGCTATTGGCAGCAAACAGCGAACGCCTTTCCGTTACGGCTTTCAGCAGCGAGAATACAGTGATAGATCAGCATTCTATCTTCAATTGAATCATTATGCCGGAAGGAGTACCATGCGAAAATCCGTATCGTCAATAGCAGCCACTCTATTATGCGGCCTGATCCTTACAGTCTCCGGATGCCTGAATTCCGGCGGCCCGGGCGCTCAGACTCAGCGCCCTTCAGAATCTGCCGATCCCCAGAGTACTGCGACCCAATCCGTATCACCCGGATCTCCAGCGCCGTCTTCCACGGATAGCGATGACGGCACATGGCGAATTTACATAAAAAACACTGACGATGAGGAACTGTGGAGCTTTACGGAATCGCAACTGAGCGCCCTGCCCCCGGAGAGCCCGGTTGCCTTTGCTCATGTGTATTCCACAATCAACAACTGGCCGACTACTCGTTCTTACGCAGCCGACGGTTACCGCATAGATAGCATTTTGCGCGCAGCCGGAGTACTGGACGCCGCGCAGACAATAACATTCCGTTCTGCGGACGGTTATGAAGCCAGTCTTACACGGGATCAGCTCCTGAGTCCGCAATACTATTTCCCGCAGGTTGGCGAAAACGATAGCGGGGCCGAGCCGGTATTCCCTATTATTTCCTACCGGTGGCGCGAGGGTTCGGCGGATATAAGCGCGATCAGAGATGATAAGCCCATATTGATTTTTGGTCAGCGAAACCCGTTTGAGCACACAAATCCCGCATTTGTCGAAGATGTGGCTGAGATCATCGTGGACTACTCTCCCAGCGAAACATGGCCCGCTGCAAGTACATTCCCATTGCCCGGACCAATCGCCTCGGGCGAAACAGTCAACCTGCAGCATCCAAGCTATGGTCTGGTTAAACTGCATTACACATTGGACGGCAGCGATCCGACGCCGCTGTCGTCGATGTATAATCCAAGTACTTATCAATTAGAGCTGAACCGCCCTATTACCATAACCGAGCCGACAATTATCAAAGTACTGGCAACCGGATACGGCAGAAATGACAGCGAAATAGCTGTGTTTGAGTTTTTGCCGGTTGGGTAGCGAACTGTTGCGGAGGCTTATTGCCGCATTGCCCCATGAGTCGGATTAGATAAAAGCTTTAAGGAGAAAATAATGCAAAAACCTTTGGTCACCTGTTTTTTAGCTTTCATAATTGCCATTGCCGCAAGCTGCGGCAATTCCGCAGATACAGCTGTGCCGACCACGCCGCCGGGCAGCGGCGATCCTGCGTATGAGGCTATGACCATACAGATAGAGGGGCTGCTTGGTTTCGACGGCGGCATTGCCGAGGTAAGCGTGGAGGAACTCCGTGCGCTGCCGCAGCACGAGCTTGACGCCAGTTACAGGCGTACCACAGGCATGTATGAAGAATTTCATATGGTCGGCCCGCTCCTTAGCGATGTAATCGTTCTTGCGGGAGGAAATTTGGGCGACTATGAGGGGCTTGCGCTTATTGGCCGCGACAATTATTATTGTCTCTTCCCACGCGATGTTCTTGACAGCACGCCCGATCTGATTCTTGCTCTTGTTATCGACGGAGAGGCCAGGCTTGACGATGACAGAGCTCCGGCACATGCTGCGGTTCAAGGTCAGTTTGGTCCGTATTGGGTCAAGCAGGTAGCTAAAATAGTGTTGTATGAGGAAATACCCGAAAAGGCCATCACCAGCGTTTGGGTGTTTCATAATCTAGTAGCGGGTATCGAGCCGATTGAATACGAGTACTATGGCTCCGGAGATCTTGCAATTGATTTGGAGCAGGTTTTTTCCCGACTTGACTATGTGGACAGCAGAGCCTTTTTCACGATGAAATCCGCTGACGGGTTCGTGAAAAACGAAGCTATGAACATGGTCAGGTCGCGCTACTATATCAAAATCGACGGGGTGGACGCCCCTACCAATGTTGCCCCATATATCATGCTTGGCATGAATGTGCAGAAAATTGCATGGATATCGACAAATGCAGACGCTGCCGCATTCCCGTACATGCTGATGGAATATATGGACTCGAGAACTATACGCAGCCAAACCGGAATACCTCTTGATGAGATTCTCTACGAGACAGGCATGAATACCGTAAGAGCGGCTGATTTCGACCTCCTTGGCACGGCGGGGGAACGCATACGGGTTTCGGGAGCTGATCTTTCGGGCGCGATTCTTGTTCCGATATCGGACGGGGGCGGCATGGTAATTTGGGAAGAAGGCTACGACTATCCCGACATTGATAACCTGATGAGGATCAGGCTAGCCGCCTGAGAAAAAAGGATAGAAAATGTTTAGACGCGCCGTATCTATTGTATTGTTGGTTTTTATACTTACCGTACTGTCCGGCTGCAGCAGGCAAAGCGCAGAGCTTACCGGCGCTGAAGCCGCCGCTATATCCGGAATTGCCGGAGTAGACGCGGGCGAATTCGCAAACGTAACCGGAGACGTTTTGACAAAGGAACTCGCCGCAAGATTTCCAGCTGTCGACAAGGTGTATAAATATGAAAACCTGTATGCTTTCATCATAAAGCCCATTGGATATAACGGACCGATAACCCTTGCCCTTGTTATTGACAGCGCTCGCGGCGAGAGCGTGGGCTTGCGCGTAGTTGAGCATGATGAAACGCCGCACTATGTGCGCGACATGGACAGCACGTGGTTTGTGGAGCGGTTCTCCGGGAAATCCGCGAATGAGTATCTGACGATCGCGCGCCTACATGCCATGTCAGAATCGGATATTGTAGCCATCACAGGAGCTACAGTAACCACGGAGGGCGTCATAAACGGCGTAAACGCGGCGTTTGGCGTGTATACGGAAACCGTATTGGGCCAAACGGCCGGAGACGTCCCATATATGGTGCGATTTGAACCGGGGCGGGGCGACGGCCCGGTAGAGACGGGAAGCCTTGCGATCCGCGCATACGGTGTAGTGCTGGCGGAGATCGGACTTGAAGAAATCCGAGCCCTGCCATCCGTAAAGCGCACTATAAGCATCCACTCCACCGCAGGCACGACGCAGCATAGTTTCAGAGGCACACTGCTTTCAAATGTGCTGGACTCCGTCGATCCCGAGCTAAAAGAGCAATATAGCTGGATCCTAGCTGTCGGAGTCGACGACTTTATATCCGGCATCGGCATGGATGAAGTCGTAGCCGAGAATAGCGTTTTTATAATGTACGAGGATAACGACCAACCTTTGCCCAGGAGAAACGGGGAACCAGGAGCTATGCGCATAGTAGTCATAAACGATGTGTTCGGTCAGCGGTTTACTAATTACATGCTTGATATCGTTTTGGAAAACGAGGTTCCGTAATGCAAATGAGAAAAATACTCAAGGTTGTACTTTCAACATTGCTGATACTGCTTTTTCTGTTTCTTGCGTTTACCGGAGCATTGCTCTATTTCGGTAAAACCGGCATAGTCCTCGGGTTTGCCCGGAGCGCGCTGCGTGGAGCTCATTTCGCTGCGGCAGTATCCATGTTTGTTTTGATTCCCATACATTTTTTCGCCAATTTCCGCTTGTACAAAGCGGAACTGAAAGCAGCGCGCGGCGATGCGAGGGGTAAGGCAAAGCGTGAAAAAAGCTAACAAGATAGTCTATATTGCATTGGGTCTGCTCCTTGTAATTGTCGTTATACTGGCATTGCTAAATAAGGGCGATCAGGAACTCAGGCGCGCGTTGGAGGAAAACCGAGAGTTCATAGTCCGGATAGATGGAGCAGACGCGGCAGTCGTCAGTTTACAAGACATTATAGATTTGCGGCCTCAGGAGTTCACTACGACGTTCGGCACGAGCGCCACACCCCCCCGCGATACCACGTTGCGAGGCGTAGAGCTAAGGATATTGCTGGAACTTCTGGATATTGACATTACCGGGGCTTCGCGTATTATGGTTACAGGGCTGGACAGCTATTATTCTCCACTGACCGTATCAGAGGCAATGCAGGAAGGTGGCGTCTATATCTGTTATTCAATGGACGGTGAAATACTGAAGCCGCAAAGCGAGGGCGGTTTCGGTCCATTTATGATGGTAATGCGCGGTTCGCGGTTCGCCCAGCGATGGTGCAAATATGTCGAAGCGGTAGACGTGATAAGTTAGTAATCATTTATTATTAAAATGGTGGATCGATTGAAATCAAAC
>Ga0082212_10008126_pt1 | contig 13759 bp, 17 predicted proteins | sample TergutNt197P3_FD_71548 | JGI IMG/M metagenome (GOLD analysis project Ga0082212, IMG submission 71548) | Neocapritermes taracua P3 segment gut microbial communities from Petit-Saut dam, French Guiana - Nt197 P3 | ecosystem: Host-associated > Arthropoda: Insects > Digestive system > Gut ... | reverse complement strand
TTTTAGATGATATAGACGAAATCGCCAAGCAGTTAGGGCGGCTAAACGATGCCGGAGTGCCGATTCTATGGCGGCAGCTGCATGAAGCGAGCGGCGGCTGGTTTTGGTGGGGAACGGACCGGGAATCATATCTTACATTATGGAAGTTGATGTTTGAAAGACTGAATGATCATCACGGCTTGACGAATTTGATTTGGGTCTGGAACGGGCAGCACAAAGACTGGTATCCGGGCGATGAATATGTTGACATTATCGGGGAGGATATCTACCCCGGTGAGCGGGTTTATGCTTCGCAAGTGAATAAATTTTTAGAAGCGGCAGCTTATACAGATGCCCCGAAGTTGGTAGCAATGACGGAAAATGGTTGTTTATTCGATCCAACGCTCGCGCAGCGTGACGGCGCGATGTGGAGTTTCTGGTGTATATGGAATGGGGAATTTGCCACGACAGAGCAATTTACGGAGTTCGAGAAGCTAAAGCAGATTTATGATAGCGAGCTGGTGCTGACGTGGGAAGATTTGCCGGATTTGAAAAATTATCCAATTTATGTTGATTAAAATACCATTTGGTTTTGTCATTCTTTTACCAATTTTGGACTGTAAGTACTTTTCATTTTTTTCATGAGACGAATACTTTCCTCCATCGACTCTAGACCATTAGCTGAAAGCATTTCCACACACTTTATATATTCAGCGAAATTGATGTTCTCATCTCCCGTATTGCCGAATAAGATCAAGTCGGAAGTAGTATTAAAAAGCGAACATATTTTAGCTAAGTGTTTGATTCTAAGGCCACTGTTCGTATTTTCCAGTTTCACGTATAGGGAGCAAGAAATCTCCATTAATTCGCTCATTTGCTTTTGGGTAAACCCTTTTGCTTTTCTTAATAGTTGTAGTCTTTTTGCCGTCCCGGACTGTGAGTATATTTCCTTCATCATCTCAATTCCTTTCTACTTTGATTTTTTTAATGCTACTGTTTTGTTGACTTTGCCATGCTGAGTCCTTATAATGAAGTAGGCGAGGTGCATTATGCGTCATATGCAGCTATTGTTAATTGAGGACGAGGATCAACTGCGTGTAGATTTTATAGCGTATATAAAAAGCTTGGTTCCAAACCTGGGTTATCCAATTGATTTCTATGTGGCTCCGGGTGAGGCTGAAGGGCTTATCTATGCGGAGAAACTTGCTTTTGATGCGATCGTTCTCGACCTTGAGCTACATAAAAGCGATGGTGATGGATTTAGTTTCCTCAAAAAACTTAGGAAAATGAATTTGTCGCAAAAGCCATATATTGTCATCAGCACCAATAACAATTCGCCGGTAGTCAGGGAAAATGCCAGGCGCGGTGGAGCGGATTATATTTTTTGGAAAAACAAATCTGATTATTCACCTAAAATCGTAATGGAGCATATCTGCACTGCTTATGAATTCAAAATGGATTTTGAGCTTCAAAAACCTCTTGAAAAGAAAAAGTTGTCAATCGAGGATTATCTAAAAGAGCAAATCACAAAAAACGGTTTTACGGATGATATGCTTGGTAAAAAATATGTCATCGACTCGATTTTGATTGTTGCCAAATCCAATGACCCTGATATCCAGATCAGCAAACATGTTTTTCCGCAAATCGCCAAAAAATATAAAAAATCTTCTGACAGCATAAATCGGGCCATTTATGCAGCAATCGAAAAAGCATGGAGCATCACGCCTGCCAATGTCTTAGAAGAATGCTATAGCAGCGCAGTCGGCGGCTCTAACGGTGCGCCAACCACAAGAGAGTTTGTATTCTATTACGCAAATAAAATCAAAGATGATGCCGGGTAAGGCATGATACTGAGGTCATGCCTTATCCTTAGATAGAGTCTTGAGATATCACATTGTCACGTTCAATAGGTGGTATAATCAAGTGATTTTTTATTTGCGGCATCAAGGGGCATTCTTCCATAGATTATTACGGTGATGAAGCGTAAAATCTAAAATAAGCGAGAAAATCATTTAAAAATGACATAATACCTTCCTCCTATAAAATTATTGTGGGTGACATATGGTAGAAAACATAATCAACAAAATCTTTTTATAAATTTTTGCATAATTGTGTCTCTTTCCATAGACTTATTACAGTAAATTGGATTCCAAAAATCCATTTCTTGCAATAAGAATATCAAAGGAGAGGAAATTTTCGCGTAAAAACAAGTCGTAAAATGGCGTAAAATATCGTAAAACGGCGTAAAATATCGTAAAATACGAAAGAAAATATGGAAATGGAATTTTTATTTTTAAGAGAAGCAATAAGATCATTAATCATATCTTCTGTCTGCTACTTACTTTTCGGCCGAATCATCCATGTAAAAGTGGACTTGGCTAAGAAAATGCTAATTGGATTCGGATTTATTATCATATCAACCAGTATATTTTTATTATTAAGGAATTATATTTATGAACCTTATCGAACCGCAATTGTAATAATTACAATGAGTGCTTTTATTGCTTTTTCTCTAAAAGAAAAAATTGAAAAAATGATTTTTTTGTTTTTTATCTTATATGCAGTAAGCTTTGTTTTACATATGTTTGCAATTACATTGACATTTATTATTCTATATCCTTTTGGGATTCCAAAAGAGAAAATAATTCACGGTATTACACAGTGGATTCTCAGTATTTGTTTGACGGTGCTGATTATGAAAACAAAGCTAGATTACAATCTGATTTTCAAGAAATTTTCAAGTGGGATATTTTTATCAATCAGTTTCATTATTATAATTTTGTTTGGATTATTTAAAGAAGATTTTTCAAATAAAGAAACTATCCTTGCAATCTTAGGCTTTCTCGCCCTTGGCTATGGCATCTATAGTTGGTTTCATCGGGAAACGGTCATCTTACGAAACGAGAATACAAAAGACAGCATACTTGCGCAAAAAGAAGCAGATTATAAAATACTCCACGAAATGCACGATTCTTTGGCATCGGAACTGCATAAGGATTATAAAAAGCTGGATGCAATGCAGCGGGCAGTTGAGAAGCTCATTTCGTGTTCAACGGAGCCGGTGGTATTAGAGGATGCCAAGAAAATCCTTGATGAGATTAACATCTCTAAATTGATTGCAGAAGAAGAGTATCAAAAGAAAATCTATCATGGGATCACCCTGCCACAGACCGGCATGACCCTTGTCGATGCGAAATATGAAATGATGTTTGAGAGCGCGGTTTATCAAAATATTGACTTTCTGCTAGAAGTGCATGGAGATGTCAGTGCGCTTGACCAGTTTGTTTCGCAACTGGATTTGACGAATTTGATTGGCGATTTTGCGGAAAACGCATATATCGCGATCAGACATCTCGATAATATCAAGGATTGCCATAAAGTCCATTTTACAATCGGAGAAACAATTGAAGGGTATGAGCTTAGTTTTTCGGACAGCGGTATTCCTTTCGAGATTGGTGTTTTAGAGAAGCTGGGCATTGAGCGGATAACATCACATGCCGATGATGGCGGAAGTGGGTACGGCTATGAAACCATCTTTGCCCTCATGAAAAGATATGATGCGAGTCTGGAAATTACGGAATATGAGCAATCAATTGATGCCTTTACGAAAAAGATCACCATCCGTTTTGATGGGAAATCAGATTTCATCATTCACTCATTCCGCGCGGATAAGATTCGAAATGAAAAGATGATTAAATAATAGCAATATTCATCACTCCAACTTTATGTAAACTTTCAATAAACTGGTAAGAAAAAACCAATTTTTTGAAAGTTTTTGTAGACATTAGGCAAAATCTCAGATATAATGTTAACATAAAACAAAAAGATATTGCAAAACGAGAGAAGTACTTGAAGTAAGGAGGGCGGATAATGATATATGATGATATTTGGGAGCGAGCAAATGTAGAAAGCATCGGTGATTTTCTCCTTACCGGAGAATTACCGCCGAAGCAAGAAAAAGAGAAAATGGAAGACCGGCATAAGCAATTCAAGAAAGATTTTTACGAAGGATTGCGCAGCTTACGGGATTCCACCATTTCTTTTGATTGGGATAGTTGTAATGAAGAAGAAAAAGAAATGAAATCAGAAAAATTTTGGGAAAATGCCGCCATTGCATGTATGGAGCTTCATGATCTTGCTTTTAGTATGGGATTGCAAGTTGGTCTATCACTAAGATTGGAGCCGCTGAATATACAAGATAAATAATCAGAGGTTGACTGTCGGTATCATTTTTAATGATATTTCAAAATGAATAATCAATGCTTCTGTTCATAGAGTAAAATGTGAAGAGGGGCTTTTTTTATTTTTATAGGTATGCTATATTCAATATACAAAACCAATCTATGGTAAAATCATAACTCGAAAGGACTAACGCTCATGAAATGGACATTGATGCATAAGGATGTACCTGTAGTCGACATGAGCACGAGGGATCATGACGGCAGGATATCTAATTTCGGGACAATCCACAACCACGAGCATCTCCCCATCGGCACATCGGTAAGTGAAGGTAAGAATAAGGGCAAGCTTAAGATGGAATTGCTGGACGACTGGTGGATATCGCGAGCGATTCCGCATAGTCGCGATGGCCTAAAAGCGGCACTTGATGCAATCGGGCTTAGGGATGCTACGCAACTATTAACATTAAGCAATGCGCTCAGCTTGTCGGATCAATACTGGATACGTCCCTATGATAAAGATTTGAAATGGGAAGATGTAAATTTTTTCGATAATGACTTCAGCTTGGATGTAGGCAAGACCTTATTTGGGCAGGGACTTGGCGATATAGCAAGGGGCGATCTATGCTCGCCAGACAATTCGTCAATTGGCTGGCTTATGAAGAGATGGCTTAGGGATCAGCCGAGAATATTGCAAAAGGGCGGCAGCGGAGCTTACGAACTTGAACCATTCAACGAAGTCGTCGCATCCAAGATCGCGAAAGGGCTTGGGATACCATGCGTCCCATATGAGATAGCCTTGGAAGAGGATAAATATTACAGTTTATGTGAAAATTTTATAACTAAAGATACCGAACTCGTACCGGCATGGGATATTCTTAAAGGCTTTGCCATTGGTCGGGAGGAAACCGTCTACGAGCAGCTGTTGAGGTGCTCAGGGGAGCGAGGTATCGGCCACGTAAGAGACGATATCGACAAGATGATAGTGTTGGACTATTTAATCGCAAACGAGGACAGGCATTTTTATAATTTCGGTTTCATAAGGGATGCCAATGCATTAGAATGGCGTGGATTCGCGCCGCTTTACGATAACGGAACGTCGCTGTGGTACAGTAAGCAGATAGAGGATATTGGCATCCAGGATAAAGCGAAGACTTTCAGGAAGACGCATGAGCGTCAGATTAACTTGGCGAAAGACCTAAGCTGGCTTTCAAGTATAACGCTGTCAATGGATGACATTACAGATAAAATACCCGCCATCTACGCAATGAATACGACCGTGAAGAATTTAAGTGTTCGCGAAGAATGGGGACATCGGATAGCCATGGAAATTGCGAAGCGTTATGATACCGTGATGGCAAGAAGCGGTCTTACCGTTCCGGTTAGCAAATCAGGCGATGCATCGTTATTTGAGATGCCTACGGTAACAGTTTTGAAGTGAGAAAGGTAAGATTATTGTCCATCGGTTCTCTTCTTGAAGTAATGAAATCAGTGAGCGTGGTAAAATTTCGGACAGGATGATAAGATAGAAACCATCAAAAACGAAGGAGAAAAATCATGTCCGGAAAGCGAAACAAGTATGATGAGGAGTTCAAGAAAAACGCTGTCAAGCTGCTTTTCGCGGTCAAGGTATTCATATTTCATCTCCCCGCCGTCAGGGAAGGCCTGTTTGACGGTGCGGTCCTGGTAATCGTATTCATTGGTGACGGGTTTTATCCCGGCGGCATTTTCAACGCTTTCAAGCTTTCCGTTGTGGGCATAATTGTAAGTGGTAACGCCGTCTAATAAGTTGGTAACGCTATGTAAGAGGCCGTCTTCATAGGTGAAGCGGATGGTACGCCCTGTATGGTCGGTGACGCTCTCAAGCTGTCCATTTTCATGATAGGAAAAGCTTAAGGCCAGGCCGGTATCTTCCAAGGCCTTGCTTAAACGGAAGGGGGAACGGCTTTTCTTGGGGATGCCGGCCTTGCTGGTTTTATCTGCAATGCTGGCTCCATCTGCATTGGTTCCTTCAACGTCTTCATAAATAAGGCTGATCCCGTTCCTGTTCAGGTCTTCCTGGCGGGTATGCCGGCCTTCATTGTCGAAATGGTATTTTTTCTGTGAGAGGGTGATGTAAAGGTAGCCGCCATCTTCGGCTTTCACGAGGGTGCTGCCGGAAAAAAAGAAGGGGACGAAGGCCTTGCCTGCCAGGGTAAAGATGTCTTCGCGCCCGTCTTCTAAGATGACGGCGGCATGCCCGTCTTTTTCTTCAATGTAGATTTCATGGTTATGGTTCCAGCCATGGCCTAAGCTCCCGGAACGGTCATTGATGGCATTGTAGAAGCGTCTGAAGCTTAAGGGGCAGCGGCCTTTGATGCTTAGGTCAGCCTTGTCATAGATGAAGTTGCCCGTGCTTAAGTTGACCGGGTCCTCACTGAATTCAGAGCACTCCGTGATCCCTTTCAGGGCACGGCTTAAGTTCTCCATGTTTGTAAGCAGGTCGCCGCCCATCTCGCGGACATCGGCTTGGATCCCTGCAAGGATGGCACTGAATTCCTTATAATCGCCGCCCATGCCGGAGGGGATGGCATCGATCAGGGACTGGAGCATGGCGGTGGATTGCTTTGTGATGGATATTGCTTCCTGTGCCACGCGGCCAAGGACAGCATCGGCCATGGGGATGTTTTCCGAGAACTGTATGAGGTTGCCTTTAAGTTCGGCGGCCATCTTGGCAAAGGTTAAGTCGGACTGGGCATTATTTATCGCACCCGCGGCATCATCGATTGCTTCGGCAAACGGGGCGTGTTTGGCTTCGGCCGGGGCAAGATCGTAGGCTTCCTTTAGGTCACGGGCGACGGACTTAAGCTCCGTGCAGACCTGGTCGGCCACTTCCATGAGGGCAACGCCATTGGTCAGGAGTTCCTGGACGTCGCTTTGGTTATATTCGATGGTTTTATTTAGCATGTTATTTGAGTCTCCTTCGCAGTAGTTAAAACTTCTTTTTAAACCTTCCATTAGTGTCAATTACCATGTTCCCCGTGCCGGTCGAATAGCCGCCGGAATATGCGGTGTCAGGGGGATGGAAGGCCTGTCCATACACCATGTAATTGTCAAATTTAATCGTATTTTAGCACATGCCGCTACTGATTTCAAGACTTTTGCTAACATTTTATATTTTATGTTTTTCAAAGAGGTACACCCTGCTACTGACGTAAGATAAAAGGAGCTGACACTCCAAGGATCATAGAATCCTTTTGGAAAATCCTAGTTTGAATATTCAGACATACATGATATAATGGCATTGTATCAGCGGAGTTTTAGTAAAAATATGATCCAAAGGAGGGGAAAATGCGAAAATTAGCATCTATTCAGGCAATTCGGGAACTTAGGCCAATAGAGCACGCAGATATGATTGAACTCGTGTTCATTATGGGCTGGCAGTGTGTCGCCAAGAAAGGTGAGTTTAAGGCAGGTGATCTCTGTGTTTACTTCGAGGTAGATGCCTTCCTTCCGGACGGCGATTTGCGCTATGAGTTTCTTCGCGGCAACAGCTACCGGAATAATGAATTTATGGGAGCTGGCTTCAGAATCAAGACGATGTCGATGCGGGGGCAGATATCTCAGGGGCTGGCTCTGCCGATATGCCTTTTTGATGAAGAATTTAAGGAAATCGAAATATCGGAGGGGCTTGATGTCACGGAGATTCTGTCTGTCCGCAAATGGGAAATTCCTGAAATGGCCGGTTCAGCAGGAACACAGATAGGCGAAAAGCCCTACGGCATCCCGACGACCGATGAGACTAGGATCCAATCAGCTCCCGAATATATCGATGCCTTCAAAGGAAAACCTTATTATATCAGCACAAAAATGGACGGCACGAGCTGCACAGTATACGCTAAGGACGGCAAAGTCGGTGTTTGCGGCCGCAATTTTGAATATAAGGAAGAGGTCGACAAATGCCCGATGTGGAAATTCGTAGTCGAGAGCGGGCTTAAAGAAAGGCTCACGGAATATGGCGAAAATCTTGTCTTGCAGGGTGAATTTTGCGGCGAGGGAATCCAGAAAAATCGGATGCGCCTTAATAAGCCAAACCTTTTTATCTTCGATGCGGGACTGATTCTTAAAACGGGTGGAGTAAAGAAGTACGGTTTGAGCGAAATGCTTGATATCTGTGAAAAATTTAAGCTTGATACCGTTCCGATTGAGGAAACTGCCGCCAGTTTCGACTACACTCTTGATGAGATTCTTGAACGGGCACGGGGTAAATATGACAGTGGTCTGGATAAAGAGGGAATTGTCGTCCGTACGCAGGATATGTCATGCGGAGAATTTAGCGCCGATAAATCGGATGGTGGCATGATAAGTATAGTCAGGCGCATGTCGTTTAAAGTCATTAACAATGATTTCCTGAAGAAGGAAAAGGGATAAATGCATTGCCGCTCACTTGAGGTGGCAACATCCCTAACGAACATGATAGATGAAATATCGAACATATTTGTCCCGAACAAGCATATCCGCTCATCAATATGTCCAAGTTGCTTGCCGGCGATTGAAAATGGTGGGCATGGAACACCGCCGGCTAGTAAATCAATTCCGGAGTAGCTTTTAGCAGAAAAAGCTTTAACATCACCTTCAATGACGTTCCAATGAGGGCGGTTTTTTTTAGCGTAGCACAGGCATGATCGGGATACTTTAATGCTTAAAGAATTAATTACATAGATGCCCAACGCATAATCAATGGTCCCTCATCATACAATGTAAAAAACGTATGACGAGGGACTTTTTTGAAAGACTACATAGAAGAGCGAGCTATCAATATCGCTAATTATATTATTGATCACAATGCGACGGTAAGGCAGACTGCGAAGCAATTTGGCATAAGTAAATCTACCGTACATATGGAGAGGGGAAATGCGAGAGGTGGGTTTGGGTAATTGGATAGGACATATAAAGCTAATTAGTCAGCGTTCTTCGATAATCCTTTAATATATCATTTAGGTACTTAGGGCATCGGATTTCATCCCATTCTATTTCTACCCCATCTTTTGCAATTAATAGCGGATTTAATGTTTCAAAAGGGTTTTTTTTGGAATTATCGTAGATAATAACGTTGTCGCACATAGGAAGAACTTGCTTGAGGTTCATAAATGAGTTTTCATATCTGCGCCGTAAATCTTCTTCTGGGATACCATGTCCGCCAGCCTTCTCCCGTAATGCCGCCCGCTCAATAGACAACTCGGCATTCTCTAAACCAATGTAAAATAGATTAATCTTAAAACCATTTGCCTTGGCTCTAATGATATTATTAATAATAGTTTTACCTGTAAGTGTCGTTTCTTGATTGAAAGAAATGTCGCCTTTAAGACACTCATGCAATTTTGTAATTGCGACACGTCCTGCTTGCAATTGCGATTTTGGGTTTTTCCAATCATGGCTAAATTGATCACGTACTATTTCATCAACGTTAATTCTGATACCATAGTCGTTGTTTAATAATTGAAATAATGTTGATTTTCCTGATCCATTAACCCCAGAGAATATAGTATATGTCTTCATTTTGCGGTCGCACCGTTTTCTTCTAATTTCTTTGTGAGAAGTCTGACACCTTCCATTTGCTCATCAGCAATAATTTTCCATGCCTTAACAGACCTATTCTTAGAAAATATGTGTGATGCCAATTTTCGTTTTTCCTTAGGTAATGAAAGCAGATAATCCGGTAAATCTGAATCGGAAAGTTTGTCGATTGTGTAGATTTCGTCTGCTGTTAAGTATGCTGTTTTCATTTTAATCACCTCATACCTTAAAAACTAATACCTTTTTAACTCGACTTTTCCTTCAATGAATCCGTCAAATAATACTTCAAAACTTTCGGGACTTAACTCAATCGAATCATATGAACAAAGAATCTTCTTTGCTTATTTTATTTAATTTGTGAATTATACTTATTTTATGCAAACTAAGGTTGCTTGCTTTTTACCTAATATTAATTTTACACTAAGCTTTCTTCTTTGTCTACTTTTCCTCTGCTTTCGACTGCTTTCGAAAGATACGCAAAGGATTTGCTCGTGACGATGAACGGCGAAAAAACTTTTTATTGATTTTCTGGCATTTTTGCATTACTGTATAAACAGACGAATTCAAATACGTTTTTTCACCTTTGGGTGATAAGGCGGATATTTTGGGAAGGAATTTCGCGATGTTGTCTGCTGAAAATGAAAAGCTGATTATGGAATATCTTGATATTGCTGAAAATGACTCTGAAAATGCAGAGCGGTTCGCGAATATATTAACTGATGACTGTGTCTGGACATTAATGCCGCCAGGGATAGCGATTGTTGGCGGTGAATCCGTGAAAAAATTCTGCAGCTTTGCGATGGGTTCCCGCAAGCACAAAGATAAGAAGAACGTGAAAGCCATGATTGATAATTGGTTTGCTGATGAAGATAAATTCTGCGTTGAATATTATCATGCCGCAATCATCACGATTTTCAAAATAACCGTAATTGAAAATGTTTGCTTAGTGTGCAAAATGCGAGACGGAAAATTTTATGCTGTAAATGAATATGTTGACACAAGCCGCAGTAAATTAATATGGCTTGGCTTAAAAATCATGCCTTTGATCGCACGGCTAAAAGGAATTAAAACGAAAAAAAGTTTAGTGAAACGATAAAGAAGGAGATTTAGCGGTGATAAAGCAGCTTGAACAGTCAGATTTTTCAATTTTTGCGTGGCAAAGATAACTGCAATCGGCGGCAGCAAAATCACTATCAGCATAACAGAAGAAAATGCCGTGCTGAAAAATTGGTATGCAGCTTATGGTTTCGTCCATACCGGAACAAAAAAAGAAAGCGATGCCAAATATGGTGAGGAGGATGATTAAATGGCAATAAATAGTGTGATAATCAAGGATTATCTTGTATTCAAGAACGAATTTACAGCAGAGTTTTGTTCTGGTGTAAATGTCCTAATTGGTGTCAATGGAACAGGAAAATCGACGATAATGAAGAGCTTATATGATTTGAAAAATCAATACCTTATTTCAAACGAGGATTATTTACTAATGGACAGCGTTACCGGAATGTTAGTATGTGAAGCAGAAATCGAAAATAGAGTACGTAATTGGGGAACGGCATTTATAGAAGAAAAAATAAAGAATTTCATCTATATTCCCGAAAAAGATATCCTTGAACACGCTAAAGGATTATTGACTTTCATAGAGCAAAAGCAGACGGGATTTAGTGAATTATATAAGGATGTTTTAATATCAGCACAAGATATACCGACAAAAACTCAAACTGCCGTGCAAAAGTCAATCGGAGAGAAAATTTCTGATATAATCGGAGGTCACGTCGAATGGATACCGAGTGAAGGTCTATTCTATACGATTAAAAAAGACGGAATGCGGATACCATTTGACAACGAAGCATCCGGATACAAAAAACTAGGGTATTTAGGTTTGTTAGTAACAGCCGGTCAATTTGAGCCTGGTTCAGTCTTATTTTGGGATGAGCCAGAAAACAGCTTAAATCCAGAGCATATTCCAGTTCTTGTCGATATTCTTCTCGAACTATCACGTAATGGCGTTCAAATCTTTATCGCAACGCATAGCGAGCTTCTGGCAAGTTATTTTGCGGTAAATCGCTTGGAAAACGATGAAGTAATGTTTACTTCTCTGTATAAAGAGGATGGGCAAATAAAAGCCAATACCAGCGACCGCTTTGACCTGATAGAACCGAATAATTTAATCACTGAACCGGTTAAGCTATACGAAAAAGAGCTGGAGAAAGGATTGGGTGCAAATGAGTAAAATAATTACCGAAAGTGAAATGGATTTCATCGCTGATAATTCATTTTATATCGAAAAAGCCGATGTTTACCTGAAACTAAAAAAAGGAGTCCGATCGGTCGAATTTACCCGGACAATAAAAGATAAATTACTATTTGTTGAAGCCAAAAAAAAGCTTTGCAAACTCCAATACCATTGATGAGAATAAATTGAAAAAATTCCAAAATGAGATCGATGAAGTGTGTGAAAAATTTATCCATTCACTTAACCTACTCTCTTCTATTAAAATAGGCGTTAATGAAGAAGTCTTTGATGATGACTTTAATCTATCGGATAGATATTCGCTCCTCTTTATTTTAGTCATAAAAAATCACGAAATCGGATGGTGTAAGGAAGTCAAAAGAAAACTAATTACCAGCCTGCCAAGTTACCTAAAATTGATTTGGAAGCCGGAGATATACGTAATCAACCATAAGATGGCCTTAAAAAGAAATTTAGCGATGAGTTAATCAATAATGCTATACATATAGCCAAATATTACGGAGGAAATTCTCAATGGAAAATCACGCAATCGTAACGAAGGGATTTCATATTCTAAGAGATATGCTGGCACCATACATAGGACGCGAACTACGATTGTTTGATTTCACTGGAATGCTATTTTTAGAAAGAAACTGTCTATCGACCACCGCACCTGGGCGAAAGAATTAGTGGGCTTCATGAACCGAAAAGCACATATCGGCGGAGTCGATATTTCCAACGATGATGTGTGGCGAGCGCTTGATACTATGTCACGGCTTGCAGAGCAGATTGACCCGGAAAGTGCCGAAGAAATTCGCGTATTGCTACGGCCTATCCGCTACGGTTCCGCTAATGGCTCAACCAGTGTCAAAGAAGGTAAGAATTAATCGCCGGCGGGAGGATAAAGAATGCAAAAATATATTTTGGGTAATTTTCTGATTATTATTTTGCTTGTGCTTGCGTCGTGCGGCGAAAGGAGTGAAACAATATATTTCGATAATACGGAAATTGAACCGGATACATTTGAAATCGAAGTATTGGCAGAAAACACGGAAAGATCAGAGCCGGTTGACCCAAAAGAAGAAGATGAATTTAGCATCATTGAAAGCGGAGACAATTTCCGTGTCCTGCAACTCAGCGAAAGCGAAATTGATTTGCGTTTTGAAATTTTAAATAATTCCGGCGAAGTTATTTGGGACTGTGAAACCTGGCGCGGCGGATTTGAATTTATCGGTGATAATCTTTTGCGGTATAGTGCGGGTGGGGGGACATACACATGGGGGCAAATTTATTTTTGCCCACGCGAGGATATTTTATCGGAAGAGTTTATGAACCCGTTTTTTCTGAAAGACAGACTTGTCGCCTTGTTTGATTTCGACGAAAATAAAGGACGCACGATTGTTGTCCGGGATATTTTTGATCCGGAAAAATTTTATCGGGAGTTTATTTTAAGCGATTATGTAGAAGATTTACGCTTTACGGTAAGCGGAACCATTACCTATCTTGGTAACGATGAGATCGAAATTTCGGAATTATTTTTCGGTGAGGACTATGACGAAGCAATTTTTGTTCTCAGCATAGCCTAAGATGATGGCAGTTGAATTAATAAAAGAGTGCCACTTGAATCCTTTATCTTTGCGGGTTATAATATTAAATATGAAATTAATTATTATTTTTGGTGCCGGCGCAGTGGGAAAAATGACCGTTGGGCAAGAACTGATGAAAATAACGGACTTGCGGCTTTATCATGGCCATATGGATATTGAGCCTGTTATCGAAATTTTTGGGTACAGAAATGGCGATGCGGTCAACA
>Ga0082212_10008125_pt1 | contig 13759 bp, 7 predicted proteins | sample TergutNt197P3_FD_71548 | JGI IMG/M metagenome (GOLD analysis project Ga0082212, IMG submission 71548) | Neocapritermes taracua P3 segment gut microbial communities from Petit-Saut dam, French Guiana - Nt197 P3 | ecosystem: Host-associated > Arthropoda: Insects > Digestive system > Gut ... | reverse complement strand
ATTCTTTTACTGGTATTATTAATCGGTTGTGTTTTTTTCAGCTTTGCTGTTGACAGTTACGAAGAAGTACCTGGCTCAGGGTTATTTATTGACAGTGTGCCTTCAGGAGCAAAGGTTTTTATTGACGGTGCCGAAAGGGGTCTTACACCGTACAACAATTCTTCTATACGCAACGGTGAATACAATATTCGGATTAACAAGGAAGGGTACATTGATCGCCGTTTCAGGGTAGTAATCCGCAGGGGCAGCCGTGTCGAAATATCAGTCGATCTTGAGGAAGCAAAAGGACAGTTACTGCTGGAACTCAACAAGGATCCTGAAGCTCCTTCTTCCCTTGAATTTAACCCCCGGATTTTTATTGACGGTAATCATATTCATTTACCCGTATACTCAGCCGGGCTGCACAGCAGTGAAGATTCCCCTTCAGATAAAATACCGGCTCATCTTTATGAACACAGTTTAAATCTACCTGCTGGTTGGCGTACGATTTCTGTGGAAGCTTTCGGATGGGAAAAGACAAGCACAAGAATTCTTGTTGAAGAAGGCAGTATGCAAAAACTCAGCCTTGTTCTTAAGCCTGCTGACTTTACCATGACAAATACTGTGTTACGGAAAAAACGCTTTAACCCCCAGAGTTCAGGCATTCTGGGAAATGCGGAAATTAATTTTACGGTAAGCGCTCCCGGTACAGGTCTTTTGGAAGTATTTGATGATAAAGGAGTATTGGTCTATTCCGGAGCATTGGATAATTTTACTGCCTGGCAGCAACAAGCCTTATGGAACGGCAGGAATGCAGGCGGCGGGATTGTTAATGACGGACATTACATTCTGAAAGTCAGTGCCTGGAAGGACAATAAGACGGAAAAACAAAGTGTGGAGCTTTCTGTACAGGTTGACAGCTCTATAGCAATGCGGCCGCTTAGCATAGCATCTTCAATTGCCGGTCTTTTTCTGGTTCCCTCTTCCGAAACACTTCCTGCTTTTTCGTATCAGATTGACGGAAGCCTTGTCGCATGTAAGCCGCTGTTTCAGAAAGCCTGGAAAAGTTTACCCTTTGCCATAGGCCTCCGTTTCTCATTTTTTGATGATCTGGAAGCGACTGTCGCCTTTAATGCAATGCCGGTTTTTTCAGATGATTACGATTTTGGAGCAGGCGCTTCGCTTAAGAAGGTTTTATTCCGGCCGCTCTCCATTAAAACCGGAAGTACAATTTTTTTAGATTCTTTTGGCATGGCGACAGAACTATCGTATGGTTGGGCAACAGCCGGTCCTTATACTGCTTTTGGAATGGGAACCGGAGCAGGATTGCGCCTTCCTGTTTTGTACAGGGTTTTACAGGGAGAAAAAATAAATGATGGCCAATCCAGTCTGTATTCTTTTGATGTGCTTTTAAGTCCTCTTGTTCTTTGGGCATCTGAAAAAGGTTATCCCGATAATCCTATCCCTCGTCTGGGAATAGAAGGAGGTGTGCTCTTTAGCTATGGAAGTATTGCTGCAGGTTGTTCACTTCGCTGGGATTATAATGCAGACAAGCAGTATTCCGGCCCTTTAGTATCGGCTTTGGAGTTTAAATTTTCCCCATCCAGTTTTGTAATTTCCCTGAATGGCGGTTTTTGGCTGCTGCCGCACGGAAAAGATGTTGGCGCTTTTTTCGGCGTTGGATTGGGAATAATATACTAGACAGGCGTCTTAGACTGAAGAGCATCTAAATGGCAAAAAAAATAATTTTATTATTACTGATTTTCAGTATTGCATTTATCAACACAGACCTTAGTCTGCATGCCTGCGATTTGCCCGGACATTTTGATTTTGAAGTTTCAAATGATAATGAAGTGCTGTATTACGGCTGTTATGATGCAATTAATAAAGGACCTCATCTGATTATATATATTCTTACCAGAGAGAGGATAGAAAGTGATTCTGTAAAGCGGCCGTCGGCAAAGTTTACTCAAGATAGAGATGGAGGGGTACTGCAGGCTCTTTTATTGAACAACGGTTATTCTCTGCCCCATCATAATGATTATTCCCATTCCGGGTATGACAGAGGCCATATGGCGCCGAATGCCGATTTTAACAATACCTGCGAAAACGCCCTTACTACCTTCTTTATTGCCAATATTTGGCCTCAAACACCGGAAGTAAACAGGGTTACATGGTTAAAAACAGAACATGAAACCAGAAGACTGGCGGTTGAATATTTATTTATAAAGGTAATTATTATTGTTGATGAATTCAGTGAAAAAAAGGTAAATGATATTTCGGTTCCGCTGGTTTTTAAAAGAAGGGTTTATGATTTTTATACTGAAGAACTGATTTATGAAATTGATGTGTATCAGGAATGAGGCTCCCCGAGGCAAGGTAGCTGCTTTGCAGCATTAGAAATCGGGGTATCCTGTAAGACTTGCATTATCGCCAGGGAGCCTCGTTCGGGAAGAAATTTATTATACCGTCTGGTTTAATACCTAACACTCTCATGTTCTAATACCTTTCAGCCACTGCAAGCAGCGGGGTATGTACAAGCCGCCTTCTGGCGGCGTCGTGCAATAATTTACCTAACACTCGCCGGCCGTAGGGAGGCATTAAACCAGACTTTCGAATAAAAAGCGCCATTCTACTGGTTAAGCACTTCTTCCCTGTCTGCCAGAGTAACTTTTAATTTTACCGGTTTGCCATCGCGGATTACTTCAATATCAACCTGCTCTCCGGGCTTGTTATTTTCTAAAGACGAATAAAGATCTGCCAGTGTGACTACCTTTATATCATTAACCATAACCAGAATATCACCACCAAGATAAATAACGCTGGAACCGTAGCGTACCGGTTCGGAACCCTGGCGTATGCCTGCCTTTTCGGCAAAACCGTTGCGTCTGATTCTTGAGATAAGCAGCCCTTCGCTTATCGGGAGTTTTGCGTATTGGACAAGGGCAGGGAAAAGCTGAACTACCGTCGCGTCAATCCAGCCCCGTCGGACCTTGCCGTTTTCTATCAGTTCCGCTACAACCCGTTTGGCGGTATTTACCGGGACGGCAAAGCCAATACCCACCGAGCCGCCGGAAGGAGAGTAGATCATCGTATTAATTCCGATCATACGGCCTTGAGAGTCAAGTAAGGGGCCGCCGGAATTTCCCGGATTAATTGAAGCGTCGGTTTGAATCATATTTCTGACTATGTTCTGCCGCGAAATCTGAATAGGTCTGCCCAGACCGGAGACAATACCTACTGTCAGGGTTCGCTCCAGAGCAAAGGGGTTACCGATTGCCAGCACTTTTTGGCCTACCTTCAGGTTCGATGAATCACCGTATGGTATGGTCTTAAGGTTGATTCCGGCCGGCGGAGTGAATTTAATTACTGCAAGGTCGTTTTCCGGATCAGAGCCTATCACGGTTCCTTCAAACTGAGAACCGTCGTAAAGATTGATGAACACTTTATATGCTTTTTCAATTACATGGTAGTTGGTGAGTATATAACCCTGAGCATCAATAATCGATCCTGAACCGGAACCGCCGCGCTGAGGTACCGGTTCCAGAAACCAGTTGATCCCTACTATTTCAGTTGTTATGTTGACTACGGCTTCGTTTAGTTGTTCATAAACAGTGATATTTTCCCGTTCGTCCGGTGAATAAGGTTCCAGATCCGCAACGGTATATGCAGGAGGACGATTTACATAGCCCGGATTCTGCTCTGCACTTGAATATCCGCCTTCATTCGCATTAATCAGAGCGGACGGTACAATTCTTCCGGTTTTTCCCAAAGAAAAGATCCCCAGGGCCAGCAGAACTGCCATAAAGATAGATATGGAAACAGCCAATACAAGCTGTCCTCGGCTATAGAGTTTCATTCCCGGCCCCCCTTAATTGCAGTATAAATGAATTCAACATGTTATACCATAGGTTTTGACCATTTTGTTTTGTAGTGATACAATTAATTATGGATTTAGCCCGGGTTTATTCTCAATTAATCCGCATTGACGGTCTTGATATCTGGGAAGGCCTTATTCATGTTGGCTGCAGCCAGGAAGTATATGCCGAAGCGTTGCGGCATTTTTGCAGGGACTTGGAAAATAAATGCAACGTCCTTGAAGAATTTTTCCAAAATGAAAACTGGAAAGATTATTCCGCTACGGTTCATGCCATAAAAGGAGGATTGGCAGGAGTAGGCGCATGGGAACTTTCGCAAAAAGCCATGGAATTGGAAGATGCTGTGCGGAAGGAAGATTACGAATATTGCAGAAAAAGATCGATTGAATTGCAGAAAAGAATGAATCAATTTATCGGTACATTGAAATCTACCGAACTTTTTGCAGAGGAAACAATAGAAAAAGAACGGGTTTCCATTGATTATATAGAGAAAAAACTTGATGAACTATACCTCTTTTGCTCTTCCGGCAACAGTACCGAAGCGGACACATTGGTCAGGGATTTAAGAAGAAAAACCTGCGGCGGAGAAACTGACAGTATTATTGATACAATCTGCACTTATGTAGAAAATCTGGACTATCACCTGGTATTACAAACACTTGAAAAACAACCCTATATAAAAACCAAATAAGCTGCTGCATCCGCCGGACAGGGGTTCGGGCAGCACCTCCTATTAACAACAGATGTTTATTGTGGTATACTGAACACGGTATGAATAAGTTATTACGTCTGTATTTTGTATCTTTTATAATAATTATAATTCTCTGTACATGCGCCGGTTTTGAGAAAAAACCGTATTCTGAAACGTATTATGTCAGGGCAGATGGTCATGATCGTAATCATGGCCTTACGGAAGACAAGCCCTTTCGTTCTCTTTTTAAAGCTGTTGTTATGGCAAATTCAGGTTCGATTAAAACAATCACCGTTATTGGAACGCTTGATGTAAACAGCGAACAATCTACAAACAAGGAAAGAGTTTTTCTTATACAGGGAATGGGAAATGCCCCCATCTTAATCCAGGGAAAAGATTCAGATACCAATCCTGCCGTACTCTCCGCAGAAGGAAGTGGCAGGCGTGTTGTATTAATAAAAGGGAATATTTCGATTCAATTTGAAAATATAGAAATATCCGGGGGAATAAGTTCCGACGAAGGGGGCGGTCTTGGAGTTGGACCAGGTTCTTCGGTAACACTGGGTAAGGGCGTATTGATCCGCGACAATCAGGCCAGCAGCATTGGCGGAGGTGTAATTATTGCCCCGGGCGGATCTCTGTGTGTAGACGGAGGAAAGATCTTTAATAACCAATCTGCTGTTGTTGGAGGCGGTATTGCAATAATGGGCGCAAACAGTATGTTGATTATCAAGGATGGAGAAATAAGCAGCAATCGCGCTCAAGGCGGCGGCGGTATAGCGGTTTTTCAGGAAAGCAGCTTTACATTTTCAGGAGGAGCTATCCTCGATAATACCGCCGACGTTGCGGGCGGCGGAGTAATTGTAAATCAGTCCGGTTCGTTTACCATGGAAGGGGGGATGATACGGGGTAACAGGTCTTCCGGTTCCGGAGGTGGCGTTGCTTTGATGGAGCGCAGTACCTTTATTCTGGAAAACGGAGAAATTCAGGGAAACCGGGCGGCTGAACACGGAGGTGGTATTGCTGCCGATGATACCGGAGCTATTACAGTAAAGGGCGGCTTTATTTCCGCCAACAGAGCGGCTGTAAGAGGCGGTGGAATTTTTACTGCCGGTACCTTTGTAAAGTCTGCAGGAAAAATCTACGGCAGAGATATGGCCGAAGATGCCGCGAACATTGCTTCTTCGGGAGCTGCAATATTTATCCATTACGAAAACAGTTTTTACAAAACCCGTGAGACCAGCGTCGGCGACAGTCTTATTCTGGATGCCGCTGCCGATGATGGCTGGGTTATTCTGGAAGAATAAACTTCAATTCAGGGGTGAACTGTCCAGAAGGGTCTTTAGTATTGTTTCCCTGAATGTTCCAAGCTCTTCGGCAAAATCGGAAAGATTCATTGCATCTCTTATATTCACAGCAGCACTCGCTTCCAGATCAGAGGCAGTTTTCGCAAAAGACCTGGCTCCCACGGTTTCACATGAACTTTTAAGAATATGCAGGTTGGATATAAAGCTTAATTCCTGTTCTTTGGTCAATTTTTCTTTTACGTTTGCGGTTTTACGAAGAATATCAAGGCGATAATCCAAATCGTTACAATACAGATACAGTAATTCCCGATATATCTCCCGGGAATGAAAACAGCTTGCCATTCCTTTATCTTCATCAAGGCCTTTAATGCCTAAAACAGGATAATCCTGTAATTTAATATTATGACGTTTGCTTTTTTCTACCCAGCGTTCAAGCAATTCATTAATCTGATACATATCCAGAGGTTTTGAAAGATAATCGTTATAACCTTTTTCCAGAAATGCTTCCCGTATTCCAGGTGCGGTATTTGCAGTCATAGCAACAATCGGAACATTCCGGTATTTTTTATCTTTCAGAGACCTGATTGATTTAACCAGCGCATCACCGTCCATTTCAGGCATCAGCTGATCCAAAAGGATTAAATCAAAATCATTATCCTTAATTATTTCCAGTGCTTTAACCGAACTTTTGCAAGTTCCTAATTGCATCTTGTAAGGAGAAAGCAATCCACTGGCTATTTTCAGGTTAATGTCCAAATCATCTATAACAAACACTTTAAAATCAGGACAAATAAAATCAGCCTTGCCGTTCCAGCGATTTACAACTTTTTTTCCCTCAAAAGCATTGGCTACAGAAACAGTATAATAGGGAAAGGAAACGACAAGTCCGTCCCAGGATTTATTATCACCAGGCGAAACAGAACCCAGCAAAACAGGAATTGTTTTAAGGTTCGACCGGTAAATGCAATTCATTACCGACACAGTACAATCAACAGGAAAAAACACATAATTCCAGAGGCCTGTATCCAGTCTTTGCACCAGTTCCCGCATGTCTCCGGCAGCAAAAAAAGGAACTCCCAGATTATCCAAAGTCCAGCCGAAAGAGGAACTAAGCAGCGGATCCGGACAGTAATAAAGCGTCTTTTTGGATTTTAATTTTTCCAATTCCGCAATTGGCCGGGGATCTACGGTTTTTTGAATTATTTCTGCGGTAAATACCGAACCTTTTTTATATTCACTTTTTACGCTTATATCCCCTCCCATTGCCATACAGAGACTGCGGGTTATCGAAAGTCCAAGGCCCGTTCCTTCAATTCCGGCATTCTTTTCTTCATCAAGCCGGACAAAAGTATTAAACAGCTTCCCAATATCCTCTTTTTTTATCCCTATACCACTGTCACTGACCTCAATTACAAGACGTTGGCCTTTTGGATCTTCCCGGCATTCAATACAAACTTTTACAAAACCTTTCCGTGTATACTTAACGGCATTGCTTAGAAGATTAAACAGAATTTGCCGGACTCTGCCTGCATCGCCCAAAAGCAAGCGGGGTATACGTGAATCAATTTCTGCCAGAAACTGCACGAGCTTGCCCTTCATGTGAATTCGCATAATACTAAAAACATCATTAACAAGAGAACTGAATTCATAGGATAATTCCACTATCTGAAGGTTACCGACTTCAATCCTGGAAAAATCAAGAATATCATTGATAATTGAAATCAGGTTTTGTCCCGCCTGTTTGATGTCTGAAAGGTATTCCTGAACAAGCGGATTATCCGTTTCCCGCAAAGCCAGTTCGCTCATTCCGATAACGGCATTCATGGGGGTACGGATTTCATGACTCATTGTTGCCAGGAAATTACTCTTGGCTGTATTGGCTTTTTCCGCCTGTTCCTTGGCTTGAACAAGTGCTGTAGTTTCATGACTTAATATTAAATAACTGCATATTTTCCCGTCTTCAAACATAGGAGTCATGGTAAAATGAAAAATTCTGTGTTTCTTTTCTTCCTGAAGTCTGTAAATTAGTTCCAGCTCATTTTGCACCGAATCGTTTCTATGTTTTTTTAAAAATGAGCCGATTTTATTAACATATTTTTCTCCAAGATATTTACCTACTATATCAATAAATTTTTTATCCTTTATTATGTCAAAATGCGGAATATTAAAGAGAATCAGGAAAGCCTTGGTGCAATATACAATATGAAAATCTTTGTCCAGAAGAAACATAATATCAATGTCGTTTTCCATAAGCATATGAAGAAATCTTTCATGCCGGAATCTTTCTTCCTGTACAACCGACATAAATCGAAGTTCCGCCTGCGACACTTTTTCAGAGAGCTTTATTGATTCAGTCAGGTTTTCGAGCTCACGCTCTAATTTTTTAATTTTTAATTCCAGAGCTGATGTGTTTTCTTTTTTACCCATTATTTTCTGCACCATAAATGGAGCGAATTAAACGGGAACTATCCGGCAAATGCAGAATCAGAGGAGCTGTACGAAACCCTATCATTGAAACTCCTTAAAGCTGACCGAAATTCATCAGCACCTGCTTAAGCCGTTGCTCCAACAATGAAAATGAAAAAAACTTCTTTCCTAATTCAAAATTTCTTTCGGTCATTACTTCTGCCGCATCAGGGTTTTCAAGTATTGCATTAACCGTATTCACCGTTTCCGGAGTAATGTAAGTATCCATTACTACAACATCAAATTCCAGAGGCTCAATATCCTGTTGGAAAATAGAATACCGGTTTACCAGGATTGGTTTCTTGAACCACAATGCTTCCAGGAAGGCATTGCCAAATCCTTCATAAGTGGACGGATAAGTAACAAAATCCGCATTCAGGTAACAATCCCAAAGACTGAACTTTTTCTTTCCATCGGGAGCCACGCCGCGTTCCAACCCAATATGGTCCGGCCGTATGATCAAATCAACTCCCAGGAGAGCGGCATAATCCATAGTTCTTTGGTAATATTCCGATCCTTCATCCCGTTCCTGGTGACTTATCAGAAGGTGGGCTTTTTTTGATTTAAGACGAGAAGCTAATTCAATGGCATGTTCAATACCCTTGCGTGCAACCATTCGCGTCGGCTGGAGCAGAAGTAAATCATTCCCAATTCCCAGCTCTTCCCGCATAGACCGTCCATAATCATCAATCACAGGAGGAGCCGTGTCAAAATCAAATACATTGGGAATGATAGTTGAAGAAAGACCGCAGCGATACGAAAGCTGCTGCCTTGCTTCAGAATTAATAACAACATGATTTATCGAATGTGGCCGGGGCGGGAAAGCTACGGAAAGATAATCCGCAACACAGTTAACGGAAAAACGCTGCCGTTCCCAGGAAAAGTCATGGTGATGGGCGATAGCAGGTATCCCTGTTTCAGCGATAAATTCCGTAATAGCAAGGCCAAAAGGAATGTTCATGGGAATGGTAAGAGCGTTTTCTGCAATCAGGAGATCAATACCGAACTTTTCAGTAAAGTCATACAGAGCTCTTTTTAAGCGAAAACGAACCGCCTGGATTTCCCCCGACAGCCCTTCGCCCCGGACTGTAACGCCAAAACAGCGTTCCTGAATATCCAGAATAAGCGGATGACCAAAAAAAGCCTGCTCCACTACCATGGATTTTTCAGGATCCCAGTTGGAAAGACCTGAAAAAAAGAAACAATCATAACCCATTTTTTCAAGAACTTGCCGCCATTTTTCTGTTTCCAGAGAAACCCCGTCAGTTCCCTGAAAACGAGTGGAAACAAATCCAATACGCCTAACATTTGAAGATCGAGTGAGGTACATGCAATTATTATATGACTAATAAAGAAAAAAATCCAGTAAATAAAGATTAACCAGAAAATTTTACAGGTTAAAAGGATTCTCCGCCGGACTTGAAATGGCCGATTCAATGGCTTGATATAACCGGTTTGACTTAACCGGTTTAACCAGGACACCGGAAGCACTGGAATGTTTGGCATGAGCCAAAAAATCCGGTTCCGAGTGACTTGTAACGATTATTACAGGTTTGAACATATAATTGGGAATTTTTCTGATTTCATGAAGGAATTCAAAACCCGAAACATCAGGCATTTCTATGTCCAGCAAAATAAGATCAAAATCTCTTGTTTGCATCAACCCTATTGCTTCAGACGCAGATTTAACCAAGGCAAGCTCATAACGAGAACTCAGAAATTTTTCAAAAATTTTAAGCTGGGTTGCATTATCGTCTATTGCCAATATTGCCTTTTGTTCCCCATCACCCATATTATTCTCCGCGTCTTATAATAAAATTACTCCCGGTACAACTATATTGACGTTATTACCCGGATTTGTCAACTTAGCTGTCAAAAACCGGTAAAGTCCGGTTTCTGACAGCTAATGTATTTTTAGAACGGCCGATCAGCGAGGTACTTATATTCCCTGTATACCCGATCTGCCTGAGCCTTTGCTTTTGCTAAAAGCGCATCAGCCCTGTCGGGACTGGCTGCTTTAAGGCTTTTAAAACGAACTTCTTTGTACATAAAATCTTCCAGGCTTGTTGTGGGTTCTTTGGAATCCAACTGGAATGGATTCTTTCCTTCATCTTTAAGCCTGGGATCGTAACGGAACATGGGCCAGAGACCGCAGCTTACTACAGCCTTACCCTGGTCAAGTCCCTTGCTCATGTCAATTCCATGGTTGATACAGTGGCTGTATGCAATAATCAACGATGGTCCATCGTAGCTTTCCGCTTCCCGGAATGCTTTGATCGTCTGGTTGATGTCCGACCCCATGGAAATCTTTGCCACATATACATAACCGTAGCTCATTCCCATAGCGCCCAAATCTTTCTTGGTAATTTCTTTACCGGCAGCGGCAAACTTGGCAATGGCGCCAACCGGGGTAGCCTTACTCATCTGACCGCCGGTATTGGAATATACTTCGGTATCCATACAAAGAATGTTAATATTTCTTCCCGATGCTATAACATGATCGAGCCCTCCGTACCCAATATCATAGCCCCAGCCGTCTCCGCCGAGTATCCACACAGACCGTTTAATAAAGTGATCTGCCAACGAAAGAAGCATTTGTGCATCGGCATTACTGTTTCCCTTTAAGGCAGCTTTCAACTCGTCAACATTTTTCCGTTGTTCATCTATGGCGGCATCGTCTGCCTGGGTATTGGCAAGGATCTTATCGATAACACCCGCCGCAATTCCGGCTTTCTTTACTGCATCGGCCACTTCCCGTACATGAATTGCCAATTTGTCACTGGTAAGCCGGAAGCCCATACCGAATTCGGCGGCATCTTCAAAGAGGCTGTTTGACCATACCGGCCCGCGTCCCGCGGCATTTTGGCAATACGGAGTAGTGGGAAGGTTCCCGCCATAAATTGAAGAACAGCCGGTAGCGTTAGCAATAATCGCCCGGTCACCAAAGAGCTGTGACATAAGCTTAACGTAGGGTGTTTCACCGCAGCCGCCGCAAGCCCCGGAGAATTCAAAGAGCGGCCGTTTAAAGGCAAGACCCTTAACGGTACCAAGGTTAAGCTCCGAAGCGGGAACTTCGGGAAGTTTAAGGAAATAATCCCAGGCTTCCGCCTGTTCGGCATGGAAAACCGGATCATCGGCATACGACTTCCAGGAAAGCGCGCAAGGCTTGGAACTGTCTTTTGACATCGGACAATTGGAAATACACAATCCGCAATCCATGCAGTCTTCCGCAGAAATAACCAGCGTAACTTTCTTATTATCCACCGGCTTGGGTTTAATATCGGTACTCTTTAAGCCCTTGGGAGTTTTTGCAGCTTCGTCATCTGTCAAATACTTCATCCTGATACAGGAATGGGAACAAACGGCGGCGCATCGTCCGCATTGTATACATACGTCAGGATTCCAAATCGGCACCCGTTCTGCCACGGAGCGCTTTTCGTATTGTGTTGTTGCTGTGGGGAAGGTTCCGTCTTCGGGGATCTGGCCTACCGTCAGTTTGTCCCCTTCCTGGATTGACATAGCCCCCAACACTTCCCGGATCCAGTTGTCCTTTGCAGTAACAAAGGGCTTTTTCATATGAATGCTTCCGTCGGCTGAAGCAGGGTACTTTACTTCTTCCACCGCATTTAAGGACGCATCCACGGTTTTATAGTTCTTCTCTACAATGTCGGCGCCCTTTTTACCATAGGAGGACTCTATATGTTCTTTCATGTGTTTGACTGCTTCAGTTTCGGGCAGCACACCGGAAATTTTAAAGTAAGCGGCCTGCATAACTGTATTGATACGGTTACCCATACCGGTACTCCGGGCAATCTCCGCAGCATCTATCACATAGAACTTAACTTTCTTGCCGATTATTCGCTCCTGCGCTTCCACAGGAATTTCCTTCCACACATCAGCTGCCTTAAAAGGGCTGTTAAGGAGGAAAGTGCCGCCATCTTTAATGTTGGCCAGCATGTCATACATTTCCATGTATGAAAATTTATGACAGGCAAGGAAATCCGCTTTGGTAATCAGATAAGGCCGGCGTATGGCTTTTTTGCCAAAGCGCAGATGGGATACTGTAAAGCCTCCGGATTTTTTCGAATCATAGGAAAAGTATGCCTGGGCGCTGAGTTCCGGTTTTGCATCCCCTATGATCTTTATGGAGTTTTTGTTTGCTCCAACCGTACCATCCGATCCAAGACCATAGAACATCGCTTCGCTCATTCCTTCTTCGGCAATGACATAGTGTTCATCCCAATCAAGGCTCTTACCCTGAATATCATCTTTAATCCCAACAATAAAACGTTCGATTTTTTTACCGGAAAGGTTGTCAAAAACAGACTTTACCATAGCGGGGGTAAATTCTTTGGAACCTAAGCCATAGCGGCCGCCCAGAACCATGGGGTAATTGGAAAAAGGAGCGCTGCCGGCAGCCATGGTTTCGCCAATAGCTGTACGAACATCCTCGTAAAGGGGCTCGCCCAGGGCGCCCGGATCCTTGGTCCTGTCGAGAACTGCAATGGATTTAACGGTGGAAGGCAGCGCTTTAACAAATGCCGCTGCATCAAAGGGACGGAACAAACGAACTTTCAAAAGACCTACTTTTTCTCCCTTGCCAACAAGATATTCCACAGTTTCTTCGCAAGTATCCGCGCCGGAACCCATAATAATGATCACCTTTTCTGCATCCTTGGCACCCATATAGTCAAAAATATGGTAGACACGGCCGGTTAATTTTGCATATTTGTCCATTTCAGCCTGAACTATGGCGGCAACGGCATCGTAATACTTATTCACCCCTTCCCGGCCCTGGAAATAGGTATCGGGATTCTGAGCAGTGCCCCGGATTCGGGGATTTTCCGGAGTCAGACCTCTGGCACGGTGTTCCTGTACCAGTTTGTCGTCGATCATCTGCTTCATTACTTCGTAGGACGTTTCTTCGATTTTCTGAAGCTCGTGGCTGGTTCTGAACCCGTCAAAGAAATGAAGAAAAGGAACACGGGAACGAAGCGTTGAAGCATGGGAGATCACCGCCATGTCCATTACTTCCTGAACGTTGTTTGAAGCCAGCATAGCCCAACCGGTCTGACGGCAGGCCATTACATCCTGGTGATCGCCAAAAATCGAAAGACTGGAAGTAGCCAGTGCACGCGCGGCTATATGAAACACCGTAGAAGTGAGCTCTCCGGCGATTTTATACATATTCGGAATCATAAGGAGCAGACCCTGGGAAGCGGTAAATGTCGTGGAGAGTGCGCCTGTCGTCAGAGCGCCATGGACAGCCCCGGCTGCTCCTGCTTCGGACTGCATTTCCACCACTTCCGGAACGGTTCCCCAAAGGTTTTTTCTGCCATGAGCTGAAAATTCGTCCGAAACTTCCCCCATGGGGCTTGAAGGAGTAATCGGATAAATTGCGATTACTTCGCTTAATGCATGAGCTACATAAGCCGCAG
>Ga0082212_10008124_pt1 | contig 13760 bp, 6 predicted proteins | sample TergutNt197P3_FD_71548 | JGI IMG/M metagenome (GOLD analysis project Ga0082212, IMG submission 71548) | Neocapritermes taracua P3 segment gut microbial communities from Petit-Saut dam, French Guiana - Nt197 P3 | ecosystem: Host-associated > Arthropoda: Insects > Digestive system > Gut ... | reverse complement strand
TGGAAATGACAATATTTCAGTGGTATATATACAGGTTTTGGTTAGCGGTTTATAAAATTTAACCTCCGCTAAACGGAAAAAGACCCATTCTCCCCCTATTTATATCTGCCGGTAATCAGTCTTGCAGTACTTTTATCGCAAAAAACAGTAGCCTGCGGTCGCAGGTGACACAGGCTCTTTATTATAAAAAAAACAGAATTATGGAATCATTGGAATTAATAGCAAACACCGGTATCCAGCTTTATGTTGCCCCGACGGCAATCGATCCGGACAGTATGAACAGCCATTTCAGGATGTATTTTCACGAATCATTCTGCCGCGACGAAGGACAGTTGAAACTTGAAATCGCCCATTACTTTGAAAATGAAAATGTATGGGTCAATAAACGCGATTTGCTGGAACTTGGCTATCTTTCGAACGGAACTGTGGATAATGACATGGCATGGAAAGATATGGAAGATGATTTTAGAAACGACGGAAGAAGTCCGGTTACCGTTACCGCCAAAAAAAATCACAACACTGTCTATGCGAACAGTTCCGTATGCTTGAAATTGAGTATCCGCGACTGTAGCTGGGACAAGTTTGAAAACCGGTGGCTTCCGCTTCCGTATTTTGAGGAAATCGTGGAAGATGAAAGGGAAAAATCAATATTCGGTCCTACCAACTGGTGCCGTATGAAACTGATACCCTGCACAGCCGACGGGCATCTGAAAAAATACAATGTCCTGCTGGCTTTTGATACGCGCTCCGCCGTCGCGGGAAACCAGCCGCAGGATGAAATACCTGTTTTTGAGCATGTCAATCAGGCATCCATGAATTTCAGCTTATGCCATGATGAATTTCTGCTGTTAAGCTACTGCTCAAAACTTAATGATTGTGAATGGGTTGACGAGTATATTCTGAAAACGCTTCACGGCATGGATACTACCGGCAGAGTACTGCGCAACCAGCCGGCAACGGGTGAAACAAGGCTAACCTATTTGGCAAAATATATATGTCTGGTTAATTACATCCAAAAGTTAAATGTATTGCCAAAAGTTGCATTACATTCCGGTCGAAATGCTGCTCCCGGAGATATTGATATGGTGATAGACATCGGAAACTCAAGGACTTGCGCCATGCTTTTCGACAATAGCTATGACGGCAATAACAGGATTTTTACGAAAGTTGACATGCTGGCGCTGCAAAACTTTACTGTTCCCGTAAAAAACGGACAGCTTAATATACAGGAAGATTCGTTCGATATGCGACTGGCTTTCAGGGAAGCTGATTTTGGAGGCGAGCTGAAAAGGAACAGCCTTCAGTTCGTGTACCCGAGTCTTGTCCGCGCAGGCATGGAAGCTACCCATCAACTGATCAATGAAGCCTCTGATTTAGAGGAAGATTTAGAAAAAAACAGCATTGCTTTTAGCCCGAAGCGATATTTATGGGATGACAGGGAACAGCAAAGAGAATGGAGGTTTATAACCCTTGCAGGGGAGACAAAGAATGATAAAATATACGTCAAGGGTATTTCCTGTCAATTTAACGCTGACGGGACATTATCCGACAGGGGAGATGGCGGAATAGAAGCAAAATATTCGCGTAAATCATTGATGACTTTTGCTTTTCTTGAAATCCTTGCGCAGGCGTATATGCAAATTAACAATGAGGCGTTCAGGAAAAAGAGAGGCGGACAACATGTTCGACGTCGAATCAACCGGCTGATAATCACTTGTCCGACCACCATGTCGCGCTTTGAGCAATCGGCTATGAGAAAATGTGCCGAAGATGCTTCCAGCGTCTTTCACCGGTTTTATAACGAAACGGGCGGCGACAGGATCATTGAAGTGATTCCATCCTGCAGGAATCTGCCGGTTCAGGGCAAACAGAAGGAATGGATTTACGATGAGGCATCGTGCTTCCAGTTCGTTTTTCTCTATGCGGAAATCTCAAAACGCTATTTAAACAATTGCAGGGCTTATTTCGATTTATACGGTAAAACGGGAAACGATCCGGGCGGCGATAGCGGGAAATCGCTAACAGATAGCGGGAAATCGCTAACAGTCGGCTCTATTGACTTTGGCGCCGGAAGCGTGGACGTCATCATATCGTCGTACAGGTATGATACATCACAACAATGCAGTTTGATGCCGGTACCGCTGTTTTATGAAAGTTTTTATACAAATAACGGCGACGACTTGCTGAAAGAAATGATCCGGCAGGTGATAATCGAAGGCAGCCATGCCGCCATTCAGAAGCGTCTGGACGAAATGTATCGGGAGTCGCATAACAACATGACCACCGGACTGATAAACCGTTTTTTCGGTGAAAACAATGCTGCTCAGGCAAATATGGACCGCCAGGTCAGAAAGAAATTCAACCTGCAGGTATCTATTCCTGTTGTAGAGTTTTATCTTGAACTGCTGAAACAGAATAAAGTCGAAGAAGCGGAGTTGAAATTTGAAGATATTTTCAGTGACAACAAACCGGCGGCGACTGTTCTCAATCATTTCAGGAACCATTTCGGTTTTGCACTGGAAGAAATTAAATGGCATTACAAAAGAGAAACCGTCGCAAAAGTGGTTAGAAAGGTATTCGATCCGCCAATCCGGACTATTTCCACATTATTATCCTACTATTCATGCGATTTCGTGCTGATTTCAGGTAGACCGGCTTTGCTGAAGCCGCTTTCCGACCTGTTCCTGAAATACTATGCCGTTGCGCCGAACCGTCTGATTACGCTCAATAGCTATCGCGTGGGCAACTGGTATCCTTTCAACAACGATAACGGATATGTCAGGGACGCAAAAACAATAGTGCCGGTGGGCGCCATGATTGGATATTATGCTTCCACCGGAAGCGAGATGACAGGTTTTTCGCTGCAACTTGACGGCTTAAGAAAAAAGTTATTGCCCACGTCGGACTATTTTGCCGTTTTATCTGATCATACGGATGAATCGTTTATGACGCCGAAAACAAATACGGCCACGATTCAGGTAAACGTTTTACCGGTCATGATCGGATGCCGCCAGTATGATATACCGGCTTATCCCTCCCGGCCGCTTTACAGGATTGCACTGGATGTGAACGCTATTGAAAAACGGTGCGGCATCGACGGCGTCAATGCCGAAATTAACCGGATCAGAAGCCGCATGCCGTTAAAAATCATGCTGGCAAGAGACTTTCAGGCTGACAGGGAAAAGCTGCATATCATCAGCGTTCAGGATGAAAAAGGGAATGAACTGCCATTAACCTGTTTTACGCTTCAATATCAAAGCATCAGTGAAAGCGATTCGCACTGGCTTGAAACAGGTGAATTTGCCAATTTGAATATTACGAACATAAACAATTAATAAATAAATTACGATGGAAAAAAATATGATTTTAGCGCTTGAGATAATCGAAAGAGCAAACCGCTGGTTTTCGAGATGGCTTCCCGGCGAGAAGCAAAAGACGGTAAGCCTTACGAATTATCGCAGGTCATTGAAAAGAAAAATTAGCGCTTTGGAGAGCAATCCTGCGCTGGGGATATACGGAGAATCTCAGACCGGCAAGTCATATTTAGTGAATAACCTTTTGTCGGATAAGGGAAAGCCGTTTGGCATAACCGGCAACGATGGCATTACCCACAATTTCATTGAGAAAATCAATCCGCCGGGAAACGGTACCGAATCCACAAGCGCCGTATCGCGTTTTTCGGTCAGAGAAAAAGTGGCACACAGGGATTACCCCGTTAAAGTCAGGATTTTATCGGTGGCAGATTTGGCGCTGGCGCTTTGCGACAGTTTCCATAATGACATTGTACACGACAGCGTGATCTCAACGAAAGATATTGACTGTAAAATTGAGACGCTCGTTCGCCGTTATCGGAACAGGACATTGAAACAATCGGTTATCAGCGAAGATGACATGCTGGATATACAGGATTATTTTACGGACAATTTTAAAATAACGGCAAATAACCTTTTACAGTCGCGTTTTTTTACAGACGTGCCGCCGTTAATTGAAAAGATAAAATCCGATGAATGGAGCGATGTTTTTTCAATACTGTGGAATGAAAATGAGCATTTTACAAAATTTTTTGAAGAGCTGATAGCCGAATACAAAAAATTACGGTTCAATCAGGTGATCTATCTTCCCATTGAAGCGGCGCTGTATGAACACGGTACGTTACTCGACATACAGCGCCTGCAGGAACTCTATGAAGAAACGCCCCGTATCATAGAACCTGATTACAGGGCCAATACGCCTGTCCTGCTGGTCGAAAACGGCAGGAAAACGGTACTGGCTTCGTTTTCAAAATCATATTTGTGCGCGCTGGCAGCAGAAGTTATCTTTTCGCTACCCGAATCGCTATTGGCAGACAAACCTTTTTTGGCTGATACCGATTTGCTTGATTTTCCGGGCGTACGCGCCAGAAAAACAGAGCCCGGCAGTCTGTTAAAAATGGAAACGCTGCCTGATTTGCTCATCCGGGGCAAAGTCGGGTATCTGTTCAACAAGTATTCCAATACTGAAAAAATCAATATCCTGCTGTTATGCGCCAAACATGAACAGGCCAGTCAGCGTTCGATGCCTGAACTACTGCATAACTGGATATGCAAAACAGTGGGCAAAAGTCCCGAAGAGAGACAGGTATTTGTCAATGAAGCCGAAATACCTCCGCTTTTCATTATTTCCACGTTTTTCAATGTAAATCTGGAACATGCAAACCGTGATCAGGAAAACAACAAAGCTACTTTGAACTACCGGTGGAAACAGCGTTTTGAAACGACGCTGGCCAATGAACTGATAAATTGCAAGACCTACGACTGGTTTACAAACTGGACTGTGGCTCAGCCTGATTTTAACAATATCTTTCTGCTGAGAGATTTTGCCCTTTCCGAAAAGAAAAGTAACCTGTTCAGGGGATTTGCAAGTTGCGGGATTGAGAAAGAGGAAATGATACCCGAAAATTTCCCCGATTTCAAATCGGAACTGCGTAAATCCTTTATAGACTATGACTTTGTAAGAACCCATTTTGAAAACCCGGATATAGCCTGGGATGAGGCCGCAACTATCAACAAAGACGGTACGGAACTGATTATCGGAAAACTGACAAAAGCGGCCCGAAATATCAACAGCGCCCGAAACAGGAAGATATGCAATGATTTCATTTCGATAATGGAAAATTTGCTTACCCTGCTGCAAAAATATTATCACAATGCCGATCCGGCTATTCAGCTGGAGAAAATAAACGCTATCGCCGTCGAAACGCAGGAACTGCTGGATGTGGCTTTTGGAGGCGCGAACATCTATCTTTTCGGACAGATGATGAAGGAATTAATGGTGGACGATAGCTTTGTTTACATGCTGTACAATAAAATAATGAAGAATCCGGAAGCCTGCGATATAACCATTACGGACGATTACAATCTCATCAGATGGAGAGTTCGGACACTCAATCCTGACGACAGTTTTGAAACAAACCTTGAACGGCTGTGTGAAAGCTATGGGATAGCCGACAGGGAAGCATGTAAATCATCATTCGAAGCGAAGGGGATAGATTTGAACAGGTTATTTCAGGATGAAACCGAAATGATAATCGATTTCCCGCTGATGCTTGCCCGGCAGCTGGTATCGACCTGGGTTGAACAGCGCCTGAACCAAAATAAGGAATCTATCATGCAGCTATTGTCGGAATCCCATCCGGGACGCAGAGATATTGAAAAGATGGTTGAAAATATTGTGGCCATGTTCAAACGCCTGTTTGATAAGTTAAATCTTGAGGGGAAGATTGCGGAAAAGATCAGACCCCACTTCAAAAACGGTTATATCAAAAACGAAGCCTTCGAAATGATTGCCGGCATCAGCGCCGCCTTCATCAATGAGTTCATAAACAATGCCGGTTATTCGGATCATGCAGACTTGATGGCCGGACAGAACGAAGGGATGGAAGCAGCCATGCTGATAACCCAAATGAACGATTTATACAATACACTGAACAACAAATATATACATTCTCCGGATTCAATCGGCAGGTTGCCGAACTATCGAAACTACAGGCTGTGGAGCGATCGGGTAAAGAACGGGTTTATTGCAGGATGCGATATCCCTGATTATAGCGTGGAAGCCAATAATGAACTTGGCGCGATGATAAGTGCATTGCAAATCATACCCCATTCGCAACTTGCCTTAGCAAAATTAATCGATGTGTCGCCTGCGCTCGGCGTAGTCTCCTGACTACGCCGTGTTAGAATCAAAGTTGCCGCTTTGTGAATATGCAAGTCCGGAGACTTGCTTTTTACAACGGCGTAGCGAAAGACGCTACGCCAAGCAGGGGGGCAGGCGTAGCGAAAGACGCTACGCCAAGCAGGAGGGCAGGCGTAGCGAAAGACGCTACGCCGAGCAGGAGGGCAGGCGTAGCGAAAGACGCTACGCCGAGCAGGGGTAAATGAGATAATTGACATTTTTAAAAATGAATAAAAAAATGAAAAAAGACATTGAATTATGCGTTTCCGAAAATTTTGAAAAATATTTTTTCTCGGAATATATTGGCAGGAACCGGCTGGTGAAAGATTGTCATCACCAGCTCCGACAGGTTGTCGATAATTATATCGACAAGCCGTACCGTCATTTTCTTGCAAAGCCTGTTGTGAAAAGTGATAACTCAATCAAGTGGTATGCCATACCGCCGGAAGTCGAACAGCCCCGAACCTTAACGGAATGTCAGGGCGCTGAACGTATAAAATACGAAAAAATACTGGACAGGACGCTCAAATACTACAGGGAGACGATCGGAAAACTTAAACTGCTCAAAAAAGACAGTGAAGCCGAATACCTTGAAAAGGCGTTAGTAAATGCAGCCGATAAATCCGCTGTTTTTTGCTACGATGAGAAAACTGTTTTGTGTGTCTGGGGAATGACACTGAACAGGAAATATTCAAAATCGTATGCGGAAATCATAAAAAAAGCGGATTTTCCGGCGCCACGGGTACATGCGGATGAACAGGCGCCGCAAAATATGGATGATGAATGTGCTGGCAAACCGGACAAACACCGGAAGAATGTTGGCAGGTTTTCGTGGGATATATACAGGGATATGTGGAAAAAGCCGGTTGGGATACTGTTGAATTTAGGTGCGCTGCTTATCCTGCTTTTGCTGCTGTCATGGTTGTTGAAAGGATGCGAATTTGGAGGTTTCGGCGAAGATTCCGGCGGTTTGGATTCGGGTTTCGGTTCAGGCGCCGACTCCGGTTTCGGCTCCGGCTCCGGTTCAGGTTCAGGCTCAGGCTCAGGATCAGGCTCTGTTTCCAAATCCGGTTCGCGCTCCTGTTTCATCAATTTCAGACGCCGAAGAAATTCCGGCCCGATGAATCCCTTTCTTCCTGTTCCCACGCCTGACGACTCAAAATACCATAAGGTTCTGCCTCCTTTTCAGGGTGTTTTGCCACCCGTTGATACAACTGAAATAGTACGGATACCCGGTAATCCGGTTATCCTCGGAAACCGGTTGAACATACTGATGAAAAACAGCGACAGAACGATTCTGGACCTGGCAACAGATTTTAAAGAAAAATATCCGGAAGAAAAATATCAGGTTGTATATTACGATATGCTGGTAAAAAGAATGCAAATTCAGGTACCGCGTAGCGAAAGGGCTGATTTGCTGCGGACATTACCGGAACTGTTTGCCCCGGTGTATGATCTGTACGTTTTCGACGAAACCCTGTTTGAGTTTTACTATACACCCAATGATCAGTTGTTTAGGAACAGAGAAAAATCTTACTATTATTACGCTGTCAGAGCGCCTCAGGCATGGGACATTACGATGGGGTCAAAAAATATCACGGTAGCCATTATCGATAACGGTTTCAATTTAAAGCATCCCGAATTGAAAGATAAAGTTACGAAGCCCTACAATGTATGGCTTCATTCAGCGCGCGTATCTCCGCAAAGCATAGACCACGGAACGCACGTGGCCGGTACGGCTATCGCTTTTGCGGACAATAAGAAAGGCGGCGCCGGCATTGCCCCGAATTGTCGGTTTATGCCCGTACAGGTAGCCGACAGAGACGGCTTCATGACCATCACTTCCGTGCTTGACGGCATCCTGTATGCCATTTATCAGGGCGCCGACGTCGTCAACATATCATTAGGCGCACAGTTTTATAAACTAAGCGCTTACTCGAAACAGTATCAGCAGGAATTAGCAGACAAACGGTTCAAGCCGGAAGAAGAATTATGGAATGAAGTTGTGAAAATTGCCGATCATCACAATTCAATCCTTGTGACGGCAGCCGGGAACGACAATTTACTTGCCAGTATTGACCCCCTCCATCGACCCGTAAATATAGTGGTAGTTTCGGCAGTCGACAACAGCCTTCCCTACGAAAAGGCTGCTTTCAGCAATTATGGCCCGTCGACCGTATCGGCTCCCGGAACAAACATCTACAGTTGTGCAGGTAAAAACAGGTACAGGATGGCGAGCGGCACAAGCGTAGCCGCGCCGATTGTATCAGGCGCCATTGCGCTCATGAAAGGGATAAACAGGCAATTGCCTGCACAGCAGGTAATTGAAATCTTACAGACTACCGGTCTCCCAGTCTGCGGAGATACCGGCAACCTGATTCAGATTGACAGGGCGCTGGAAACGGTAATAAAAAACAAATGGACGGATTGTCTTGAAATCCATGACATTGCAAATGAAACGGAACAGGTGCAACAGGCAATTGAAACAAATCAGTAATAATTAAAATTTATAGGTATGAAACAAATAGTAATCAGGGCGTTTTCCTGGCTGGATATATTTACCGTCTACGGAATCGCAGCATTTTTATACATCGAGTACCCAACCAGGCATTTCCTGACTTCCGGTAAAAACGATGATGTAACAATAATATTATTCGTTACGATATTATTCGGTATAGGCTTCGGCTTAAAACACTTGAAAAGAACACGAAAACATTTTCGCGCACATTTTATCCTTGAGATTATTTTCCTGGCCATTACAGTAAGTATATGCCTGATAGCCCCTCCCCGTTTTTATCAAAATATTCACCTGTATAACCGGCGAAACGAGATCCGAAATGAACTGGCTTCGGGCATGGAGCAATCGCGAACCATGTTTGCGGAATATGAAAAATACGCGAGTATTCGCGGATACATCTATCGAAGCAAGCTTGCCGCAGTGGTTTCAGGCAAGGAAATCAATCCGGAAGAATATAGGAGTTTTGGCTTTGAAGGAAGTCGTGTTTCCGACAGCGAACAGATTCGCAACAAAGTATTTTCGCTTAACGCCAAACTGCTTTCCCCCGACTATTTCGAAATGAAACAGACGAATTTAGACCGGCTTGCGAAATCAAAAGACAAAATTATCAACGGTTTTTTTTATTACAAGGCAATTGATATTGTCAATGAAATGGAAAGTATGTCGACAACAACGCTGAACGGGTTGATTCACCTATCCATGCACAGGGAAAAAAACGAAACCGCAGCCAGTTTCACCTATGACCTGTCATTCGATAAAGATATAAAAAAAGGCGAACTTACACAAAAAGAACGCTTACTGACATTTGCCTGGGTATTCTTTTTCCAGTTTTTCATATTGATACCTTACTTTTTCTCCGAAAGGCACGTCAGTGCGCCCTATCCTCTCTGGCGCTGTCTCTATGAAAGACAAAGAAAAGATTATGACCCGCTTCCCGTAATTGATACGGATAACATGACGGACGAAAACGATTCTGCGGAAGAAACAGCGTATCGTGAAGAGGAAGCAGACCCCGGTCAGGAACAGTTTTTCACCAGAGACGGGTATATTAAAAATGTACGGGAATTATCCGTTCCCGAGCTGGCACAAGCCGTTCACAACGGGATCGTTTCCCTGAATGATCTGGGAAAAAACGGAATGCTTGGGGCTGCAAAACGTAAGGAAATACAAAAGGAAATCGATAAAATACAAAAGGAAGAGGAAGACGGTAGGGAAGACAGGGACGCTTTTAGAAAAGCAGAGGTATCGGACGACTATTGTCCATACATGGAACAGTTTCCCGAGGGTATCTTTCTTGAGGAAGCGAAAAAGAGGGAGAGTCAAAAAATCAATAAATACCTGATTGATGAATACGAAAATAAATTCACGCAGGAAACCCTCATAAAAACAAGTAACAATTCAGCAGTCAACTACGAAATTATTAATGCTTTAAACCAAAGAAACTGCGAATTGCAAACAAATTCGCTTTTGCCGGAAAAAAAGGAACAGATACCTTCAGGATATACGGATGTTTTCCTGTGGGGGTGTCCTTCGTCAGGCAAGACAACCAGTCTTTCGGTGATCATGTATATGCTGAAAAACAACTATACGATGGGTTATGATGAGAAAGGTTATGGGGCGGTCTACAGAAACTCCTTAATAAATATCTTCAATAATGAAGGTTATGGACGGCTGCCCGAAGCAACGGTGACAGAAACAACGGAGTATATGCCTGTATTGATTAAGCGAAGAAATAGCAATGAAAATTACAGGAAAATATCTTTTGTGGATTTGTCGGGAGAGCTGTTTGAGTACTTTTATGAATTTTTCAAGCATCCGGATGAAATGGATACGCGACTGCAGACGCATTTTGATAAAGTCGGCATGTATCTGAACAGCAACAATTCCAAAATACATCTCTTTTTTTTAGACCATACGCAGCTTGACGCGCCCGACCATAGCAATCGTACGCAAAATGACTATTTTGATGCGGCCATACACTATTTCAAAAAGCACACGCAGATCATCAAAAAGAATACCCTTTCCATCCGGATCATAATAACCAAGTGCGACGAGATCAAAGGAAATAGGGAAGAAGTTGCAAACAGGATAATATACAGGGATTTTGGCGGATTTTACGATGATCTGAAAACGATTTGCGATAAAAACGCCATTCCGCTGGATTTCAAATTGTTTTCAATAGGAGATGTGGTTTTTAAAAGATATTGTAAAATCAACGGCTATTACGCAAACGATATTATCGAATTTTTACTGAACCATGTGCGACCCGGTTCAAAAAGAATACATTATTAATTTTTAAACAGTTAAATATTATGGAAATAGTAGTATACGGAACATTTAGCGGACACAAAATTTTATATCCCAGTCAACCCGGCCAGATCGTAAAGCGGGGGTTGTTTGATGATAAAAGACTTCAAAATCCCCAAAGTAAAGCCATCGGGCAGGAAGTCTACTCCCTGCAATTCAGCACGATCAGGGAAAAAGATTCCGTCATTTCAAATTATATCCTGTCGAAATACAGGATTGTCAGAGATAAGCCGGGCGATAAAAGAACGGGCTACATAGCCGTTTCCATCATTATTCCGCATAACAGAAAAATGCCCGGCTCTGACATGCAATCCATGCTGGACATCATTTCGAATGAAGTTTATAATCGCAACATTAATGATGACAATCTTGTCAGCGCCAACATCGACAGGATGTTTCTCAAGGATAGAATGGATGAATACCGGCGCAGGTACAGCATCATCCCCGACGAAGACGTCGAATGTTACAGGACAGGCCAAAAAGAAGCCGCTTACATCTACTACGACGGCAGGGAACTGCACAATTATTTTGATGCGCCCTATCAGGAAGCATACAGGGATTACAAACAGATTTTCTTCGTGAAAAGCCATTTTGAAAACCGGAACAGCAATCCGCTCAATGCCCTGCAGCATGATTCGGCAAGCAACCTGACAGGGAAAGTCGATTTGTACAATCCGACCTATACGCTGTATCTGTGTACAAAAAACAAATTGAACATTCATGTTTTGCGCAAAGGGAGAGAAGGCCGTGACGGTGAACGGATTAAAAGAAAACATGTAATCGAAATCCGGTATTCAAGACCGTTTCATCTGCCGCCACCTCCGCTGAAAGGCGCCGTAGGCGATCTGTGCGCTGCAAATCCGGAGCATATCGAAATCGCGGGTAACACCTGCCGCATCAATTACAGGGAGCTGGAAAAAGAAAGGAAGACCGTCAAATTCCGTTTTTCCGACAATCACTTCAAATTATTACCGGTTGATAATCCGTATGTTATGGTTGAGGACAAACTAAGGTATCGAATGAAAAACCATGAATTGACTTTTTCAGGCGATGATATCGGTAAAACATGGAACCTGATTTTCGGCAAATACGAAACAAGAGAACGTATAAGCATAATCCCCGATCAGGTGCGATCGGAAATTCCGGTCGAATTCAAATCCAGTAAAAAAATTAGCGTCGTTGCCAAAGACGCTGCAACTAAAGACATCATTTACAGCAATGTAAACATAACAATTGATGGAATACATCACATTTACCGTAACGAAATTGAATTTTTCGGAGCGGAAATTGAGAATGAACATCTGCTGGAGGTTTTCCATAAAGATTATAAACCCTACTGTCAGACATTCAAACTCTCTCGTTATGCAATGGAGGAAGAGGTCTATTTGGAACGTAAAATCACACCTGCAAAGCGCTATTACTGGATTCATACCGGCGAAAACGGCAAAGAGAAAGACCGGAAGCTGCGGTCTTTTCAGGATGATGGCTCGGATTGTCATATCATTGCAAACAAAGGATTTAAATTTACAGGATTTGTGTTGGATGCGCATAAGAAGGATTGCCCGTTACCGACAGAAACCGATCCGTCGGACCTGCAATTTTGTAATGGTACTTTAATAGCTCACTATGAGAAACTTGATAACCTATTATTCAGATTATTAAAAAATTGAGACTTGAAAAATGAAAATTAAATATTTTATTATTTTACCCGTAGCCCTGATATTGCTTGTCATTCTTTGTCAGGTAGCCTGGAAGTTTTTACTGACCGTCATGAACGAACGTCAGCCGCTTCCTTCCGAACCCGTTGTGTCTGTAATCAGTCCGTTTGTAGCACGCATTGAAAATGAAATAGATTCACTGTCGAAAATGCCGGTCAGCAGTTTCAGCAACGATTTTTACCATACTGTTCAATACCACATTGACGACGGATATCAAAACAGTTCGTTCGGGAACAGTGAAAATGAAAATACGTCATGGAACCGTATTTTGTCCGAAAAACTGTATTACACCTATACTGCAAAATTTATTACACAGGCGTTTTATGTTTTCAACCGCCCGGAATGGGAGCCGTCAAAACTCGAACTGATTGGCAGCGAAGCAGCTTCCCTGCAAAACTCCGACTATCTCGACGCAGAAAGCCATGCAAGTAATAGACTGACAGAAATTCAGGATATTCTAAAAAAGTATAAAGCAATACTGTATTTCATCAACGAGGCCAACAGGTATATGAAAACGGGTGACTTCGACTTGGACAAATCCGGATCATACCTGTCAAAAGCCCAACAATACCGGCATAACAATCCGGGTAATAGATATGTAGATAATTGCAGGCGTTTACATGTCGCATTGAACGAACTGCCGCGTATGGCTTACACGAAGCATCTGAACCATATCGCCCGACAAGTCAATACAAACCTGGACATTTACCGTAACGACCGGTATTCCGGAACCAACTGGGCGCAAAAAGCATCCGACTACCGAAACCGGATTTTCGATCCGATTACTGACGAAATAAAACTGTTTGAAGCCGAAATGGAAAATACATACCATGTTTCAGACAACGACCCCGTCTTCACTTCCTTAAAAAACAAATGGGAGCAGGAACTTTCCAAAGCAATTGACTATTTCAAAACAGGTCATTAAATGAAAAAAATTATTATTATAATCCTGTTACTGCCCGCCTGCCTCACCGGCTTCGCGCAAAATTTTTCAGCTATTGCCG
>Ga0082212_10008123_pt1 | contig 13761 bp, 16 predicted proteins | sample TergutNt197P3_FD_71548 | JGI IMG/M metagenome (GOLD analysis project Ga0082212, IMG submission 71548) | Neocapritermes taracua P3 segment gut microbial communities from Petit-Saut dam, French Guiana - Nt197 P3 | ecosystem: Host-associated > Arthropoda: Insects > Digestive system > Gut ... | reverse complement strand
TTTGCGTATGTTATAGGCGCCCTGCGGTATCTCGTGAAGATCAGCGACTTCCTGAAGCAGTTTTTTGTCTATAGCCGTCAGCACGGGGTTTCCTCCTTGTTGAATGGATTATCAATTGGTAACTTACGCGCCTGCGGAGACTTCCTGAACCTGCCGCAGGGAAAACTCGTTGCAGTTGAGACAGTCGCAGTCGGGGCCTTTGCAGTCTATATCCCAGAGGATCTTATCCGGGCTGGTTATCTCGGTGATCCTGCCGCCGGCTATCAGTATGACCTCGTCGGCGAGCCGGAGGATGCGTTCCTGGTGGGAAATGATAACTATAGTGGCGTCGCTCATATCGTTCATTGCCCTGAACGTCTCCGTCAGTTTCTGGAAACTCCAAAGGTCGATGCCCGCCTCCGGTTCGTCGAACAGCGCGACGCGCAGGTCGCGGGCGAGGATGCTGGCGATCTCCACACGTTTGAGTTCGCCGCCCGAAAAACTGGCGTCCAGTTCGCGGTCGATGTAGTCTTGCGCGCATAAACCGACGTCGACGAGCAGGGAGTACAGGCGTTTTTCATCATGAGCGTCGCCGGATCGCGCTGCGATCGACAGGAAGTCGCGAACCCTGAGTCCTTTAAAACGTGTCGGCGACTGGAAAGCGTAGCCGATCCCCATGTTCGCCCGCTCCGTGATTGACTTCGCTGTGATATCCTCACCGTCAAGGAGTATCGTTCCGCCGGACACGGGGTAGATGCCCATGATCGCCTTCGCGAGCGACGTCTTTCCTCCGCCGTTAGGCCCGGTAATGACATATATTTTCTTCTTTTCAAGGGTCAGGCTGACGTCGTTAATGATCTCGACCGCGCTCCCGCCGTTAGGCGAGGCCGCGCCGCCCCCGGCGGCGACAAATACATTTCTAAGTTCCAGCATAGTAACTCTCCTCCATATAGACGCTGAGCAAACAACTTTTATATTTGATGTCATCCTGACCAATGCCTCCTGCGGAGGCAGCGTGAAGGATCTTTTCTTTTAGCGTCGGATAAAGCCCCCGGGTCCTCTTGCGGCAGCGCTTACTGAAGCGCTGCATATACAGCCGCGAGGTTTCGTTCCATGCGCTCGAGGAACGATAAACCGTCCTCCGCGCTTTCCATCGTGTAGATCGTCATGACTCTTGCGCCGGCCTCCGAGGCCAGCGTCTCCGCAACAAGCGGGCTTGAGAGACGCTCAGCCAGGATCGCGGTGATGCTGCCCGCCCGGCAGAAATCCACAAGCCGCGCGAGTTCTCTCGCGCTCGGCTCGCCTTCCGCGAAAACGCCTTCGATGCTGTTTTGCGTCAGTCCGAAGTCGCGGCAAAGATACATGAAAACCGCGTGCCCGGTGACTATCGTCCTGTTGGCGAGAGCCGCGAACTTTTCGGAGTACTCATCGAACAGCCCGTTCAGGCGCTCCTTGAGCTCATCGCAGTTGCCCCTGTAATACGCCGCGCCGTCCGGATCCGCCTCGCTGAACGCTGCCGCGATATTATCAGCCATTTGAGCGGCGCAGACAGGGCTGAGCCAAATATGCGGGTCGACGCCGCCGCCGTCGCCGTCGTGCCCGCCGTCGTGATCATGATCACTGTCGGATCTATGTTCGTCTCCGTCGTATCCGTCGCCGTCGTGCCCGCCGTCGTGATCATGATCACTGTCGGATCTATGTTCGTCTCCGTCGTATCCGTCGCCGTCGTGTCCGTCATGCGCCTCACCGATCATAATAAGCCCGACGCCGTCCGAGACCTCAAACACGGACAGATCGATGTTCCCCGCGGCGTCCGCGGCATTCCGCGCCCATGGGTCAAAGCCGAGCCCGCATATCAGGAATACGTCGGCTGTATTTAGCGTCGCGAGATCCCTGGCGCCGGGTTCAAAATGGTGGGCCTCCGCGCCCGGCGGCATAATGTTGGTCACCCGTACCCTGTCGCCGCCAACGGCTGTGGCAAGCTCATACAGCGCGTCGAACGTGACGACGGCTTCGATGACCGCGCGACCTTCAGCCCCTGCCCCGACGGTCCTGCCGGAGCGTCCTGAGCAGCCTGAACCGGCGAATGTCAACAGCAGGCACGGTATAAGAAACAGCGCCGCGCGCTTGAAAAACTCAAACAATGGTCTCACTCCGAAGATACGCTTCCGGTAACGTAACTGTTCACTGTCTGCCTATCAGGGGCTGCCCACTGAATAGTAACCCGGTAACCGCTGATTATGCGTAATCACACTTGCATATTACTCGCGTTTGCGGGTATAATAGGCGCGTCAGTCGCGTCAGGGGCGTCGAACTAGCGGCGCGCCCGTGACATATACCTACAAAGTAATCCAATTCTACCTACTATGGCAGTTAATGTCAAGCAGTTTACGCGACAGGGGACAGGGATCAGGGATCAGAGATTAGAGGCCCACGGGATCAGGGATTATTGGACAGGGATTAGGGATCAGGGACCAGAGACCCACGGGATCAGGGATTAGGGGACAGGGATGATAAACGCGCGTGAGCTGTATTTCTCATATACCGGAGCGGCGCCATACGTGCTGTGCGGCGTCGATTTCGAGATAGGCGACGGCGAGTACGTGTCGGTTGTCGGCGACAATGGCAGCGGAAAGACGACGCTGATGAAACTTGCGCTCAAGCTGCTCAAACCCGTGCGCGGCGCGATAGACACATCCGCCGGGATGACCGGGTATGTGCCGCAGCGCAGCGGACGCGCCGACGCCGGGTTCCCGCTGACAGTTTTTGAAATGCTGAACTCATACAGAAAACTGCTCAAACTCAAAGACAAGACGTTGATCCGCGAAGTCCTTGCGCTCGTCGGAATGGAAGGCTTCGAAAACACGCTGACCCGCAGCCTGTCCGGCGGGCAGAGCCAGAAGATACTGATCGCGCGCGCGCTCATCGGCGAACCGGAGCTGCTTATCCTGGACGAACCCTCTACCGGAATAGACGCCGGCAGCCAGGAGGATATCTACAGGATACTCAGGACGCTCAACAGGGAAAAGGGCATCACCGTCGTCTCGGTAGAGCATAATCTCGCGGCGGCGATATCGAACTCGACTGAAATATACCATCTCGCTGACGGGCAGGGACATATATGCACGCCGCAGCAATACGCGGAGGAGTACCTTGGCGGCGACTCAAGCGCTTCGTAGAATGTAGAGCGTAGAGTGTAGAATGTAGAATGTAGAACGCAGAATGCGGAACCTGCGTTGGTAAAACGCCGGATCGTCCATGGAGGTTGATTTGCTCAAATACGAATTTATGCGTAACGCGATTGCGGCGTCCGCGTTCATATCGGTGCTATGCCCCTGCATCGGGATGTTTCTCGTGCTGCGGCGGTTCTCGATGATCGGCGACACGCTGGCGCACGCCTCGCTGGCGGGGATCACGCTCGGTTTGCTGAGCGGAGTTAACCCGGTGGTCGGGGCGTTTGTTTTCACGGCCGGCTGCGGAGCGCTTATAGAGTTCCTGCGTAAGTATTTCAGAAAAAACGCCGACCTGATACTCTCGATAGTCCTGGCGGCCTGCGTCGGCACGGCGATCACGATCATGAGTTCGGGAAGGCTGCGCATCAACGCCGAAAGCTTCCTGTTCGGGAGCATCCTGACCGTCAGAAACAGCGACCTTGCAGTGGTGCTCATACTCAGCCTTGTGTCGGTACTGACGCTCGTCCTGTTGTACCACCGGCTGGTGTACATCGCGTACGACGAAGACGCGGCGTCGATCGCCGGCGTCAGGACGCGGCTCATAAACTACGTATTCATGGTGCTGGCGGCCGCGTCGATATCGCTCTCGATACGCATTGTCGGGGTTCTGGTACTCAGTTCCATGATAACTCTGCCGGTGGCTGCCGCGCTCCAGCTTGAACGAGGGTTCCGCACAACGCTCATATTCTCAGTATTATTCAGCGTCATTGACGTCATGTCCGGCCTGGTGTCGTCATACTACCTTGGCGTCGCGCCCGGAGGGTTCACAGCGCTTGTGTCCGTGGCGGTGCTGGCGCTGGTCATCGCCGGAAAGCAAACCCTGAAGAGTGTAAAACGCAAAATGTAAATGTAGAATGTAAAACGTAAAATGTAAAACGAGGGCGGACTATGATCATTCTTGGGGTTGATCCGGGCGTCGCGACCGTCGGGTTCGGGATCATAAGCGAAACCGGCGGCGCGCCAAAACCGCAGCGCCACGGCGTTATAACGACCCCCGCCGGGATGCGCCTCGCGCTCAGGCTGACGCAAATACACCGCGACGTCGCGGAGCTGATTGATACGTTTAAGCCGGACGCGATAGCGATAGAGGAGCTGTTTTTCAACACGAACCTGAAAACCGCGATCGCGGTCGCCCACGGGCGCGCAGCGGTCATACTGGCGGGCGAGGAACGCGGAATACCGATGTACGAATACACGCCGCTTCAGGTCAAAAAAGCCGTCGTGGGTTACGGACACGCGACAAAAAAACAGGTGATGGAAATGGTGAAACGCCTGCTCTCGATGGAACAGACGCCGCGCCCGGACGACGCGGCCGACGCGCTCGCTGTCGCGATATGCCACGCCAGATCCGCAAACTCGCTGTTGAGTCTCGAAGGAGGAGCCGCATGTTCCACTATTTAGAAGGCACTGTCACCATAATCGGGCAAAATCTCGCAGTCGTCGATATCGGCGGAGCGGGCTACGCGTGCATGACCACGATGAACACATTGTCTCGCCTCGAAGTGGGGAAGAAGGCCCGGCTCTTCACGTACTGCAACGTGAAGGAGGACGCGTTCGATATTTACGGTTTTTACGATATAAGCGAGAAAAGATGCTTTGAGCTTTTGCTGGGCGTCTCAGGCGTCGGGCCGAAAGCGGCGTTGTCAATACTATCGTCAGCCACGCCTGAATCGCTCGCGATGGCAATCGTCAGCGACGACGAGACCGCGCTTACGATCGCGCCCGGAATCGGGAAGAAACTGGCGCAGCGGATAATACTCGAACTTAAAGATAAAGTGAGCAAAGAGACCGCGGCGATGAAGTCTGACGGATACTCGCCGCCGCGCGGCGGCGATGCTCAACCCGGGTCAAAGCAGCGCGACGCAGCGGCGGCGCTCGCCGTGCTGGGGTACACCCAGGGCGAGATTTCGGCAGCGATGCGAGGGCTTGACATAAGCGGGCTCACCGTGGAGGAAATCATCCGCGAAGTATTGAGCAACCACTGACCGAGTGAGTGTAAAGTGTAAAACGTAAAGTGTAAAATGAGGGTTAACGGATGGCTGAAAGCATAGTTCTGGATAAGAGCAAGTCTTTTGCGCTAAGAATAGTAACGCTTTATAAATGCCTTTGTGACGACAGAAAAGAATATGTTATGTCGAAGCAGTTACTGAGATGTGGTACAAGTATCGGAGCGAACATATCTGAAGCAGAGTATTCGATGTCTAAGAGAGAGTTCATTTCTAAAATGAATATATCCCTTAAGGAAGCTGCGGAAACTGAGTATTGGTTGGAGTTATTACATAACTCCAAGTACATAGCAATAAGAGAATATGCAAGTATTATTTCGGATTGCAGAGAGATAATCAGCCTTCTTGTCAGCATAATAAAGACTGCTAACGAGAATCTCAAGAAGTAGTACTACACTTTACACTTTACACTCTACACTTTACACTTCCTGGAGGGTTAACGCATGAGTATAGATTACAGTGACGATCAATACCGGGAGGATGATCCGGCGGCCGGCTCCGACGCCGTCCTGCTGTCGACGTCGTTTACGACCGAGGACGCCAGCGAAGGGCGCCTTCGCCCGCAAACGCTGTCGGAATACATCGGGCAGGAGAAAGCCAAAGGCAACCTCGCGATTTTCCTTGAAGGCGCGCGCCGCCGCGGCGAACCGCTCGACCACGTGCTGCTGCACGGCCCGCCCGGCCTGGGCAAAACGACGCTCGCCGCCATCATAGCAAACGAAATGGGTACGGCGCTGCGCAAGACGTCCGGCCCTGCGATAGAAAAACCCAAAGACCTCGCCGCGCTGCTGACAAACCTGAACGAAAACGACGTGCTGTTCATCGACGAGATACACCGCCTGAACCGCGCGGTCGAAGAGATACTATACCCGGCGATGGAAGACAAACAAATCGACATAATAATCGGACAGGGCCCATCGGCGACGTCGTTTTGCCTTGAACTGAAAAACTTCACGCTCGTCGGCGCGACGACCCGTTCGGGTCAGCTCTCTTCGCCGCTGCGCGACAGGTTCGGCATCGACCTGAAGCTTGACTTGTACACCGATGAAGAGCTCAAAACGATCGTCGAGCGCTCAGCGCGGCTGCTCTCGATACCGGTCGAACCGAAGGGCGCCGCAGAAATCGCGTCGCGCAGCCGGGGAACGCCGAGGGTCGCGAACCGTTTGCTTCGGCGCGTGCGCGATTTCGCCGAAGTCACCGGCAGCGGCGTCATCACATTGGAGGCCGCCGACGACGCGCTCACAAAACTGGAGATAGACGGAACGGGGCTCGACGCGGTTGACAGACGGCTTCTCGCGAGTATAATAAGGAATTACGGCGGTGGGCCGGTGGGGCTGGAAACGATCGCCGCGACTATCAACGAAGAGCCTGTGACAATAGAAGACGTCTATGAACCGTTCCTTATGCAGCAGGGTTTTTTGATCAGGACCCCCCGCGGACGGAGCGTCACCCGCAGGGCATACGAGCATCTGGGCATAGCCTTCACCGAACACGAACAGCTTACATTTTGAGGAAAAGGGAGAAACATGGGTAAATATTTCGGAACAGACGGTATACGAGGCGTGGCGGGCGAAGATCTGAACGCCGAACTTTCATTCAAGGCGGGCCGGGCGATCGCAACGGCGCTGAGTCAAATGTCGGGCGTCGCGCGCCCCCGCGTCATGATCGCGCGGGATACGCGCATTTCCTGCGATATGCTTGAAGCGGCGCTGTCGGCCGGAATGTGCTCGGCAGGCGCGGACGTTTCGCTTCTCGGCGTGCTGCCGACTCCTGCGGCCGCGTACCTGACGGTTAAGGAAAAATCAGATATGGGCGTCGTGATCTCCGCATCGCACAACCCTTTCGACCATAACGGGATAAAAGTGTTCGGCAGGAACGGTTTCAAACTAAGCGATTCGCTTGAAGAGCGGATTGAGCAACTGATCGACGACGACTCGGGCGTCATAAAAACGACGGGCGGCGATATCGGCCGTATCAACGGCGAACACGGATACTGGGCGAATGAGTACGTCAGGTTCCTGCGCGCGGCGTCGGAAGGAAGGTATTCGGGCTATATAGCCATAGACTGCGGCAACGGGGCGGCGTCGGAAACCGCGCGGCTGCTGTTTCGCCAACTGGGCGTTAAATTTGAACTGCTGTTCAACGAGCCCGACGGCACGAATATCAACAATAACTGCGGATCGACGCACATCGAAGCGCTTCAGGACTTCATGAGGACCGGAAGGTTCGACGTCGGCTTCGCCTTCGACGGCGACGCGGACAGATGCCTGACTGTCGACGAGAACGGCAGCGTAATCGACGGGGACATGATGCTCGCGGCGCTCGCCCGCGATATGAAAGCCTCGGGTAAGCTGAAGGGCAACGGAATGGTGGGAACCGTCGTATCAAACTCAGGCATGGAGCATTTCGCGCGCGATAACGGGTTTGTGTTCCATCGAGCCGCCGTCGGAGACAAAAACGTACTCGACATGATGAAGGATACGGGCTGCAATATCGGCGGCGAATCGTCCGGGCATCTGATATTTTCGGACGACGCGACGACCGGCGACGGCCAGCTCACGGCGATCAAATACTTGAACATCATGACGAAAACCGGAAAGAAAGCCTCGGAGCTTGCGCGTGATATCCCGCGTTTCCCGCAAGTCATGCCGGGAGTCAGACTGACGGGGGGCGCGGAAGAAAAGGACGCTATAATGGCCGATGCCCGCCTCGCGGAAGAGATTACGAAGCAGGAAAGACTGCTGGGAGACGAGGGTAGGGTGCTGGTGCGCCCGTCCGGTACGGAACCGGTCATCAGGGTCCTGGTCGAGGCGAAAACGGAAACCCTCGCCGGCGAGATCGCGGCGAACATCATTAGCTGCATAGAATCTCTGCAAAAATCTGAAAATATTACATAAAAATTGCCGAAAACCTTACAAATATTGTGTTTTTTGTGAAAAAAGGCTTGACTTTATTATACGCAGAAAATATACTTGCAAATACGAACTGAAAGGTTCGCAAAGGACAATGGTTCACGGAACCTTTAGGTTCGCAGCGTTCTGTAGTCCGCGGAACTAAAGTTCACATTACAATGCATAAGGCATAAAGAGAGGTTTCAAAATGTACGAAGACAAAACACTGGTATGTAAGGAATGTGGAGCGGAATTCATTTTTACGAGCGGCGAGCAGGAGTTCTACGCTGAGCGCGGCTTCCAGAATGAGCCGCAGCGCTGCAAAACCTGCCGCGACAACAGGAAGGCCGCCGCACGCGGGCCGCGTGAATATTTCACGGCAGTCTGCGCCGAATGCGGAAACGAAGCCAAGATCCCGTTCGAACCCAAGACAGACAGGCCGGTCTATTGCAGCGACTGTTTTGCGAAAACAAGGCAGTAAACAAACGGAGGTTTGAAGGAATGACAGAGATCACCAAGGACACGATCATTGCCGACATCCTGACTGTTGCACCGAATTCTGCGCCACTGTTCCAGTCGATAGGGATGCATTGTCTCGGTTGCGCGATGGCCAGCGGAGAAACGCTCGGTGAAGCCTGCGCGGCGCACGGCGTAGACGCTGACGAGTTTCTGACAAATCTGACGTCGTTAGTCAAGCAATAACCGGTATCGGACTAAAAACTCAAGCGGGACGCGCAGGCGCCCCGCTTAGTTTATGTACAAAGGCGCTGCTCAGAATGACAGAACTGTAAGGTGAGAGTTGTGGTTAAGCCTTCGCCAAAGCTACCGCCCAGGCTTATGAAAATAGCCGGCTATATCGACAGCGGCGCCGCCGTAGCAGACGTCGGAACCGACCATGGGCTGCTGCCGGCCTATCTTGCGCAAAACGGTTCGGCGCGAAGCGTTACCGCAACGGACATAAGCGCGGGATCGCTGAGATCGGCGCTGCGCGCCGCTGAGAAATACGGCGTCGCGGACAAAATCACATTTTTCGTCGCCGACGGGCTGGCAGGCGTCAGCGATGATGAAATCGACACGATAGTTGCGGCAGGCGTCGGTGGGGAGACTATAATACATATCCTCGAAAGCGCGCCGTGGACGAGAAAACCGGGAACAAAACTGATACTGCAGCCGCAGACAAAAATCGACAAATTATGCCTTTGGCTCCGCGAAAACGGTTACGCGGTCCGCGACGTCGCGCTCACGCGCGACAAAGGAAGAACGTACTCTATCGTTCTCGCGGAAGGTCGAACACAATGATCGCCATTGCGGAAACTGCATCCAATGTAGGGGTGGCAATCTGCCGCCCGTTAGGACAGTTACCTGCCCAATCCAATGTAGGGGCGGCAATCTGCCGCCCGTTAGGACAATTAACTGCCCAATCCAATGTAGGGGTGGCAATCTGCCGCCCGCTAGGACAGTCACCTGCCCGATCCAATGTAGGGGCGGCAATCTGCCGCCCGTTAGGACAATTAACTGCCCAATCCAATGTAGGGGCGGCAATCTGCCGCCCGTTAGGACAGTTACCGCAATGTACCGAATGGAGGGAACAATGATCACAGTCAACGACGTGTACGAGTACTTACGCTCGATCGCGCCTTTAGGGATGAAAATGGACTTCGACAACGTCGGGCTTCTTGTCGGGCGCGCGGGCGCTGAAGTGAGCAGGATCCTCGTCAGCCTCGACATTACTCACGGCGTTATTACGGAAGCCCTGGAAATGGGCGCCGGGCTTATCGTATCGCACCACCCGCTGTTCTTCACTCTGAAAAGCGTCACCGACACGGACACGACGGGCGCGAAGATCATACGGCTTCTGTCCGGCGGCGTCTCCGCGATATGCATGCACACAAACCTGGACGCTGCGCGCGGAGGGACAAACGACGCGCTGGCGGCCGCTGCCGGCATAAGCGGAGACGGCAGGGAAGCGGAGCTTCTTTCGGAGGACGGTTACCTGGCGGCAGACGACCCCCCGCAAGTCGGCGCCCCCCCGCAAGGCAGCGCCCCCCCGCAAGACGGAGCGACCCCGCAAGGCAGCGCCCCCCCGCAAGCCAGCGCGACCTCGCAAGGCAGCGCAACCCCGCAATGCGGCATTCCGTTCTCGTACGGCCGCGTGGGCTATCTTGAGAAACCCTGCTCATTGGACGAATACCTTGGAATGCTGAAGGCGGCGCTGCGAACAGAAGGCCTGAGATACTACGACGCCGGCCGCGAGGTATTCAAAGTCGCCGTCGTGGGCGGCTCCGGCGGCGGCGACCTGCATCACGCCATAAGGCACGGCTGCGACACGTTCGTCACCGCCGACGTCAAGTACGACGTTTTCCTCGAAGCGAAGGAACTGGGGATAAACCTAATAGACGGCGATCACTTCTGCACCGAAAACCCGGTCGTCGGCGTTATAGCTGACAAACTTCGCGCCGCATTCCCGGCTGTGGAAGTCGCCATTTCACAAAAACACGGTCAAACTGTGAAATTCTATTGACACGCGCGACGCCATCATTTATATTAGTACCGCGTTGTGACACCGCTTCGCGCCGCAGCGCGCCCACTTCCGAAATTGCCGATTGATTCATAATCAATTGTCAATTAATATATTGCGCCGCATCCGGAGAGTTCCGGAGCGACAGCAAGGAGGAATTATTATGAACCCGCAAACAACCGGCGCTTCAAGACGCATCGACACTCGCAAACTCGTACTGCTGGGCCTGCTCACCGCAATCGTCGTCATACTCCAAGTCCTCGCGATATTCCTGAGGCCGCTGCTCCCCGCCTTCACGATCAACCTCGTACTGATCCCCATTGTGATCGGCGCCGCGCTGACCGGCGTATACGCCGGAGGCTGGCTCGGTCTGGTATCCGGATTCGCGGTACTGATCAGCGGGGACGCCGCCGTGTTCCTGGCGATCGACCCGTTCGCGACGATCATCGTCGTACTGGGCAAAGGCCTGCTCTCCGGACTCGCGGCGGGAGCCGTGTATAAGCTCATCGAAGGGAAAAGCAAAACAAGCAAAACGATAGCCGCAGTAGCCGCAGCCGCAGCCTGCCCTATCGTCAACACAGGGGTTTTTGTCGTCGGCGTTTACGCGGCCTTCCTGCCGACGGTAAGAGAATGGGGTGAAGCAGTTGGGATGTCCAATGTCACCGCGTTCATTTTTATTGGAATGATAGGAATAAACTTCCTGATTGAGCTGGGATTCAACCTGGTGCTCAGCCCGGTGATAGTACGACTGGTACAACTGGGACAGGACAGGAGTATGCGAAGCGTCAGAAAATGATCTTTGGGAGGACGAAATGGTACTCGCGATTGACATAGGCAACACTAACATCGTGATAGGATGCATCGAGAGCGGCGAAATAACGCATGTTTTCAGGGTGTCAACGAACAACGCGAAAACCGCCGACGAGTACGCGGTGGATATCAAGAACATCCTCGACTTCCACGGCGTCGCGCTGAAAGACGTCGACGGCGCCGTTATATCGTGCGTGGTGCCGCCGCTGACCAGAGTGTTCAGAAACGCCGTGAAGCTCCTGACCGGCGTCAACGCGATCGTCGTCGGCGCGGGCGTAAAGACCGGGATGAATATCGGCATCGAAGACCCGGGCACGCTTGCGGCGGATATGGTAGCGACAGCCGTTGGCGCGCTTGCGACATACGCGGCGCCGACGATCATCGTGGATATGGGTACGGCGACGAAGATGTTCGTGCTGGGGAAAGACGGCAGCTTTATAGGCGGGGCTATCCTGCCGGGCGTCGCGATCTCGATGAACGCGCTCGCGGCGGGCACTTCGCTTCTGCCGCGCGTACCTATTGAAGCCCCCGCAAAATGCATCTCAGCCAACACGATAGACTGCATGAAAAGCGGGGCGATCTTCGGCGCGGCGTCAGCGATAGACGGCATGATCGCGCGCTTTGAGGAAGAACTGGGCGAACAGGCTCAAGTCGTCGCTACGGGCGGCCTGTCCGAAGCGGTATACCGCTATTGCAAACACGAGATCGTCCACGACCCGAACCTGATCCTGCGCGGCCTCGGCGTAATATACGAGAAAAACAAGAAAAAATAGAGCGCGCTCCGCAAAGCGCCGCAAGCGGGCTTTAAAGAGCGTCAGGGGTCAGTGGTTAAGGATCAGGGGTCAGGTGTCTGTGGTTAGGGATCAGGTGTCAGAGAGTCGGTATCCGGCCGAGTTATATATTTAAGGGCTGCGTCGCAGCCCTTTGCTTATTCAACGCGCGTGATACGTCCGCAGAGCGTGTCTTATGCTTTCGCAGCCCTGCGTTTGAACTGCTTGTCCGAGACGAAGAAGATATGCAGGAGAAACGCCGCGACGACGACAGCGGACGCCGACCAATACACCCAGGTGAAGCTTGTGCGGTCCGCGAGCCAGCCCAGAACAGGCGCGCCGAGCGTGATGCCGATATCCACGGACGCGTAGTATGCCGCCGACACCGTACCCCGGCGCTTTGGAGAGCAGCGCTTGAACATAGTCGAGTTCAATGAAGGGCTGACGGCCCCGCTCGCCATCCCGTAAGGGAACGCCACGCAAATCAGCAGCGGCAGCGAGGGCATCAGTGGAATGGTGAAGAGAACGAGGGCGGTGATTATCAGACCCGGGATAACGACGACGTCGCCGCCTCGCCTGTCAACGATCTTTCCGAAGAAAAGCCTCGCGACAAGCAGCCCGGCGGCGCTGACAAGGAAGAACGACCCGAGATACTCGACCTGGAAACCGCGCGTTTTCCCGTAAAGCGTCAGGAATGACAGGATGCTCGAGATCCCGAAGAAGTACAGCAGCATGACCAGAGCGGGCCCGAACACCCTTACGTCGAAGCCGAAAATGATCTTACCCTCCGGCTCATCAGGCGCATCCTGCTTCTCAGTAACTGCCGGCGCATCCGGCTCATCAGGAACAGCAGACACCGCCTGCCCTTTGCGCGCCGCCTTACCTTTGCGTTCGTACTTGATAAAGCATCCGCAGACCAGGCTGAACGTGCAAAACAGCGCCGCAATATAGAACAACCTGTTGAAACTGCTGAACTCGCCGTCGGCGACTATCGCGAGCGCAATAAACGGCCCTATCGCCTGCGCGATAGTCGAGTACATCCCGAATATCCCGACGCCCTCGGCCATACGCTCCTTAGGCACTATATCGGGGATCGCCGCCCCGGCGCTCGTCGTATTCATACTCATGCCGATACCGTTGAGTACGCGGATCATCAGCAACAGAGCAAGGCTGGTGGTAAAACTGTACAATAAACATGCCACAGCGCCGAGGAACGCCCCCAGGATGAGGATTTTTGTGCGCCCGTTCCTATCCGAAAGTATGCCCGACACAGGGCGTATGATCAGCGCGGTAGCGGAATACGCGAGCGACATGAAGCCCGCGAACACGACTGTCCCGGTAAGCTTATCAGCAAACAGCGACAGCGACGAGAAAAAGAAATAGTTTACGAAGCTCGCCCCCATCGCCGACATAATGACAAGAATGTAGTCGCGGCTGAACAGTTTTGCTTTTCTTTCTTCCAAAATCTTCCCCACACTTTACTGTTTTGCCCAGTATACCACGCAGTCATGGCAAAGAAAACTAAAACATTATCATTCGCGTACGGTTCAGTGA
>Ga0082212_10008122_pt1 | contig 13761 bp, 10 predicted proteins | sample TergutNt197P3_FD_71548 | JGI IMG/M metagenome (GOLD analysis project Ga0082212, IMG submission 71548) | Neocapritermes taracua P3 segment gut microbial communities from Petit-Saut dam, French Guiana - Nt197 P3 | ecosystem: Host-associated > Arthropoda: Insects > Digestive system > Gut ... | reverse complement strand
GGGGAGATGGCGCGGTGCGCAGATAAGACGTGCATACAGTTCCGTATGCTCAACCGGGGCAAGGGCCCGGCGGTGCATTCCTTGCGCGCGCAGGCCGACAGACGCGAGTACCAGAAAACGATGAAGCATACGCTTGAGCGCCAGGAAAACCTGACGCTCAGGCAGGCTGAGATAGTCGATATCGGGGTCGAGGAGGAGGCAGTTGCCTGGGTCAAGACGCAGACGGGGGCGGTTTTCCGCTGCCACGCTGTAATCGTCTGCACCGGGACGTACCTTGCGGGGCGGACTATAGTCGGCGAAGCGGTACAGGACGGCGGGCCTGACGGCATGTTCGCAGCTACGGCTCTCGGTGTGCGTTTGCACGAACTTGGGCTGTCGCTCCAGCGTTTTAAGACCGGGACGCCTCCTCGCATTAACTCGCGCAGCGTGGATTTTTCTAAAATGGAGATGCAGCCGGGGGACGAACCTCCGCAGCCGTTTTCGTTTGAAACAAAAGAGACTCTTGTCAACCGCGCCGCCTGCTGGCTGACGTACTCGAACGAGGGCACGCATAACGTCGTGCGCGAGAACTTGCACAGAAGCCCGATGTACTCGGGCGTCATAGACGGCGTTGGCGCGCGGTACTGCCCGTCGTTTGAGGACAAGGTTGTGCGCTTCGCGGATAAAAAACGCCATCAGCTTTTTTTGGAACCGATGGGTCTCGACACAGAAGAGCTATATTTGCAAGGTTTCTCGTCGTCAATGCCGGAAGAGGTGCAGCTTAAAATGGTGCGCTCGGTGACAGGGCTGGAAAACGCCGAAATCATGCGCCCGGCTTACGCTATAGAATACGACTGCGTAGACCCGCTCGAGCTTCTGCCGACACTCGAGACGAAAAAAATCCAGGGCTTATACGGCGCGGGGCAATTCAACGGCTCGTCAGGTTATGAGGAAGCAGCCGCGCAGGGGTTTGTCGCCGGGGTGAACGCGACGCTGAAGATAAAGGGCGAAGAGCCCCTGATAATCAGGCGGAGCGATGGTTACATCGGCACGCTGATCGACGACCTTGTAACGAAAGGTACGAACGAGCCTTACCGGATGATGACGTCGCGTACTGAATACAGGCTTGTTCACCGCCAGGACAACGCCGACATAAGGATGTCGCATTTCGGCAACCGAATAGGGCTTATATCCGACGAACGCCATGAGCGTGTGCTTGAAAAGTACAAGCTCGTGGAAAAAGAGATACAGAGGCTAGAGACGACATTCATCCCGCCGTCTGATGAGCTTAATAGAATGTTTGAAGCGCGCGGTATGCCAGAGATGAATACCGGCGTGAGCCTTGCGGCGCTGCTGCGCCGCCCGGGGATATGCTATGCCGATATCGCCGCGCTCGATAGGGAAAGGCAGCGAAAAAGTGAAAAGGGCCACTGTGACCCTTTTCACTCAATGAAACAATCTGTGGGAGCCGAGGGGCATAAAAGTGAAAAGTCCCAAAATGAGACTTTTCAAGTCGAGGAACTCCAGGCAGAAGTCCGCGAGCAGGCGGAGATCGCTATAAAATACGAGGGGTACATCAAGCGGCAGCAGCGGCAGCTTGAGGAGTTCGCGAGGCTCGAAGACAGCCTCATCCCGGAGGATATCGACTACAACGCGCTAAAAGGCCTGCGGATCGAAGCGCGCCAGAAACTCAGTGCCATCAGGCCGCGCAGCCTCGGCCAGGCTATGCGCATCTCCGGGGTATCCCCCGCCGACGCCGCCGCGCTGATGATGGTTTTGAAAAATAATAAATAACAATGCAGAAATACTAAACGGCTTTTATTTTCCCTGGATTTCGTATATACTGCTGGTACAAGGAATAATGCAACATGCGAATAGGCGATATTGATATCAACACTAAGCTGGCGCTAGCGCCTATGGCTGGCGCCGGCGACCTCGCATTCAGGACTATCTGCCGCGAGCTTGGGGCGGGTCTTACATACACCGAGATGATAAGCTCAAAAGCGCTTGTGTATCAGGACGGCAAAACCCGCGGCCTGCTGAAACTGGGGGAAAGCGAGCACCCCTCCGGCGTCCAGATATTCGGCAGCGAGGCAGAGTGCATGGCTGAAGCAGCAGGGCTCGCTCTTGAGATATCCGGCGCGGATTTTGTCGACATAAACATGGGCTGCCCTGTCGGTAAAGTCGTCAGAAGCGGCGACGGCTGTGCGCTGATGCGTGACCCGGATAAGGCTCTGCATATCATAGAGGCTGTCGTCGGCGCCGTAAAAAAACCGGTGACAATCAAGATACGAAAAGGCTGGGACAAGGGCAGCGCCAACGCCGTGGAATTCGCAAAAATGGCTGAAAGCGCCGGAGCTGCGGCTGTCTGCGTACATGGACGCACGCGGGTACAACTTTACTCGGGAAAGGCCGATTGGGATATCATCCGCGAAGTGAAAAACGCTGTCACAATACCGGTCATAGCAAACGGCGACGTTTTCACGGCCGAGGACGCTGCGAGGATACTCAAATACACCGGCGCGGACATGGTCATGATCGGGCGCGGAGCGTTGGGCAACCCTTGGATTTTTGAGCAAGCGAGGGCGCTGCTCGACGGCGGCAGCGTATCCCCCGGAGCGCCACCCGACGTACCCCCCGAAGCACCCCCGCTGCCGCCAATAAGCAAACGAGTCCAAACGGCCATGCGCCAGTTTGAAATGGCGGCTGCGCACAAGGGTGAGCGCGTCGCCTGCCTCGAAGCGCGGCGTCATTACCCTTGGTATCTGCGCGGCGTCCCACATTCAGGGTATTATAAATCGCAGATATCCAAAGCCGAAACTCTGGACGATCTGCGTAAGATAACTGATTTAATAATAAGCGAGCATAGGTAACGCGGAGCGTTTCAGACAAACGCTGACAAAATGTCAGCAGTTACTTAACAAACAGGCAGGAGGGATGCGGCTTTGGAAGCTGTAACCAGAATGGTTAAAATGGCCCGCAAGTATTGGGGGCTTATTATCATATCTTTTGCGTTCGCGCTTTTTGCGACAGCGCTGAGCATGGTCACCCCATGGATCATCACCAGATTAACGGCGGCGCTGAACTCGGCGACAGGAGTAGACATGCAGCTAATAGTGGCGTATTCCCTTGTCCTCGGCGGGGCGTTTCTGTTGCGGGGCGTATTCAAGTTTTTCGCTTTCTATGTATCGCACTACGCGTCGTGGTCGTTTTTGCCATTCCTTACGAACTCCGTATATGACAAACTCCAGCGGTTGTCGATGCGCTTCTACCATGATAAGCAAACCGGCGAGCTAATGAGCAGGGCGGTCAACGACGTCAGGCAAATGGAGATGCTTTTCGCGCACGCGCTGCCGGATCTTATGTCCAGCATTTTGATAACCGTTCTTGTAACGATAGTGCTTTTTACGATAAACCCCGCGTTGGCGGCGCTGACGATGATCCCTATTCCCATTATTATTATAGCCAGCGTGGTGTTCATGAGAAAAGTCGGCCCTATCATGGCAATGAACCAGAGGACGCTTGGCGAGCTAAACGCGACGCTTCAGGATAATATATCCGGGGTCAAGGAAATTCAAGCGTTTGGCCAGGAAGAGAAAGAGTATAATAAAATAGCCGAGATCGACGACAGGTATGCAAAAGGCGTCATATGGTGGAGCAAGATAAATAGCTTTTTCGCTCCGTCTATAGAGTTTTTGACGTCTATCGGGACGATCCTCGTAATAGCGTTTGGCGGATACCTTGCGGTCCATAAACTGATGACTGCGGCGGATATCGTCGGGTTCGTTTTATATCTGAGCCTGTACTACCAGCCTATTGCCACTCTCGCCAGGCTCACAGAGGATATTCAGGCCGCTAGGGCGGGGGCGATACGTGTCGCGGAAATCCTTGACGCGTTTGAAGAGATAACCGACTCGCCTGACGCTGTTGAGATGACTGAGTGCGACGGCACGGTTGAGTTTAAGAACGTGAGTTTCCATTATCTGGAAGACCAGCCGATATTAAAAGATATCTGTTTCCGCGCTGAGAAAGGCCAGATGATAGCGCTCGTCGGGCCAACAGGCGTGGGCAAAACGACGCTTGTTTCGCTCCTGGAGCGGTTTTACGACCCTGTCGAGGGGCAGGTTATCATTTCTGGAAAGGATATCCGGGATGTCACAATCAGCTCGCTTAGGAGGCATATGTCCATAATCCTGCAAGATGTTTTCTTGTTTAACGGCACTGTCGCCGATAACATCGCTTACGGCGTGCACGATAAAGCGACACGCGAAGAAATCGAGCGCGCCGCTTCCATAGCAAGCGCCGACAAATTCATCCGCGAAATGCCGGACGGGTACGACACGCTCATAGGCGAGCGCGGCGTGAGGCTGTCCGGCGGTCAAAAGCAGCGCATCGCTATAGCACGCGCCGTTCTGCGCGACGCCCCGATTTTAATTATGGATGAAGCCACTGCCGCCGTAGACGTCGAAACAGAGGCTGAGATACAAAAAGCGGTAGCTACGCTTGTCGGCAACAGGACTGTGTTCGTTATCGCGCACAGGCTGTCCACTGTAAAAAAAGCCGATATGATTCTTGTGCTTGAGGATGGAAAAATAGAGGAAGCCGGCAAACATGAGGATCTCATGTCCGCCGGCGGCTTATACGAGAGGCTTTGCCTGATACAGCTCCAGGCAAGCGAGGACGTCAGGCGCGCTCTGTCGCAATACTCGGGAAAAAGCGACGAGTGAGGATATGGGGTATTAATAATACATAGGATCAGGGAGTTCTGGGCTCATTATATTATTATTAATAAATAGTAAAGAATTGAGGGTACTAATGATGGAAAAAAACGAAGTAATCAAAATTGATAAGGATATCACTAACAAAGAATACTATCCTGTTGCTCTAAGGAATGAAGAAGTCAATTTAGAAAGATATACAAAGTTGCCTTTGGAAAATATCGCAGTTATTGGGACTGCTTTTGAACCCTTAGCAGCGGTATTTAAGAAATTCGTTCTGGGCAATAGTGGAACAAGTGGCTTATATTGGGTAAACACCAAGGGCAAACAACTTGCGCAGTTTAATAAAAAACCCGGATATCTGGGAAGTCTTTTAACTGATAACGGTGCAGTGGGTGGCGGGCAAGCAATACTAAAACCTCTTGTTTGTGATCCGGCAACGCTCTTCATGGCAGCCGCCCTGATGAGTATTAACAAAAAACTTGATGAAATTCAAGAAACGCAAAAGGAAATAATTGAATTTCTTGAACAAAAAGAGAAAGCAAAACTTAGAGGTAATCACATATTCTTAACCGATATCTTAAATAATTACAAGCATAATTGGACCAATGAAAAATATAAAAATAGCAACCATATAAAAGTACTGGATATTAAGCAGGATTCGGAGCAAAGCATAATATTCTATCGTGAGCAAATAGACAGAAAAATAAAAAAACAATCTCTCATTCACAGCGATAAATTTGTGAAAGATAAACTAAGGCAAACACAAAACGAGTTTAAAGAGTATCAGCTTGCGTTATATTTATATGCGTTCTCATCTTTCCTTGAAGTAATGCTGCTAGAAAACTTTAGGTCAGCATACCTTGACGGCGTTGCTCAAAAAATCGAGGATTATACATATCAGTATCGCGACCTGTATTCAGAGTGCTACGCCCAAATTGAGGGATACTCTAAATCATCTGTACAATCCTATTTACTGAGCGGATTAGCAAGCATCAATAAAGCGGCAGGCGAAACTGCAGCAAAGATTCCTGTAGTTAGTAAATCGCAGATAGATGAAACCCTAATCGAAACAAGCAATCGATTGGGGGAGTTCAGTTCAAAAAAGACCGAAAATACCATGGAGGAGTTGGCGATTTACCAAATAAGTGCTGTTCACCCATTTATTGAAGATATTAAAGCAATAAATAGACTGCATAATCAACCAATGGAGTTGATTTTTGATGCGGAAAACATATATTTTTGCTTACCAGAAATTTCCGGTTGATATTGAACCATAATCCTTGCAAGTTACCGGCAAGTTAAAACGAACTATATATTGCGCAACAAAATTTGAAAAACCCATACATCTAGTGGTTTTCACAGTCCTTAGACAGCAACTTAATCTGGTATCGCAAGTTACCGGCAAGTTAAGGTCATGCCCATATAGGGATATACCTCATGTACCTTGGTGCAGTGTTTGAATCAAGAGGTTTTATCATTTTTCTCTCAACTGTTTCTTTAATCAATCTTGATATATTCCCCGACGAGGAATCTTCCAAACCAAAACGCTCTCTCAGGGAGCTATTAGTCAACTGTTCGCCTTGTACGTGCTTAATACAAGCGTGTAGATAGCACGCCCAGCACCTATCATCTGCGGAAATGCTTGAAAATGGGATTTCTGAATATATTGTGACTCTTGTGCTATCCTGATATAAATCAATCTTTGGCGCGGGGAGTTGCATAAGCTCGCAAGCGAGTACTATTTTATCCCATCCGGTTCCTAGTTCTTCGCATATTCTGAGACGCCTCATTAAAGCCGCAAGCTTTTCATTACGCGATTTTGGTGGATTATCAATGATTCTGTTTATATCGACAAGCGGTGTACCGGGGTTTGTTATTTCTATACGGTTTTCGAAAAGCTCAACCACCGGACCAACCCCAGTAATGGAGAAGTCTTGATGTATCAGTGCGTTGGCTATGGCTTCTCTAATCGCCAGAATAGGATATGCAGATTTCTTTTCGCGCAGAGCTCTAACAATCAATTCCTGCGTTGGTATAAGAGCCTCAACATACTTTACTATTGCCTCAAACCCAACAACATATCCCGATTCACTTATATTCTCCTTGAGCATACTTAAACGGTTTTTACCTTCGTACTGCACTATACGAATTGCCTTACGGGTAATTTTTGAAAAGTCTTTTAGGTGTTTCGCTAGTAAGATTGCTCCTAAATTGGTTACAGAAAACATACCGTTGTCCTGCCTAACAATTATTCTTTCTTCAAGCATATAATGGGCAACGCCTTCTATGTTCGTGGGTATCGGGATATCTCGAGTATAAAAATACGCAGAAAAGTCAAGCAACTTAATCGCATCATTCAATTCTAAATCCTGTTTAATATAATGCTCCTCGAATCTAAAATTGCGTATTTTATCCCACAATTGCGCTTGTATTGCAGGGAACTCATTAAGTTTTTTCGTATAGCTCCCAATTCTAATATAATCGACCTTTTCAAAAGAAACCGTATAATTTGCCGCACACTGAACGATTAGCAAACCTACATGGTTATTGTTCTCCATCGCCACTGTATAGTATTCAAAACTTGCATTTCTCGATAAAAGGAAACGCAGCCAGTTTTCTATCTCTTGATTTCCTTTTTTTAGAGTTTGTAGATTATACTCTGTTCCTTGGATTTCACGTGTCTCATTATTGATACCCCAAAGCATATATGCGCAGTTTTTATCGTGAAGAGCGGCACTATTAGCAAGCGCGCTAATGTTTTGGCCTATCATTTTAGGGTCATAATTATTATGTTTAAATTCAACCCATGGCGTCTCAGCAGGCAGCTTACGCAACTCGTTTATCAATTTTTCAAGATTTTCCATGTGAATGTTCCTCAATAATAAACCGCTTACCTGTTTCACCAAACCCCGAGTATTTGCCAATAAAACCGGCAAAATACAAGTATCGCCGCCGCGACGACCGCGTAAACGACGGACGCTTTTGCCAGATGGCGGGTATCCCATCCGTTGTCCCCGCTTATAGCCTCGACCTGCCCGAGCCACGGCTGGTGATAGTGGACAAAAAACAGGTTTCCGGCGCATATGAAAACCATGACGCACACAAGCGGGTGTATGCCGTAATCCGCGTACAAGGCGGGCGTCGCCAGCGATAGGATCGCTGCTATTATCCACCCCTGCGCTATATCGAGGAAACGCAACAACAGGCAGATGCCGTACAGCGCCATAACAAACATCATGGGTGTTTTTGCTATCGGGAAAAGCAGCGACGAAAGGATCGGCGAAAGCCAGGCTGTTATGCCAGATACTTCAAAAATTCGGGAAAAGCTCAATAGTATACCGAAAAATATGATAATATCCCAGCTTACGCCCTGAGATATGTCTTTTACCGAGAACACGCCGCAAAATATCAATATGCCTAGCGCAACAAATAAAACTTGATTCGTAGTGACAGTCAAAACACTTTGCGCGGCGAGCCCCAGTAAAAGCAGCGCAAACGCGGCGGCGCAAATCTTCTCGTCCCTGCTGATTGGACCAAGCTCGCTGTACATATCTGAAAGCTGCGCTTTTGTGACGCTGAGTTTTTCCTCCGGTTTCAAAACGAAATATAATACCACTAGGAAAAGGATGCTGATCAGCAGCCACGGCAATCCCAACATTCGCATCCACGCCTGTTCAGTCGCCAAATCGCGCATAAGGCCTACCGGCAAATATGAGGTGAACACCGGCCCGAACAGCGATCCGTTCAGCCACGCGATGCCCGGGAATATCGAAACGCCGTAAGCTGATATGACTATCAGCGAACGGCCTTTGCTGTGTTTGGGCAGGCGGCAGGCGTCCGCAACGTTGAGCGCTATAGGCGCGAGCAACACGACGCGCACTGTTATCGACGCGGTCAGGAGCGAGAACAGTATTCCGACGACGAGCCATCCGGCAGTGATTTTTATATAATTCATCTCAACTCGTTTGAACAAGCCGTAAACTATGCGTTTTCCGAGCCCTGTTTTTAAAAGGGCATACCCCAGCAGCATCGCCGTTATGAGCATCCAAAGCGACGCGCCCGCAAATCCGCTTGCAAGGTCGGGCATTGGTATCCCCGCGATCGTCCCGCCTAGCATGATAACGATAGCCCCGATCGTGAAAACCCCATTGCCGGGGCGGAATATCCAAAAGGCGATAGCCGTAGCCACTGAACCGAGCATAATATGCCCTGTGCGACTGAGCCCGTCAAACGGCGTAACCAGCGCTGTTACTATCCCCAGGATCAAAACAAGCACTGACAACGCCGGGGAGATGTATTTTTTTATTTTTCTTAAATCCATAGGTCGATTATATTATGCGGTCTGCTCAATAGCAAGAGGGAAAAGAAGTTCACACCCAGCTATCTGCAGTTACTGCCTGTAGGTTTGAATACCAACTATCTGTTGACACGGTCGTTTATTGTTGTTAGAATCGAGACGCAGTTGAATAGTAAATCTAGTAAGATGAAAAGAAATAACTCAGGCGGAGGCATATATATGTACACAGCGGCAGTTATTACAGTCAGTGACAAGGGCGCCGCCGGGGAGCGCGAAGACCTGGGTGGCCCGCTCGTGCGGGAAATGCTTGAGGGCGCGGGTTATGAAGTCGGGTATACCGCAATCATCCCCGACGAGCAAGGGCAAATAGAGGGAGAACTGATAAAATGCGCCGACGAACTTGATATCGCGCTTGTTGTTACGACCGGCGGGACGGGTTTTTCGCCGCGCGACGTGACGCCGGAAGCGACTATTAAAGTATGCGAACGCATGACCCCGGGGATACCGGAAACCATGCGCGCTGAGAGCTTGAAGATAACGAACCGCGCCGCCCTTGCGCGCCAGCAGGCGGGCATACGCGGCGGGACATTGATAATCAACTTGCCGGGCAGCCCGAAAGCCGCGCGCGAGAACCTGGCAGCGGTCCTCCCCACGCTCGACCATGGCCTTGAAATGCTGCGCGGCGAAAAACGCGACTGCGCGGCGGGGTAGAGATACACACCGAAACAGGCGCGCACCGAAACAGGAGCGCACCGAAACAGGCGCGCGAAGTAACAGACACACAACAAAGAAAGTGGGCGCTTGCGACGTCCACTTTCTCTATTAATGCTAAAGGAATCCAACTAAAGCGAATGTTTTAGGCGGCGCTGAACAGTGAGCCTTCTACTTATAATTACCGTATTTCATCACCGTGTCGAACATCGCGTGTAGGTTCTCTTTCGGACACCTGTCTATCGGTATGGAAACGTCCATCATAAACCCGCCGCCGGGAGCGCAGAGATCAAGCAGTTTCTTTGTCTCGTCGGCGATTTTTTCCGGGGTGCTGAACATCATCGTCGCCGTCGGGAGGTTACCGTTTATGCAAGCGACCTTGCCAACGGTCTCCTTGGCCCTCTTCATGTCGACTTTTTCGAACATATATATGACCTTACCCTTAGGTACGTCGCAGAGCTGCTCAAGGCGGGTGTTGTAATTACCCTCTGTGAAAATGTATGGGGTAATGTTGTTGTCTATGCACGCCATGATCAAAGCTTTCAGGCCCGGCCAGTAGAACTTGGCGTAGTCGGCGGGGCTCATGAACTCATCGACGCCCATATGCAGCGGGATGAGGAAGTACTCGCGTTTGAGTGCGATTGCGGCGTCGAGAGCGTTCCTGAGCATCAGCCCCTGCATGACGTTTACGGCTTCCATAAGCTCGTCCGGCCTCTCTTTGACGTCGACTATAGTGTTTATCATGCCGCGGAAAGTATCAGCCAGCATGTCAAACGGGCATGTCGTGCCGACCTGCGGCCCAAGTATGAACCCCTCGTCCTCGATAGCTTGCGCGCACATACCCCCGCCGATCAGCCAGTCAAGTGAGTGTTTGCCCGACGCCGCTAAAGCGTCCAGCGCGCTCCGTACTTCTGGGTCGGCGAAAGGCACAGTCGCCGTGAACATACCGAATTCTATCGGGTTTTGCACGTTGAGCTTTGCGAGGCCCGCAAGGTTCTTATTCCTGCGCGGGAACCATTTCGTCAGGATAAAGTGCGTCGGGTCGAAGCAGAACTCGCCGTATTCGTCCTCCGACATATACTCGCCGTCCAGATACTGATAGCTCTCGTTCAGCCCGATACCGTGCTCATAGCCGGGGAGCTTCAAAAACTCTGAACCCAGCGCCAGTGACGCGAGGCCCGGGTAAACAGCGGGAGGCCATATGATGTCAGGATCAAATTCTTTCATATATGCCTTTATACCGGGGATGGAGTTCCTGATGTCCATGAGCGTGGCATAACTGGGGATGTCGTAGGCGGAACCGTAGAAAAAGCCCAGTTTTGGCGCGATTGGTACGCGGTCGCCCTCGGTGATCGCTTGAGCGGCGTCCACACGCTTTCTGCGTGCGCTGTAAAGTTCCTGTTTTGTCATTTGGAGACCCCCTCGCTTTCCTGTAATATTTTTGTTGTTTAGATGAACAATAATGTAACACAGGGCTTAGTCAAGTGTCAATATCCACTATCCGGGTAATGGTCTTTTTGCAACCCCTAGAACGCCAGCGTCACGATAAACCCGTCGACATTGTTGCCGGAAATATCGAATTCGCAATCGAAAGGAATCGGAATTTCAGTATCCGATGTGTAAAATATCTCATAATCCCTGTCGTCATACGTTACACTGTAAGTTTCGGATGGCGTGTATTCTCTAAGAAGCTCGACGTACTCTTCAAGGCACCAGTTGTTTTCATGCATCAAGTACGCGTGCGGCTCTCCAACGTACCTGAAATGCCACGCTTCGTGAGCCGTTTCAGTGATTTCACTTTTATCATCGGGAAAGCGCAGGATATAACCGTATTTATATGAATTCTCTTTAAACCATGCGTAAACGCCGGTACCGGTGAAAGTCCTGAGCGCACCCCCGCTGTACAAACCGAAATCGACAGCAAGTCCTGCCTGGTGTTCGCTATGTCCTGGGAGCGAAGCCCATTTGGGAGCTTCGGCGCGCCCTACGAGCTTTATATAGTCGTTTAAAGTCTCTTGCTGCTTTTCGTAGTCACGGAACGCGCTTATGACAGTGACAGAGCTGATCCCCGTTTCATCATGGAACGCGTCCATCATATCGTTCAGAGGTTCGATAGCTAAAGGCGATATCATCATCCTGTCGCTTGTCACACGGTAAGACGACGCCTTTGACTCATTGATCGCAATAAAACCCGGTTCATCAGGAATATCGAATCTGTGATCGTTATTGATGAGCAGAAGACTTCCGTGGGAAATATCCGCGATATCCATTTTGACCGTGACAAAATCGTTGTCGGCAGGCGCGTCGGGTTCAGTCGACAAATCATCGTGCGTAACTGTTAGTTCCGGCTCGGCTGCGGGATCGGCTCCGGGCTCGACCGGGAGTTCCGGCGTGAGTTCGTTAGGGAATCCGGCCTGGGGCACGGATGTGTCCGGAGCGATAAAATGATCGCCGATGAAATCACCGTCAGCATACGGCGCCGACGCTGTATTGGAAAATACGTGCGGCAACGTAAACACTGCAAACGAAACAATTAGCAGTATGAGAAACACAGGTATTTTTCTTGATGGCATCCCCTGAAGCATGAATTACTCCCCGGAATATCAGTTTTAGTCTTGCTTTTTTAAAACAGTGCGAGTATAATAGCGTGACTATACATTAACTGGAGGAAAAATTATGGATCCGACTATGATAATAATACTCGTGGCAATGGTAGCCATTTTCTATTTTTTCATGATTCGGCCCGAAAGCAAAAAGAAAAAGAAGCTGGCAGAAATGCGCGAATCACTGTCGGTTGGCGACTCGATCACAACGATCGGCGGCATGTTAGGCAAGGTCGTCTCAGTCGATGGAGACAAGATCACATTTGAGACTAGCGAGGACAGGGTGCGTGTACAGATAGCTAAATGGGGCGTTTCAGTCGTCGGCAAAGCAACGGCGGAAGAGCCGAAATAACTCGCGTGGGCTCCTACGCGCGTCGACGCCGCCGACAACAGAAAAAATTATATCACCTGCATAATCTAACGCCGGGTATACATCGGCGTTTTATTACGCCATTACGCCTCGGGCGGTGTGATCAAAACGACAAGCATCTGGCAGCAGGTCGATCCGCTATTGACGATCGATTTGCTTGTGCCGGGGCCGCAATGGTAAGTATCGCCTGCATAAAGCGTAGTTTTGACCTCGTCCGCTGTGCCGACCTCGCTCTCGAGGTACATCTGGCCTTCGACGATATAATAGACAGATTCTTTCGGGTTGGAGCCGTAATTACAACCGCCGCCGGGTAAGAAATGGCTCATACCCATTGTTATACCGCCTGAATTGACGTCCTGCGGGTCATGCAGCCGCGTTGTGCGCACATCATAATGACCCGGCGCTTCATATGTATACGCTTCATTTTTTCTTGTGATTTTGTAACTCATTTTGTCGGTCCCTCTCTTAAAATATATTTTTTATCACTGTACAGAATCGTTTCTATGTATCATAGCACTGCCGGTGTGAAAATTCAATAGCAGCTTTATCAAAATCTCAATTCACGCCAACTGCTATCAGATTTGTGCGAGCGATTCAAAATCTTCAGGGCGGTTTATATTTGAAATGATCCTCTTATCCCACAGCCCGCCAAGCTCATCAGGTGAAACAAACCGCGTATCGCAGTCGTATAAAACCTCCGCCATGCGGAAACTGCCCGATTCTATTGCGGTCTTGCAGCGCGTCAGGAGCGTTTTACGGTAAAACCCGAACAGAGGCTCGAGTTTGCCGTCCGAAAGCCTGATAACAGACGCGTCATAATCGCCGCAGAGTTCGATGACACGTTTAGCCGCGAGCGGGCTGGAAAACGGCAGATCGGCCGCTACGAGGAAAACACCGTCATCCGGTAGTAGCGTCAAAGCAGCGTGCAGCCCCGACAGCGGCCCCGCGCCCGGGAGTATATCGACGACCCTGCGCGCTTTGATATCAGGGTATTTATTCTCGTCCGCGACGCTTATATACACGTCGTCGAATTCAGCCGCGAACCTGCCCACGGCGGATTCAAGCAACGTGACGCCGCTG
>Ga0082212_10008121_pt1 | contig 13763 bp, 17 predicted proteins | sample TergutNt197P3_FD_71548 | JGI IMG/M metagenome (GOLD analysis project Ga0082212, IMG submission 71548) | Neocapritermes taracua P3 segment gut microbial communities from Petit-Saut dam, French Guiana - Nt197 P3 | ecosystem: Host-associated > Arthropoda: Insects > Digestive system > Gut ... | reverse complement strand
CAGGCTGCTTTAATCCAGCCATTTCCGCGAGCCTTTTCTGTGATATGCCTTTTTGTTCCCGCGCCTCAATAAGTTTACCTACAAGAGCTATTTTTAGCTGTATTTCATCTTTTTCTGCTTGTGTCAAATTAGAGGTTTTCCATAGGTCGTTAAATGTTGTTAATTCATCGCCTTTTATAGTCATGCTCATGCTATTCACCATATCTTTCCTTAAAATCCTTGAAATTTTTTTTTGCCTGCTTGATTTCTCTCGGCGGAGTTTTTTGCGTTTTCTTATAATAATAATGAAGTAGTACAAAAATATCGTCTTTCCAATATGCAAAGAAAACCCTATCTCTTACCGGCCTAAGTTCCCATAATTCCGTGCCTGTAATATGTTCTATTGCTGGTTTTCCAGCCGCTATGCCATATGCTTGAAGTTGCCCTATGTACTCTATAATTTTTTTATAGCGTATTCTTGCCTCTTTATTGGTTACCATGTTGTTGTTAAGTTCTTGTATGAAATCAGCTATTCTGTCCTTGCCGTCACAATCTTTATAAGTAATAACCGTATACAAATCTGCCTTCCTCCTATCAACATTATTATATCATTTCAGCTATAATAAATCAATAACAAATATGTTATTTTGTGTGAATTGTTTTATGGGAAAACGACCCAGTAATTTCAAGACCCCTCTCGTATGAGAGGGGTCTTGGTTGTGGGCGGGGTTGGGGTGGTGGGGTTCTTCAGTTGATTTTAATTGTTTATCCGGTACTATAGCAAGTGTATATCCCAAAGGCTTTAAAACTAGATTTTTAGAGCGACCGAGCATAGGTTATCTACATTAGCGAGTGAGAATCCCGTCTAGAAAGGGGGGAACCGCCCCACTAGTAACGAGTCATGGAGCGCCGACAGCAATGTTTGCGTTTAAGCGTTGACAGTAAGGCATTAAGCCTGAAAGTGAGTATGGCCTACAATGCTGCAAACAGAGGAAGCCAAATGGCGATGCGGGAGTCGGATGCTGTCGTAGTACCGGAGATAACGGGCAATACCGGAGTAGGGAAGGACGGCACACAAGTAGATCCTGGCCAAGGGACACATAAGGTTATGTTCATACTTTGCATCTTAAGACTTTCACACGAAAAAAACGGCAGCCAAGTTGGCCGCCGTTCCTAGTGTTATCTTTGAGTTTTCAGGTCATTGCATTGCTTCAAGTTCACGCACAACTTCGTCAAGCGTGATTCCTTTCAAGATTTCCTCGCGTTCTGCTGTATAATCGCCGTAACCGTATTCATATTGACGCATGAACAGCGCCATGCCCAGCGAGCCAAGCTCTTTTGTTAGGGCTTCAAGCCCTGCTTTCCTCAAAGCAACAGGGTTATTGTAGTCTAGCGCAAGGTTATTCACCTTCTAACACCTCCATATAGTAGTTCAAAGGATTTTCTATGCGGATTTTTGCGTCTGTGCGGGCAGCGGCTTTTATAAACTGGGTGTCTGTCGTTAATAACACATCCACGTTTGCATACTCTGCAGCCGCTAAATGCAAGCTGTCAAACAGCTTTACATTTGCCTTTCTGAAATCAGCCGCCCGTGATTTAATTTCTTCGTTGTATATAATTCTTTCAGACGCGGCATTATGCAAAAGCAGCGATTTTTGTTTTTTTATATGGTCTTTATTCTTTGATATCTCAAGACTTATTATATCGCTCCCTACCAATTTCCAATCTTTATCAGCACCGCACCGTTTCAGCATAGTTATGATAGCCTCAGTCTCAAAACGCACTTTATCCTGCGATTGATTATCAAACGGCCTATTTAGGCAGCAAACGTCCATATAAATCTTCAACAGCATCACCTCTTATTTTATATTATACTCATACTGTATAAAAAATTCAAGCATATTAATTTGCAGGGTTTCATATCTTCACAATCTCGGCTAGCTTTTTCAGCAAATCAGAGAGCGGTTCCCACAGCGCGGCATAGTCATTTTACAGCTTCTTAATGTCGGACTGTTGTATACTGACGTGAGTGTTGGCGATTTTGGCAACCTGATTGAGATTGTTTGAGCAGTATCGCTGCAAGGAAACAAGCTCCCGAACAGGCGAAAGGTCAACATGCAGGACGTAGCCGTTGAGCGCCATCTTGCGTACATATGCCCCGGTATTGGTAATGCCGGCCTCGGCCATGCGGCTCTTGATCAGTTCCAGTTCCTCCGGTGTGACCATCACATGCAGATGGACGCTTCGTTTACGGTTTTCGCTCATCGTTCTTCACGACACTTACTTCGCTTACGCGGCGGCTGTTCCTTTACCCTATCCAGCGGCTTGACAGCCGGAACGGGCGCGGGCGGAACTAAAGGCGCGTTATTCGGGATGCCATCCAGCATATTTGTGTTCTGTTCAGTAGAAAGCTCGGCGGTTTGCAGATAGTTGTTCTTTTCGTTCATATCCATATATAATACTCCCTTCAATTTTTATGAAATGTTAGCTTTTGCTATGAAAAAATGGGGCAGGCAATATAACGCGTCGCCCGCCCCATTTTTAGCATATGAAATCCCTGGTACAAGCGACCTTAAAAGCATTTAAAAGCTAAAAGCTACCCCCGCTTTTTTCGCATATATTCCCGCTGCCGTTTCTTACGCGCTTTGTCCGCGCAGACCGTTGAGCAATACGCCTGTTTGCCGGATGGCACAAATTCCTTGCCGCAGGCGGGGCAAGTGCGCATTTCGACAGCTTCACCGCCCAGCAGCGCGGCCTCTAAAACAGGGTCATTGGGCAGGACGGAGTTTTGGAAGTATCTACAGTAGCTCCCCGTCCACCATTTGCCCATCATATAGCAGGTGCATTCCAGCGGCAGGCAGCCGTATGTGTTATCGTAGTTGGCACACATTGAGACAACTAAATTGCGGATGGCGGCGCGTTCGGCGCGGGTCAGTTCGCGGGCTTCCATTAGCTTTCGTCCTCATCCCAAGGCGCGGCATCGTCATCATCCCATGTATCACTGTCAATATCGCTTTCCGGTATATATTCCGCTTCATCCAAGCCCTTGCCTTGCTGTTTGGGGCGGTAGATTTTGAAATACCATCCAGCCACACCGCCGATAACAATAAACACCGCGACGAAAATAATCGTTCCCGTGTTGCTGTTGCCTTGCTGTTGTTCCGGCTCCGGTGATTCTATCATTGGTTGCAGTGCTTCCGGCACGGCGGGCAGCGATGAAGCCGGAGGTTGCTCCGTAGGCATGGTTACAGGATAATCCGGTATTTCGGCCAGGGAAAGTAAGTCAGCAACGGTGACGGCGTTCAGAAAATATACGTTTTCTTGCCCGCGTTGTCGGTCAATGACAAGGTAAAATATATGCTCATCCGGAGTGATGATGGTGTAAAATTCTTTGCCGTCCTCATTGGTGGCGGTATCTGTCACCGTTCCTGTGCCGGATGGCGTAAAGGGCCGTGCTTCCTCGGCGGGGTACTCAATAACCACGATAGGCGGCACATCTTCCGTGTCCAGGATAGGCGGCGCTTCTTCCATGAAAAGGTCAATATCCGTCAACTCTACATCTTCCGGCGCGGCATATGCGGTTATGCCGTTACAAAAGAGCATAAAAAAGACAGCTATTGCTTCCGTCACAATGCGTGTTTTCATTCGCTTATTGCCTCCTTATCGGCAGTGTTTTTTATCGGCGGGGGAACTGTGAGCCTGGGGACAATTTGTTCCGAAGAGGCGCTGCCGCCCTTGATGGTCTGTAAAAAGGCAGCCAGCTCATCCAGGGGGACGCTCAAGCCGCGCACGATGTCCACAATTTCTATATTCTCAAATTCGGTTTTCTTGGTTTCCAATTCTTTCAGCCTCGCTTGTTGTTCAGCCAGCTTGGCTTTAGTTTTTTCAATTTCGGCCTGTACTTTGGCCGAGCGGGATATTGCCATTTTCAAATCCTCCTGTCAATTTATCGTTCCATCAATAAAATAGAGTGGGTTTAGATAGCGTCCGTTCTTGACGCACTCGACGTGTAAATGCGGCCCGGTGCTGTTACCGGAATTGCCGGATAGGGCGATTATCTCGCCCAATTCCACTGTCTGCCCGACGCCTTTTAGCAGAGCCGAACAATGCGCGTAACGGGCGGATATACCATTACCGTAGTCCACCAGCAGGCATAAGCCATAGCCGCCATTGTATCCGGATTCCAGTACCACGCCTTTGCCTCCGGCTTGTATATCTGTGCCGATGGATACAGCGATATCCACACCTGTGTGATAATCTTTTTCGCCGCTGATGGGGTGGACGCGGTAGCCGTAGTAGCTTGTTACTCTGGGCAGCCAGCAAAAATCAAACGGGCTACCCAGATATTGCCGGTTGCCGTGCAGGAACATGTAAATCTCGTATCTGTCTTGCTCGTCTTGGGTAGTGAGTAAGGGGAGTATTACTTCCTCAAATGGCCGTGCGGTCAGAGTCGTTTGCAGGATGTAATAGTTGTAGTAAATCCGTTCGCTATGCCTGTTTCCGTCCTCATCCGTCCAATGGATGGTGTAGCTTCGCACTTCCACAATGCGCGTGAAAGTCAGCGAGTATTGCTGATTGAAAATATTTTGCAATTCGCCCTGCACCTTGGCAAAGGTGAAATTATCATGCTTGGCGGTCAGATAGGCCAGCATAGCATAAGGGTCATGGCCTACGGCGGCGATGTTGTATCTGTACTCATCATAACCGGGATGAGTATCTGCCGCGTTCAGTGCTTGCAATAGCAAATCGGTTTCATGAGGTAGATATGAGTGCGCCATACCAACTTTCGTTGGCGGTTTCACTCATACCCCCTCCCGAACCGTACGGACGCCTCTCGGCGTATACGGCTCTCCATTCATCCAGCCTTTCAGATACTTTCGTGAATTGATTCGTGACAGTCGAAACATACCACCAGTGACTTGCGGCGTTTCTTTCGCATTACTTCTTCCCATTCTGATTGACCTGATAGGTCTTTCAGATTCCGCACATGGTGCATGTAAACTTCGATGTTCTCTTTTCCACATAGTTCGCATACACCAGCTTTTAGGCGTTTGACCTGCTCCTTAAATTTATATCTTGGTAACATGTCAATCTCGCCTTTTAACGGGAATTCTTTTCGTCCAAAACCTTCGCTATAGAACGTACAGTATTTCTTCCCGGCTTTTGTGTCATAAGCTACTCTAAATTCTCCGTTTACAGAGTATTTATTGATGATATGCTTAACACTTTTTTCGTATTTCCTGCCGTAAGTTTTGTACATACTGTATTCCATAATATAGGCAAATTTGTTGATAACAGACGCATTATGGGCAAGCCTATAATAATTGTACAATCCGCGTATCTCAGAATTGTATTTTCTGATAATATTAATGTCCGGCGAGTTTGTTAGAAATCCTCTATGTAAGGGTCTCCATTTTTCCTTGCCGTCCATATCTTTGTCGATACGCATAGCTCCGTACTCAAGAAGTTTGTCACGCCATTTTTCATATGGAACGTATAAGGCAACCTGCCCTCTGCCATTACGGATTAGTGTGCCGTTCTTGTTGCGCCTCCATAAGGTATTTCGCATAGTAGTTATGTCATATCCTAGGAAACGCGCTTTGTCCTTGCAGTGGGTTATTTTAGTCTTTTCGTCAGACATTGTCAGCTTAAGGGTTTCCGCTAAAAACCGTCTAATATCCGACTTAACTATTTCGGCTTCCTCTTTACTTCCTATGACGCCGATAATGAAATCATCTGCGTAGCGGCAGTACTGCGACCGCCTGTAGTCAGGATCATTAGCTATTCTCGATGGTAGGGTCAGCGCTATTCTCTGGAGTTGTTTCTGCTGATTAAGCGCCGCTGTTTTGCCTTGCTCGTCGAGTTCGTTCCATTTCTTAGCGTTTTTGATACGGAGGTCGCTGAGCCTGCAACACGTTCTATGGTACTCAGGATTTATTTTTCTTTGTTTTCCTTTGTCAAATTTTTCCTTGTATTGCTCCATGTACACGTCCAGCTCATTCAAATAAATGTTTGCTAATAATGGGCTAACGCCTGAACCTTGGGGCGTTCCGCTGTAAGTACGGTTGTATGTCCATTGCTCCATGTACCCAGCTTTCAGTAATTTCCATATTAGCGATATAAAATATTCATCCGTTATACGTCTGCGAAGAATATTTATTAGCACATGATGGTCAAAACTGTCAAAGCAGGCTTCTATATCGCCCTCTATAAACCATTTCACACCTGTAAAGGTATCTTGTATTTCAGATAATGCGGTGTGACAACTTTTATTGGGCCTAAATCCATGCGAGTATTTGGAGAATGTTGGCTCATAGATACTTTCCAGTATCAGCCTCACTACTTCCTGTACTAACTTATCGTTAGAGGACGGAATGCCCAGTGGCCGCAGTTTTCCGTTCTTCTTCTTAATGTACGTGCGTCTTGCCGGTTTTGGCTGATATGAATGGTCTTTCATTGATGCGATAATATTATCCATCCTCTTAAGACTCATTCCATCAATGGTTGTATTGTCGCTTCCCGGGGTCATGTTACCATCGGACGCGTAAATATTTTGATACGCCAAACAGAAAAACTCCCGGTTGTACAAATTTCGGTATAGTCTCTCGAATTTGTACGAACTGTCACTTGATTTCTCTGATAGGGTTTCCAATACGATAGTTGGATTTCTCATAGCGTCTCTCACGCCTTTCCTGTAAAGTATTGTCAGATGAACTGTTCCCCTTCGCCATGTAGCTGGCTTTCCCAGCCCCGGACTACTATGGGAACTGTGTTACCATACCGAATATTCAGAAATCATTACTTCATAGCCCGTAGGCGTTTCGGGTTAGGTAATCCACGTTTAGTCTGTTGGAAAAAAAGAGCGTTTTATGTTGTCGGATGGGACTTTCGTCATTTACCACACATTGTGGTTGGTTCGCTTTGAATATCTCGCGAGTATACGAATGGGATATATACCCGTCAAAGCGCCGGCGTAACATTTTCCTTTTCGCCGCTGAGTACACTAGCTCCAACCTCTGACTATCCTAGGAAATGTTTTGTCATTTCCGTTTCAGGCAGTTTAGCTTTCATCCTCGTACATAAATTTTCATCTCGGCATTCAGTCGTGAGGTGGAAACTCCCTCAACTTATGCCTTTAACAACATGCTTTTGTCCCCTTAAGGTTTCCCGCCAGGTAAGTTGTCGATGATAGGTTGCAAAGCCGCATTTGGGGTCGAACCTCCTTCCACTGTATTTGCGGTTTTGTGGTGACATTTTTTTCCTACCGCTTGCTCAAGGCGGATTTTCCAACAGCCCGCGCAATATGATTGACAAATTCATATTGCTTACGTGCGCAACCATTCGGTATAGCGCAATTCCGCCTCATCTATATCCTCGTCCTCCGCCAGATAGCTTGTGCCGCCCACGGCTCCCATGAGACCATTGCCCACCGTGAGCGCCCCGCCTACGCAGGATTGCAGAATTACAATCAGCAGGAATATAAGCAGGGCAATCAATACGCCGGTAGGATGCCGCTTAATAAATCTTACGACGGCGCGGGCAGTTTTTTCCGTGGCGGAAATAGCCTGTTCACCTGTTTTTTTCGCTGTTTTCCTTGCTGCCGCTTTTGCTTGCTTTTGATACTGCTTGCGCAGCCGCTTTTTGTGCAGGTAGCGCTTGACAGCGCCCTTGTTCAGTTCAGGATTTTCCTGCGCCATTTGCCGGAAGCGGTAATCCGCGTTGGCTTTGATATTTTTCTTCTCCCATTTACGCACACGCCGCGCCGGGCGGGTACGGATGCGATGTTTGATGTAGCGGCTTGAAGCACGAATGGCTTTCTCCCCTAACAGCTCGGCATGATGGGCGGCTTCAACACCGACATTCTCACGTTCTACTTCATGGATTTTACTGTGAGCCTTCGCCCAAATCTCAAACCCCGCCGCCCGCGATACGTTTTTAACAGCGCCAGGCGGTTTTTGAGGCTTCTGTTTTGCCAGCTTATTGCAGGCTTTATCCAGCTTTGCCCCGGTTTTTTCCGCGCGAAATTTTGATTTGTTCATTTTGCGGCTATCCTTCGCCGCCTTTTTATCAGCCTTCGGGCCATTTTGGCCCGAAGCACCGGAAGACTTCTTACCCTCGCGCCGCAGTTTATCGGACGGCTTCGACGTCGAGCTTTCCTGCCGGAATTTCGATTTACCGGATTTTGGGGCATGTTGGCCGGAAATGCTGTCTTCAGGCATAGTAAAAGCCGGTTGCTTGGGATTTGACGCTTCCCCAGCAAACCGGCTGGTTTTTATATTTGGTTGTTTTCGTTTCATTTTTCACCTCTTTAACATGAGAAAACCCACCGTAACAGGTGGGCTTAATTATCTTTAGCTTCCTTAATTCCTTCCGCGTCCATTCGCAATCGATAAAACGATTGTAGCCATATAGGTTGCTTATCAATATCTGCCATAAGTTTTTGGAGCCGCCTTTTGCCAACACGCTTATCAAATATGGCAAACAATCTGACAATCGCGCCATTGCAATTAAGAGAATCTTCTATGCTGTGGTTCTGATAATAATAGAAGGCTTCATAAAAGGCAAGTTGCTCAAGACCTCCTCTGTTCGCTGTTTCAAGATGCACATTGTCCCAATACTCCCGATAGGTGGCGCTGTTTTGGCGTATTTCTGGCGAACCATCCACAACTTCAGCCCTTGTTCTGCACCAATCGAAATAGCACGATTTAAACACCTCTTGACCATCAAGTCGAATAGCCACTCGCCCTTCTTGATCGTGAGATTCCCGGTATCTCGTGGCAAAATACTGTATCCTGCCTCTTAACGCGTCGCAGATATTTTCTTGTTCCAGCAGCTTTCGCATACTGCTCCATGATTGACCCATACTAAAACCTCAGTTCTCATTAAGTTGTAAGCAGGTCTTTCTTTCCTTGCTCTCCGCCAAACACTTTATAAACGGCCTCCAAAATTGATATAGTGTCTTTTACTTGGGTTTGATCTGATTTTATTTCAAATACAAGACTGTTCTTTGACGTTGGGCAAGCTTGAAATTCACCGGACATAATAACATGACCCAGTCTATTGAACTCACACTTCAATTCCAACTCTCTTTCTGTGTTTTCCAAAACAGCCTCGCCGCTAAGTGTATCATAACACCGCTTCAATGCGTTGGAAAATCTGAATAATTCTCCGGTTGTGAAATAGTGATTGGCTTTGACAAAGTATTCACCGGAGTCTTCAGTAGCGTGTATGGTGAGGACACCCCTGGCTCCATACCCACCCCCGTAACTTGTTTCATTGGGAAAGCCAAACACTTCATCAATAGACAACTCAATGTATTCGCCAACTCCAGTCATCCTAAATGCCAGCATTGGTAAATCAAGCAAATTAATCACCACCTTGCTAATGATCATTATACCACGTCTTAGCTTTGAAGGGTAGAGGGTATGTTCCGTTTTTTGAACGACAGTTCATTTTCGTATTTATGCGTCTTTCAAGTCCTCCGGCCTGGTTGTAAGCAGGCGATAGATTTCCGTGTTCTTGGGGAAGCGGTCTACAAAGGGAATGGTCGTTGCTCCATAGAATAACAATCCTTCGCCGGAATTGCTGTGAGTGACATAGCTTAACTGGTGGGGAGATATACCGAGCTGCCGAGCCAGGATTTCACGGTCGCCCGCCGCCTGTGAAAGCAGCACCATAAAATCACTGTTCTCCAGGATATTTTCAATTTCCCGGCTGGCAAGCAGGTCTTTCACATTCTGTGTCAAAGCGTTTGGCACACAGCCTCTTTTTCGCAGCATCTTCCATATTGTCACAAAGTACGAAGCTGTCAGGCTGTCGCGGAGCAGAACGTGAAATTCGTCGTAGTAGCACCAGGTAGCAAGGCCGCGCTGGAAATTGCTTTCCACTACAGCCCAGGAAAGCTCATTGGTAACATGCATAGCAATTTTGCGCAAGCCCGCGCCGAGCTTTTTCAGTACAATGCAGATTACCCGCTTTTCTGTATCCACATTGGTTTGATGATTGAACACATTCAAGCTACCGGTGCAGTAGATTTCAAGGGCGGTGGCAAGCCGTTTGGCCTCCGGTTCCGGCTGAGAGTTCAGCAGTACATACAGGTCTTGCAGGGTCGGCATAGTAGCGGTTTCGGAGTTTTGCATAACATCCCGGTAAACAAGGCGGGTGCAGCGGTCGATCACAGTGCGCTCTATCGGCTGCAAACCATCCTTACCGCCGACAACCAGCTCCAGCAGGGAAAGAATAAAATCCGCCTTTAGCGCCAGCGGGTTTTCCTCATCTGTATCGTTCATTTTTATGTCCATGGGGTTGATATGATGGGGGCTGTCCGGCGCTATCTCGATAACCTCACCGCCCAGCCGCTTGACCAGCGGTGCGTACTCTCCCATGGGGTCAACTATGATAATCCTGTCCGTGGTGGCAAGAAATACGTGTATGATCTCCCGCTTGGCGGCAAAGCTCTTGCCGCTCCCCGGCGTACCTAAGTATAAACCGTTCGGGGATTTGTCAAGAGGAACTTTTCAATAACCGTAAATATTTACATGTTCGGGTGTCAATGATGAGTGAAAAAATCAAGCGGAGAACTCGCGGATGATTTGGATGGGTGAGCGAAAGTTCAGACAAGTTTTGATGCGGGTATTGCTCCAGGCGTTGTAAGCAGCCACTTTTTGCCTTGCCTCTTCTATAGAAGTGAACTTTTGCCGCTTGTAAAACCGTTGCGTATCCAAACCATGCTGGCGTTCAACGCGACCGTTGTGCTTGGGCGTGCCAACACGGATCCGCCGATACCTGACGCCAAGTTCCATGAGCGCCTGCTCAAATAGCGTGGGTTCCTGACGTTTCTGGCCGAACAACACGTTCGTCCATTCATGACCATTGTCGGTCTGCGCCTCGTGAATTTTGAAAGGAGCAGCTTTGACCGCGTGATGCAGGAACAGGCTTGAAGTATATTCGTTAAGCTCGGCATGGATCTCCCGGTAGCACCAACGGGAAAACTCGTCCACCAAGGTGTATTGATACAGCTTTTCCCCGTATAAACTCGCTTTGGGTACATATTTTACGTCTATTTGCACTCTTTCGCCAGGAAACCTCCCTCCGTCATATATCTCCGGTTTCTTCGGACGCACAAGCGGAACCCTATGCGAAGCAAAGTGTTTGCGAAGAAACCGTTTCAAGCCTCCATAGCCGCGTGTGTATCCTCGCTCGCATAGTTCTTGATACATCAGCAATGGCGGAAGAAAGCCGCACTCCCTCCTCACGTCTATCATCATCTGTATCTCCGCGTCCGTGTGCGCGTTTGGGTGCCGGTGCGGCCGATGTGATTTGTCAACCAGACTCTTCCACGAGCCGTCCCACTTATTCAGCCAATCATACGCCGACTTCACCGGCACCCGGCAATAGCCGCTTATCCGCGCCACCGCGTGTTTATCTCCTTTTGACCGCGCTTTTTCTATTCGCTTCAAAAACTTTTGACGCCAACGCGCTTTTTGTGCTAAGCTTACCATGACAAGTCGCTCCTCTCGGTTCGGTTATGGTTTGTTTTGTCACTCACCATTTTACCAAAACCGCAAGCGGCTTGTTTTTTCACTTATCTATTGTACCTCAACACTTTTCAATAACCGTAAATATTTACAAAACAGACATAAAAAAAGGGCGCAAAACGCGCCCTGTGGATAGAATAAAGCCGTTTCGGGGGGAGGTAGGGTATTATCCCTCTAACCTCTCGAAACGGCTTTGTTGCGTAACAAAAAGCCTGTATTTATGCGGGTTTGCAGGCGGTCAAAAAGCGGTAAATGTCAACATATCGGCGTTACGATTTAAGCAAAAAAATAAGGGGCTGACGCAAAAAGGATTTTAAAATCCTACAAGAGTCAGCTCCTTTTTTGTTAGAATTCAAAGATTTGTCAAGTAAAATCAACAAAATAAGATACAGCAAAGCTAGGGTCAAGCCCTTTTTGATACTTTCGTATTCGATTGTTTATAGTTCATGCGATCATTTTTTCAAATAACTGCGAACCGATCCGGTTTCCTTGAATTTTACGGTGCAATTTGTTGACATTGTAGCCCAGTGCCATCAGAAAGATTTCCGCCTTCACTTTCTTGTTCCCTCGTAGCAAAAACCGCCGGAAACCCATATCCTCTTTCAATACTCCAAATGCGCCTTCTGCTTGAATAGACCGGTTTATTCGCAGCATAATTCCCAATTCACTTGTAATACGCACCTTCGATTCTTCCCGTTGTCGTAAAAATTCCTTGGATAGCTGCATTTTTCGATTGCCTTTGGCTCTGGTACAGCCCTTTTTATATGCACACCCTTCACAGCTTTCACATTCGTAATACGTTATCTCACTTTCAAATCCTGTTTTTGATTTGCGCACTCCCGTATGCACTGCCCGTAATTTCTTCCCGTTTTGGCAGGTGTATTCATCTTTTTCAAAGTCGTAGGGCATGTTCTCCCGCAGGTTCATGTTGCTTTTGAATTTTCTCGTCTTGCTACGCTCATAGTTCTGCGGTTTTATGTATGCTCTTTGACCCTTCTTCCCAAAATATGTGTAATTTTCCTCTGACTCATATCCGGCGTCCAAAGTCACATCTCCGTACTGCTTGCCTAAATACGATTCCATATCCTCAAGCAGCGGGATCAACGTCAATTGATCGCTACGTTCACTGCTTACCGAAACCCCGGTGATGTATTCTCCTTCTACGCCTATTTGAACATTGTACCCCGGCTTGAGCTGCGCATTGCGCATGTGGTCATCCTTCATATGCATAAAGGTTGCATCAGGGTCGGTTTTGGAAAAGCTGTTGCGGCCATTAAATGTTTCCTGATATTTCTCGTATTTCTGCTGCCTCAACATATACTCCGTAGCTTGCTCAATGTCACGCTGTAATTGACTTTTTCGCTTCCCTCGTCCATGTACAAAGGCTTCACATGGTATTTTTGACAATCTCTCCAATATCTCGCTCAGTGTTGTCTCTTCCTTGTATCCGCCAGCATAACGGACATTCAATTCATCCTTAAATCCGCCTATTCTATCTTCAAGGCGTGCCTGATATTTATTTGTGGACTTCTTCCACACAAAACTATATTTGTTGGCATTGGCCTCCAGTTTCGTGCCGTCAATAAATAAATGGGCCAGCTTGATTTCATCTATTTCCTGTAGCTTCTTTACTAATTGATAAAATATATCCTCGGCACATTCCGCGAATATTCCACTACGAAAGCGCGTCAATGAGTCATGGCTCGGCGCTGGTTCGTCACCTAGCAGCCACATATAGTTGATATCTCGGCGACATGATCGCTCCAAATCCCGCCCTGAGTATCTTCTGTCCATCGCTCCGTATACCAATATTTTGCTCATAGTGACCGGCGTAACTGCGGTTTTTCGCCCTCTTCGGGCATACGCTCTATACATTTTTGTATAGTCTAACTCCTCCATTATTGCGTCCAGCAGCCGTACCGATTCGTCACTTGGGATCAAGACATCGTATTCGGATGAAATTTTTAGTTGATATACCTTCCCGAAGGTGGTATAATCTCTTTGTATTAGTTGTGTTTTCATCAACTCAATTATACCAAAAAAAGCCCGGAAACTCCACTGTTTCCTTGGCTTTTTTTGTTTTTGGACTCCTTTATTTTGCGTCAGCCCCTTGAGCATTAATCAGCCATTATTTACGCCGGTAGGACATAAGTGGCTAAAGCGGCTAGGGCCGCAACCAATGCTGACAAAGTTACTGTCCCAAACAACTTGTTTTTTATTGATGCTGATTCGACCTAAGTGGCTAAA
>Ga0082212_10008120_pt1 | contig 13765 bp, 10 predicted proteins | sample TergutNt197P3_FD_71548 | JGI IMG/M metagenome (GOLD analysis project Ga0082212, IMG submission 71548) | Neocapritermes taracua P3 segment gut microbial communities from Petit-Saut dam, French Guiana - Nt197 P3 | ecosystem: Host-associated > Arthropoda: Insects > Digestive system > Gut ... | reverse complement strand
ATCCCGGTATACGACCCCAAAACCGGAGATGTGCTGGTGTTCTATACGAAAACCAACCTCAAAGGCTCATTTATGGAGACGGCTAGCGGGTTTTCCAACGACTGCTTTGTCACTTACAGGATATACAGCGACATAGACAAAGATGGCAATAAAGGTCCGAAAAAGGAATGGCGAACCGATTATTTTGATTTGGAGATTGAAAATGTTCCCGAGCATCTCCGTGAGCAGTATGTCGAGCTCTTGTCAGGCCAGCGGTTCTTCTCATCCATAATCGCGCAGCTCGGCTATAATTTCGACGACCCGCGCATCGTTGACCTGACCGTCCCGGTCGGGTTCGGACAACGCGGGTTGATTGTTTCACCGCCGCGGGCCGGGAAAACGATCCTCATGCAAAAAATGGCCAAAGCAGCACTGGCAAATTATCCGAATTTGCATGTTTTCATGTTGTTGGTTGATGAACGGCCGGAAGAAGTGACCGACATGGAACGTCAAATCAAAGGGGCTCGCTGCGAAGTCATCAGCTCGACCTTCGATGAACCGCCGTCACGACATATTCAGGTGTCCGAAATGGTACTCGACAAGGCGAAACGCATGGTTGAATACAGTAAAGACGTTATTATTTTCCTCGATTCGATCACAAGACTGGCCCGTGCATGGAATGCGGAATGTCCCACATCGGGACGCACTTTGTCAGGTGGAGTAGATGCCAACGCCTTGCAGCGACCAAAACGTTTTTTCGGTTCTGCACGCAAGGTTGAGGAAGGCGGCTCATTGACAATCATCGCAACGGCACTGATCGATACGGGCAGCCGGATGGACGATGTGATTTTTGAGGAGTTTAAAGGCACGGGCAACCTCGAAATTGTGCTTGACCGTAGTTTGGTCGATAAACGCATCTGGCCGGCAATCAACATTGGTCGTAGTGGCACGCGACGCGAGGAAATGCTTATGGACCCGGAAGAATACCGCCGTATTTCGATTTTGCGCCGTGTCCTGAGTGACCAAAACCCGACCGACTCGATGGAATTTCTAACCAAACGGCTCGCAAAAACCAAGTCTAACGGTGAGTTTCTTATGGGATTGAAGATTCAGTAATGCCGAATGTTAGGTACTACCGCCTGCTTCGATGTTTATCACCGTGGGGCGGTCACGCGCCCGAATACAAGCGGCGTTGAAGTTTGCACGTTCCACACAAGGAACACAAAGGGGCGGTTGACGTAAAAACGAGCCTGGGCTTGCGGCTCCTGCTGATCGGGGATGTCAATCTGTTCGGTCAGCGTCATTTGCGTTTCATGCAGAAACTGCGACAATCGAAGCGGCCCCTTTTCGACGTTTTGCGACATAAAAGACAAGTCGGCATCTTCCGACGTGATGGTTTGCATTCCCAAATTGTTCAGCGTTTCGGTCAGGTCAAGGCAACTCGACAGTTTCAATTGCGGCATGATGACATCGACGATCATCGGTTGTAATTGGCCAAACCACATTGTCAGTGAGTTCGGTGTCATCGACCGTTCCAGCGTGCCAAGTTGCCCCGCTGCCGGAAGCAACACGACCAATCGCACGTTTTCTTCAACGCAGGGCATAACCAAAATTTGCAGATTCGGGACTTCGGCTCCGAGGCAAGAACTTATCTGATGCATCATGGGCACTTTGACCGTTTCGCCGTCCGCAAGTTGAAAGTCGTTCTCGTCGGAATACTGCTTGTTGAACGGAGAAGCCAAACGCGGTGCCGCACAAACGATGCCCGTCGTGACCACCGAAATGTCATCGGGCAGATTCTCGTCAAACGGTTCGGCGATGACCGATGTCAACCGCCCGCCGCTCATGTCGCGAACCCAGGCATTGACGGTTGTTGCGGCGGAATCACGATTGTTCTGCAAATCGGCGGCGTACAATTCGGTTGTCAACCCGGCCTTGATGCCGTTGATGTACTGCTCGACAATTGGGTGCTCGGTCGGAACCCAAACGGCGTTGGCCTGCCCGAAGGTCGGCGGCGATTGCAGAACCTGTACGCCCTCGCGAATCTGGGTTGAGCTCACGTCAACTTGTCGGAGCCATTCTGCCGTTTGCGGCACCGGCATCTTGAACGGGAACACGTCGCACAACTCGCCGGCCGTTTTGCCGTCTGCCCCGAAACGCAAGGCGGTCAATTGTTTGGCCAACAATTGCGGCGAGAAGCAAAAATTCGCATCCCCTTGCGTCGACGCCAGTTGCGAATATGTGTTATAGGCCAACACCTGTACCGCTACCGGGAAATTAAAACCCTGCTCCGGCGGCGTGATTTTCGGAATACTTACCGCGTCCGTAATCGCCGGTTGTGCAGAGTCAGTGGCGGTTTGTTCAAGTTCTTGCGTATCTTGGGCAAAAAGCGGCTGCGATAAACTAACAAAAACAGTCACAAAAACTACGAATAGTAAAGCGGATACCCGAAAACTCATTTTGATTCTCCGATACAAAAATATGCCATTATGGTTCAACACGCCACTGGTCATACCTATTATACAGGATTTACCTTTGTTTCCACAAGCAGTCTGGGAAACTGTTTTAGCACCTATTTTTCGGGAGCTTGACGGACTGTTTTCAACACGCAGAAAATATGATATACTGAAAAAAAGACAGTATTTGGTTTCCGCTTGTCGGGCGATTAGCTCAGTTGGTTAGAGCGTCTGGTTTACACCCAGAAGGTCACAGGTTCGAGCCCTGTATCGCCCATTTAGATAAAACCTTAATATATAACGTTTTGCGGCGATTGTGAATTTTTGTTTTATCTAGTCGAATCAGAAAAAGCGTATTTCGGCGAGCAGGTGAGGTTCAAAATTTTCGGGGTGGGCGTGGGACCGCCGCAGGATTGCCAAGTTTTTCATCGTCACGGCCACAAAACGCCAAGACTCGGCCAATCACCGGTTCTTGGTATCCGCTTACTACGTGCGCGGCTCTGATTCGGCGCGGCTCCGAAAAACTCAACCCACGATTGCTCGAACCTGCAAGACGAATGACCGCCGCACCTTTGTCATCGTGACCACGATAATCCTACAGCGCAATCAATCACCCTTTTTTAACGCGAACCACGCGAAATTTTGCGAACGATACAAACGTTTTGAAAAATGTTGTTGTTTTTCATTTTGAAACCTTTCGCGTGTTTCGCGTTGAAAATAAAAGTTTTCTCGGCTGGATAAAAATCCTTCGTATTTCTTCGTGGCCTTTGTGGTGAGAAAAAAATGTGTGAACGGTTACCAAATTTTTTAAAAAACATTCGAAAACAGTAATGACTGCTACAATATCAAAACGCGAAAAAACTCGTGTTTTACGCTATAAAACACAGATTTTTCTTGAGCGTCCCTGACAGGACTCGAACCTGAAACCTTCGGCTTCGGAGGCCGACGCTCTATCCAATTGAGCTACAGAGACTTTAGACTAAATGAAATTATATCAGGAATTCTGTGAAAAGCAATAGTGGAACAAAACGTTAAAAATGGCAGAAGTCAGCATAACCCTTTTGTTTTTTGACTACATACGATAGATAATATGGCATCATGTCGTAGTCAATATCTGTTTTGGTGATCCGTTTCGACCGCAAACGGCGTGTGCAGCTCTGAATGTGATAAATATTGAGGACATGTGTGGCATAAGCAAGTGCGATCATGTATGATTCTTAGTGCATTTACTTCAAAAGTAATCTCTTGTGTTTCGAGTTTTCCGTATTGACTTCAAAAGTAATATTACGTTACAGAGTGACCGGAAACGAACGCCAAATTTTAATTTTTGTTGTTTGAAACCTTTAGCACATTTCGTTTTTTCGTGTATTTTGCGTTGAAAAATGACTCGTGAACAGTTGCTGATTTTCTGTCTTTTCGGCAAACCTGTTGACAAATCGCCGCGTATTATATAGTATTGACATCAAGTAGCAAATATAGGGAATGTGATCTTTTTGGTAAAAATACGCCGTTTTTTCTTGTCGAAAAACTATATTTGATATAAGACTTGGACTTCCACAACTCTCAGAGGGACATCAAATGTCAAATACAAGCACTCTTTTCAAAAGTGTCGTAAAAGTAACAGTTTTTCTCTTTTTGATTGTTGTTTCACTTGTTGAACACCGGTGTTTCGCGGCGCAGGATATTTGGCTGATTGACACACACCAGGCACCTTGGAATCATGCGTCCGAAGCAGGGTTCACGAAGGCGGTCTATTATCAGCTTGTCGGTAACAAATGGGTTCGCTCTGATGCTGCTACGTTTTTTGAGACGCAATCCATTGATGTCCCATTGGTTGTGTTTTCGCCGGGATATACTTCGACCACATCCGACACGGTTGAAGCGGGCATATCGCTTGTGCGATTGTACAAATCGGGACAAGATTGCCGCACAGTTTTCTGGGATTGGCCGGCCGAAAAAATTCGCCTTCGTCTCGGGCCGGATATTCGTGACAAAATCTGCGTGACCGTAGCTGGCGGCGATTACATGGCGATGTTCCTGAACCGGCTCAAACCGGACAGCAAAGTCTGCATGATCGGTTTCAGTTTCGGAAATCGAATTATTTGCGATGCCGTTGCACGATTGGGGGACGATCAACCCGACGGGATGCGGATACATCTTGTTTTGACTGCTGCCGCAACGGACAGGATTTGGCTGGCGGCAGGTGCGCGGCATGGTCAGTTACCTCGTTTGGCAGAAAGAATTCTCGTCCTATATAACCCCACTGACCGTGCACTGAAGTTTTACCCCTTGTTGTACGGCAACGGTTCGCGGCCGGATGCGCTGGGACGTTTTGGCCCACCCATGGCAAGCATCGCGTCGGAATACCGTTATCGCATTGAAGCGTTCAACGTCCAGCCATACATCGGTCCGTATCACCGTACAGCCTATTACCTTCGCACACCGGCTTTTCGGCAGCGCATGAACGATTACCTGTTCTTCGGTGTTTCGGACGGCGAGTAAAGACACCCGACTAACACGAATATCAACCGGTGGCAAGTTCTCGCGCTAACCCCAAGTTTCAAAGGAAGCACTGTCATGGCAGACGAAGATCAATCGAAAGAAAAGAAAAAGGCGTTTTCCTCCCAGTGGTTTGTCATTGTTGTTGTGGCAATCATTGGCGGGCTGTATTTTTGGAATCATTATGAAATCCGCTTCGATAAAGAGCGGGGAATGATTTTCCAAAAACGCGGCACGACAGCACAGCGAGGTGATACGCCCCCACCACCGGCTGTTGACGGTGAAACCTCGTCGCCATCGCCACAAACCAATGCACTCGGCGGTGTTACGCCGATGACCACTATGACAATTGCGACATGGGATTTGACGCCACTCAATTTTGAGAAGCTCGCAGACGATACTCGGGCACAACGTATTTCCGAGGTGATCGGTCAGTTCGACCTGATCGCCGTGCAGGGTGTGGTTCGGACAACGCAGCCACTGGACGAAATTCTTCGTCGAATTAATGCCAAAGGAAAAAAGTACGCTTATGTTGTCCCGAAAAATGTCGGAAGTCTCCCGGAATATGTCGCGTTTATTTTCGATACGGAAATCGTCAAATATGACCCCGAAAAAACTTACGAAATTGTCGAATCTTCATTGTCTTACCGTCCGCTTGTGGCATCTTTTTGTACTGTACAACCTCCGCCGGATAAAGCGTTTACATTTAATTTAGTCAACATCAAGATTCCCGATATCCGAAAAGATATTGAGTCGAAAGTCCTCGGACGGATATTCCGCGAGATTCGTGACAGGTCGGCGGAAAATGGCGAAGATGATGTGATTATGTTGGGGAATTTCGGGTTGCCGGTGATGCAAATCGATTCTCTGCTTGGGGTTCCGTATTTGGCCGCCGTGCATGACGATCTTCCGACAACGATTGACGAACTGGATTCGACATGTAACATCGTTTTTGACAACCAGCGAACCATCGAGTGTAACGGCAACGCCAAACGGGTTGACCTCATCAAATTGTATGATTTGAAGCTATCGGACGCGTCGGCCATTGCCAAGCATTTTTCCATCAGTGCGGATTTCAGCGTTTTTGAGGGTTCGCCGTAAATTGAAGAATAATAGGTGCTTATGAATAGAACAGCCCACCAAGACAAGATCATCAAAAATTACTATCAGAACCGCGATTCGCTCATGTGGCAGAAGCTGGCGGAACTTGCGACGGAGCTTTATCTCGCAGAGGGCAAAAAACGGGCGCAACTCTGGAAACGCGTCGAAGCGGCTCTGAAAAATCTCAAAATCCCGCAAGACCGCATCGAACACATCATCGCGTCAGACAGTCCGACACTTGTCGCGTCACTCGTGCAAAACGAAATGTCGTAGTGTGTTTCACACAGAGGCACAAAGTCACAAAGATGTATTTTTGTTCCCTTTTTTCACGAAATTCACGGGCTATATTTGCACAAAATGTGAATTCTGTTAAAATAGTGAAAAATAAAGTTTTACCGATTTTTCAACCGATCGCATTGGTTTGGTGTAACCTTGCCATGCCATTGATTTTACGAACAAAAGAGGAGATTTACGAATGACCCGCCTTGTGACAGCTTGCCTTGTCGTTGTGGCTCTATTGACCGCCAATCCGGTATTTGCTATGGAACCCAGGGAAGAACCTTCGGATTCGCCCGAAGAAGCCAAGCTCAAGCCGATTTATACGCCCGGCATCGAATTTTTGAGTAACCCGATCCCCGTTGCCGATTCGGAAGCCAAAACAGCCGCCGAAATGAAACCCTATATCGAATCCATTACAGGAACGACCGTGACGTTCAAAATGGTGCCGATTCCCGGTGGTAAATTTCTCTTGGGTAGCCCCGATGACGAAGCAGACCGCGAAGATCACGAAGGCCCGCAGATCGAAGTGGAAATCGCCCCATTCTGGATGGAAGAACATGAAGTGACTTGGGCGGAATTTCAGCAATTCCAACAGTACCTGCTTCGTGACAGTCGGCGAAGTCGCGACCCTGATACGCGAACCGACCGTGAGAAGACCGTCGATGGCATGGCGCGTCCGACGCCCGCTTATGACATCAGTTCCATCAGTTATTCCAAGTCGAGCAAGCTGGACCATCCGGCCAGTGGCATGTCGGCTTATGCAGGTCAGGTCTATTGCAAGTGGCTGACCGCCGCAACAGGCCGTTACTACCGCCTGCCGACCGAAGCGGAATGGGAATACGCCTGCCGCGCCGGAACAACGACGGCGTTTTCGTTCGGTGATGACCCCGATGACTTGAAGGCTTACGGCTGGTTTTTCGATAATGTTGATGATGGTTACAATAAGGTCATGGCGAAAAAACCGAATGCTTGGGGACTTTACGACATGCACGGCAATGTCGCCGAATGGGTGCTTGGTCTCTATGATGAAAACGCTTATCAAAAATTCAAGGACGGCGAAATCAAATCGTTGCTGATTCAAGGGAAATGGGATACCGACATGAAAGCCATGATGCACGTCGCAAGCGGGGCAGGTTATCTTGCCCGCGGGGGTTACTGTGACCTCTTCGCCGAAGAATGCCGCAGTGCCGCCCGAATCGTTGCTCAGGAAAACTGGAAAGAACAAGACCCCATGTTCCCGAAAAGCATCTGGTATTACACCGAAGCCCCTTTCGTTGGTTTCCGTATCATCCGACCGTTGGAACCACCGAAAACCGCTGAGGAATGTAAATTGTATGAACCTTCGCCGGAAGTCCACGCCGAGTATGCACTATTGAATGTACGTCAGCAGGACGACGATGATTAATTTAGCACGATAATCGAAAAAATATTTTCTTTATCTGTTGTTTTGCAACAATACTTCTGTTATAGTGAAAGTTATGGTGGGCGTGGGTAGGTAAGAGTGAAGAGGTAAGAGAATAAGATGAGTGAATATTCGCCACTAACTCAAACCTGCCATGCGTCTGAATCCTTTTATTAACCGTTAGAATCTTTTTGGGAGAAACTTAACAATGAAACAAAATGAATCCTCTCGTCGCGATTTCCTGAAAACATCAGGCGTTTTGACCGCCGCCGGTGTTGGACTGACAAGCGGTCTTGGCATTTCGCGTTCCGCCCATGCCCAGGGCACCGACCTGATTAAAATCGCGTTGGTCGGCTGTGGCGGTCGTGGTCGCGGTGCCGTGGAAGATCGCCTTGATGTGGGCGACAACGTGAAACTCGTCGCCGTTGCCGACGCTTTCGAAGGTAGTGCCAAAGGTGCCGCCGGTGCGTTTTCCGCCAACGAAAAATTCACGGGAAAAGTTGACCTCGGCAACAACGAGAACGTCTTCTTTGGATTCGACGCCTATAAAAAAGCGATCGATGCCTGCGATCAGGTTCTGATTGCCACGCCGCCGGGTTTCCGTCCCGAACACTATGCTTACGCCGTGGAGCAGGGCAAGCATGTTTTCATGGAAAAACCGCTGACCACCGACGCCAAGGGCTTCCGTATGCTCATGGCCGCCAATCAAGTTGCCGAAGACAAAAAACTCACCGTGGTCGTCGGCTTGCAGCGTCGTCACGGTTTCGATTACAAGGAATGGGTCAGTCGCATCCATGACGGTGCCATCGGCGACCTATCCTACACCCGTGTCTATTGGAACAACAGCGGCGACATCTGGTTCCGTGGTCGTTCGGCCAACGAAAGCGAAATGCAATATCAGATGAAAAACTGGTATCACTTCAACTGGCTCTGCGGCGATAACATTTGCGAACAGCACATTCACAACCTCGACGTGGGCAACTGGATTCACAGTAAGGGCGACAAGTTGTGCCACCCGGTCAAGGCTTATGGGATGGGCGGTCTGGCTTCGCGTCAGATGATCGAGAGTAAGAAGGAAAGCGAAATTTTCGATCACCACTTCGTCGAATTCGTTTACGAAGACGGAACCCGCATGTTCAGCCAGTGCCGCATGAACGATCCCGGCAACGTCTGGGGAAGCGTCAGCGAACACGCACACGGCTCGAAGGGCTTCGGAAGTGCCTGCTGGCTCAATTTCAATGACGGTCGCGAAAGATGGAATTACCGTGGTCCCGGTAGTAATCACTTCAAACAGGAACACGTCGACCAGTCCGAAGCGATTCGCAAAGGCGAAGCCATGCACGACGGTTGGTACGGCGCGACTTCGTCGATGATCGCCGTCATGGGACGTATGGCAACATACAGCGGTCGCGAAATTTCCTGGGACGAAGTGGTCGAAAAAGGCACGTCGGCGTTCCCCTACGGCAAAGAATTGGCTTGGGATTCCGAAACACCGACCAAACTCAACGCCGACGGCAGATACGACATTGCCATTCCCGGTCGTTTTGATCCCTACGCCGGCGATGTTGTTGCTTCCGCTGATACGCCCAGACGTGGAAATCGTAATCGTCCGCAGTAACCTGCGACTGCTTCCTGTCCCGAAGTGACAGAATCTCTATAACCCCCGGATCAGCCGGGGGTATTGAGTTGCGCAATCATCAACGCGTCAATCAGATTCCGCCGCATAAGCAAGAGCGTTCAGAGACGCAATCGCATGATTGTGTAATCTCCCGACAACCGTCCCCAATACTTGTCCGCGAAGGTGGAAACCATGCCGATGTTCGACTGCCGATGTTTTAACGTCCCGGCAAAGGACATGGCCGGTTACTTTATCTGGTGGGAGCAAGACGCCGTGCGTGCCTCTGTGTGAAACACTCTTTTTCTTTTGGTGTGACCTGTAACGTCGTGGTTTACCAAATTTTCGTTTTCCTTCAAAAATCGGCCTTGACGCGGGTGTCTTGGCTTGTTATTCTTCACCAACCAGTCGGGAAAGGTGTTCCGGCGGGACAATAATAGTGTAACCAATAACCATTCCAATTGATTGTGATTTAAGGAGAAAGCACAATGGATTTCAACTTTTTTAACTGGATTCGCGATGGGGTCAAACGTTCGGTACTCATGGGCGTAACCGATGCCGTCGAAACAATGGGGATGCCGCCCGAGGAAGAAGCCTCTAAGGACAGAATCCTTTCCTTTCTGCAAAGCGACGAACCGAAGAAAATCGCAGCCGCCCCGGCAAGTCGTCGTTTGACCGGCGGCAGTTCCGCGAGTTCTCCCAAAAAGCTTGGACGCTCACTCGGGGAAATCCACCAGGAGTAAACGCAACCAGAGCCGCGATAGTTATGGAGTGATCGAATTGCGATATACTCGTAAGCACTCCAACCGTTCCGTAACCGTTGCGGCTCTGATTTCTCCACACTATTTTTACCTTTCTTTCGTAAAAATAGAGGCGAAACTCTTGACATTTCGCCCAAGAGATGGCATCATTACATGTGCGTGACGCGGACACACGGTTGAAAATAGGCCGAAAAGCCCTTGTTTTGCGGGTTTTTCGGCCTTTTCTTGATTTTTTTTCAATGTAATCACTTGCCTTTGTCGAAATAGTGGGGTAAGGTAAACATGCGTGATGTACCGTAAAACTAGGCGTCCAACGCTTGGCTCACGTTTTTTGAGCACCCCCCTGTTGTTTGGGATGCTTGATCCCTCCCCGCCTTGAGACGGTCTTGCGGCGGGTGTCATTTCAGGTCATCGTATCGGACAATCCTTTTAAGGAGGAAACACATTTATGGCAAAAGCAACGGACAAAACGGAAAAAAAACCCAAGGCTTTCACCAAAACCCAGATCGTCGCTGAAATCGCCGAACAAACCGAGTTGTCGAAAAAAGACGTGAACGCCGTCATTGACGCTCTGGGTGAAGTCGTCAAAAAAAGTCTCGGCAACAAAGGCCCCGGCAGTTTCGTACTTCCCGGCTTGGTCAAGATTGAAAAGAAACGCGTCGAAAAGACTCCCGCCCGCAAAAACGTGCCGAACCCCTTCAAACCGGGCGAAGTGCGTGACGTTCCGGCCAAGCCTGCTCACAACAAAGTCAAAGTCAGGGCTCTCAAGGGGCTTAAGGAAATGGTCTAAGAATCCGGGTTTCAGACTTTGGACTTCAGGGTTGGCATTCGTTGCCCTTCCTGAAGCCTGAAGCCTGATGCCTGATGCCCGGCATGTCGGACTACGCTATTCAATCATTGAGTATTCATCACTTCAAGTCGATCCGCCGATTGCAACGCTTGCGGCTCGACCTGTTGAATGTATTAATTGGTGCCAATGGAGCGGGCAAAAGCAATTTTGTCTCGTTCTTTTCTTTTATGGCCGATGTGGTCAACCGGCGTTTACAGGCTCACATTGAGGAACTCGGCGGGGCAAAGCGCATCGTTTCTTCCGACTGTCGCCCGGAAGATTGTTTTGCGGCCATAGTCACTTTTTCTGCCGGTGCTTTGATTTTCATCGCAGGCGTGACTGAAGACGACCGCCTGCAACTGCTCTACGAAAAATTCGTCCCGCCGGGAATTGACCCCGACGACGAGTTTTCAAAAATGGTCGAAAATTATCGCTACCGCCAGGGCGAACTCGAATCCAAACTGCACAACTTTACCGTGCAAAACGGCCAACTGACCGTCGAAGAGGAACTGGCCCTGACCGCTGTTTCACTCTGGCGGGTCTATCATTTTCACGATGTCGGCCCAACGGCACCGGTCAAGCATTTCGGTTCGCTTTCCGACAACACGCTCCTAAGCTGCAACGCATCAAACCTCGCGGCGGTGCTGTATCGGCTGCGCCACGAACAGCCGGAGCATTACGAGTTTATCTGTTCGACTGTCGCATTGGTCGTCCCATTTTTCGACGATTTCGTCCTTATTCCGCGCGAACTACCCGGCAGTGACGAACCGCAAATTGCCGTGCGTTGGCAACAGAAAGGCGTTTCGACGTCCTATAGCCCTGGCCAGTTTTCCGACGGCACGCTTCGCTTCATCTGCCTGGCCACGGCACTTTTGCAGCCTCATCCGCCGGCAACAATGCTGTTCGACGAGCCGGAACTTGGTTTGCATCCCAGCGCGATTGAACTGTTTGCATCAATGCTGTTTGCCGTTTCGCAGAACACGCAAATTCTTGTTTCGACGCAATCGCCGACGCTACTTAGCCGATTCGCCCCGGAAAACGTGTTGATTGTCGAGCAGGTCGAAGGCAACTCGAAATTCCGGCGCATCGACCGTGCCGAATTGGGAACATGGCTTGACGAATATTCGCTGGGGCAACTCTGGGAAAAGAATATTCTCGGAGGACGTCCGCGATGAGCGAAGCGTCCGGTAAGCCCCAACCTTTCCCGCCCAGGCATCGTCGCGTGCATATCATTTGCGAGGGTCAGACGGAGGAGACATTCGTCAATCTGGTGTTGTTGCCGCATTTTGACCGGCACGGAATCGAGGTGCAACCGAAATTGCTCGGCGAGATCGGGCGTCAGGGCGGCAATGTCGGTTACACCCGCGTCCTGCGTGATATTCGACTTTTGCGGACAAACGACCCGGAAGCCTGGGTGACGACGTTTATTGATTTTTACGGCATTTACGCCGATTTTCCCGGCGTTAGTCACGCGAAAAAGCTGAAAACCGCTTGGGAACGGCACGACACGGTTGTGAGTGCCATGTACGCACAATTGACGGATGATCTCGGTGAGAAACCGGCATCACGCGTGGTACCATATATCCAAATGCACGAATTTGAGGGGCTTCTTTTCAGCAGCCCCCAAGACATGGCCGCCGGAATCTTACAGCCGCATCTCTGGAAAAAATTCGACAAAATTCTGTTCCCATTTGACACGCCGGAAGACATTAACGACAGCATCGAAACCGCACCGAGCAAACGCATTCAGCATATCTTTCGCGGTTACCAAAAGGTGTTGCACGGTTCAATCATCGCCCGGCGGATCGGCCTTGAACGCATCCGGGAAGCCTGCCCCTTGTTTAACGAATGGCTGAACCGGCTCGAACAGCTGCCGTGACCGCCCTACCTTAACCCCTTGCTAACGCTTCGATCTCTGATTCTTACATCAATACAACCCGCCACCTTCTCCGCCGTTGGCGGTGAGGAGGGCTTTCCATATATCAAGCGTGTAACTTGGGTTCGTCAAGTCCCAAAATTGCACCGAGCCGTCGCAAATACCGATGAAAAAGCCGCCTTTGTGCGTGCTGCCGACGGGTGAATACTCTGTTTGGTAGAGCTTGATCGCGTCCTCCAGCGTGATTTCCTGTGTCGGGTCCATCCAACAGACAGGTTCCTTGCGTTCCACGATGGCAATTGTGTTCGACGTGCCGTCCGATATATAAGCAAACGTATTCCACTTGTTTGGTTCGGGAAATGCCGTACCACAGGGTGCCCGCAACCCGAGTTCGCGTGCTTCTTCGACATCGACCTTGCCGACCACGACGCTGTAGTTCGTCATGCCGGGCGCGTTTTTCGCACCGGGACATTGATACGCCGGAATGCTGATGTTGTGAAACTGTTTGTTGTTTTCGCTGTCCCACGGCTCGTTCATATACGGATACATCCGTTCGTACAACGCCGTTTGTTCCAGGAAAGGCAACAAGGCCACGCGCCAACTGTGTAGCGGTTTTCCGTCCTCATTAACTCTGTACGGTGCCGGAAACGCCTTGTATGCGTCGTGGTAAGTGTGCAAGGCCAGCATGATCTGCTTCATGTTGTTCGCGCACTGCATCTTATGCGCCGAATCCCGTGACGGCAAAACGACGTTCGTGTAAGTGTTCGTGATCAACTCGGTGGAATCGGCCAACCGTTTTTCGTCGATGATCAGTTGCAAACGGTCGCCCCGCACTTCCGGCAGAAACAGCATCGCAAAATCAAGTGCCGAGGTAAATTGCTCAATATTGTTGTTATAGCCGTAACCGTAATTGCTGTAATTGTGGCGGCTCATTTGATCGGAAGCCACCATCGCCGTAACAATCACTT
>Ga0082212_10008119_pt1 | contig 13765 bp, 13 predicted proteins | sample TergutNt197P3_FD_71548 | JGI IMG/M metagenome (GOLD analysis project Ga0082212, IMG submission 71548) | Neocapritermes taracua P3 segment gut microbial communities from Petit-Saut dam, French Guiana - Nt197 P3 | ecosystem: Host-associated > Arthropoda: Insects > Digestive system > Gut ... | reverse complement strand
GTATCATACCGATATGACTTGGGACAATGTTGTTTGGAAATCGGAAAACGAACGGACGGACATCATCAACAGTTTCCTTTCCAACCAACTGCACATCTCTACCGAAGGATACGGAATATTAACACCCTTAAATATAGATGAATACATTACGCACGGCGGATTTGAAGGATTGAAAAAGGTATTATCTACAAGCGGCGGGCAGCGATCCAATAATGACGAAACATAAAACAGATGATTTGTAAAACGAACAAACAACAGAAATATGAAAAACGCACTCATCACATTAGCAATCACCGCACTCATTGCATCGTGTTCTAATAAGCCGCCTGAAATATTAAAAATTGAAGGTTCGGAATATACACTACTTACTGAAGAATTTGTAGGCTGGGAAGAAAGGACTCAATCGTATGTCAATGAACCCGGAGGACTTTCCAAAACAGAATGTTTTATTGTAGTGAATCATCCGAAGAAGAAACCAGAATTATTAAAACTTATCAATGAATTCAATGCTAATACTATGAATAAAGACAGTATCATAAAATATAGCAGAGGTTATCTTCGTGTTTTTTACAAAGGAACCAATGGCACTATGGAAGCATATAGACGAGACAGAGATGATGCTTTTTACAATATTGATTCCTACTATATGGACAAGTGGCATAGAAATGACAAACTAATGGGAATCAGTTGGGGTATGAATCATGAAGAGCAGACTTTTCGCATTGCTTATAGTGTTTATGGTGATATTGAATATATTTTTAATGCTTCCGATGATGAATTATTTAATTTGAAATGAGAATCCCAATGAAAACCCCAATCATCCTCTTAGCCGTCCTCGCAATAGTTGCGGGCAGTTGCGGCGGAAGGGCAAAAGAAGCCAAAGAAGCCCAAACGGAAAATACGCCCGATGACGGCACGAAACAAATGACTATGACCACCTCTAAAGAGGGATTGGTCGAGATTAGATTAGCAGGCACAGGCACAGCAGTTATAAACTGGGGCGATGGAACGCCAAACGACACGGTACCGATTGTACCATACAATACCAAAGCGTTTCCGTATATCTATACCACCTCCGGCGCCCGTACCATAACCATTACCGGCGACAGCATCACGACATTGTATTGCGACAATAATCAATTAACGGCTTTGGATGTGAGCAAAAATACGAAACTGACGAATTTGTATTGCAGCGGCAATCAATTAACCACTTTAGATGTGAGTAAAAATACCTACTTGAGAGAGTTGTATTGTGGCGGGAATCGACTTACTGTCTTAGATGTGCGAAATAATACTGCACTGAAGCATTTTAGTTGCGGCTACAATCAATTAGCCACTTTAGATGTGAGCAAAAATACGGAACTGATAAGTGTTAGTTGCTATAATAATCAATTAACCGCTTTAGATGTGCGAAATAATACTGTACTGGGGGATTTGTGGTGTAGCAATAATCAATTAACCGCTTTAGATGTCAGCAAAAACACGGCGATAAGATATTTATATTGTAACAATAATCAATTAACCGCCGCTGCATTGGATGCTTTGTTTGAAACGCTGCCCGAAGCAGAGGAAGATGAACGAAAGATAAATATAGGCTACAATCCCGGAACAGACGCCTGCAACCGAGACATAGCAACAGGTAAAGGATGGATAGTGGATGTGGATTGGGGAAAACAGTCTGTTTCTTCGCAGGTTGAAGGCGTATTATTTTCTGAAATTCGTCCAAACGAAACATTACAGTTAAACACCGTTTACACCGATACCGTTGAGTACGACGGTTATAGAAGATATTCCGACCATACTGCCATATCTGCGCTTATGTACTCCGGACGGGAGGCTGAACTTATCTGCAACGACATTAACCAAATGGCTTCCGTTTTGAAATGGGAACGCGGCGACATTATAGAGGTACAGTGGAAAATAGACACGCTCCGTACCGATGACGACAAAGCGCTTCGCGAACATATAGTAAAAATAACGAAACTACAAGACGCTTGCCCTGTTTTGTCATACAAAAGAAGATATCCTCCTGTTTCGCCGGAAGTAGTTGCGGCGATTGCCCCCGTTATCAAAAAGTGGACAAAGTTTTACAACATTGATTTTTCACAGGCTCGTCTTGTGGACAGTAGCGAAAACGTATGTTTCCTTTGTCCACCCGATACCACAAGCCTGTATTATTTGGAGTTTCTCAAAAAACACGATACAGAAAAACGGATGGATGTGGATTATTCGCCCGACAAACAGCGGTATGTGGATTTAGGAATCAGTGTCGGAATACATTACGATGAAGACGACAAAAAATATTATTTCATTGGTTGGGACGATTGTCAGGCAATATACCTTACCGACCGCAAACAAAAACAGCACGATATGATTTTGTGGTTTGGCACGAGTACATTCGCCGAAGCGGTGTTTTGGAAATCGAATGATGTGTTTATGGTTACAGGTTATACCGATACCGGTTACGATATGGGCGCTCATTTCGTCTATGTATTTGATATTAAAAATCAAACCATAAACCGTTATCAAATCATTATCACGGAAGAAAACCACAAAGAAGAAGGATATATGAACGCAGTATATTTGAAAGAAAAAGGAATCTTTGCAGAGTAATAAAAATAATCGCAATGAAAATAAGTAAATATAAACACATCGGAATTGTTCTTGCCATAGTTGTATTGATTATTACCGTTGTATTCAATAAATTACAATACAATTATGGCATTTTTATTTTTGATTTAGCATATAACGGTTTTCCTTATTACATCAATTTCATATTAACTTTGCTAATGATAACAGTATTTATATCGTTTCGATTCTATCAAAGAAAAATCATTTTTTTTGTATTTTCAATTTTTATATTACAGAATTTGTTGTACAGTGGAATGGTCGATATATACAGAAATTCAGAAGATTATGACATTTTTAATGATTTTTCCGGTTTATTTGCATCGTTTGTATCAACTATTTGCATAATTACTTGGGGAATTATATTTGATTATTTGAGAAATAAAATAGAATAACAATGAAAAAATCAATCATCACATTAGCAATCATCGCACTCGTGGCGGGCAGCGGCGCCCACATTCCGTCAGGAATGTATCGCTCGGTAGAAACGCCAACGCCGCCCGTCAACCTGCATTCCATTAGGAATGCAACCAATGGCGAGGACGCATTCCTACGGAATGCCCGTTTGTGTGGAATGGTATTTTCTACCGAGCGATATTCCCTAACGGGAATTGAAAGCGCAATAATAATTCAAAAATAAAATCACAATGAAAAAACAATTCATCACATTAATTGCCCTCGCAATAGTTGCAGGCAGTTGTGGACAGTTGCGGAAAACCCTGACAGATAAAAACCTCCCGCCCATAGAGCCTTACCTCACCAGCAACATTCGTCCCAATGAGCAGCTTTATCCCTGGAAACGCTACACCGACCGCGGAAAATTTATAATCTATAACGGGGACGATTACTGTGATATTATTATAGAAAAGGATGGCAGGCAGCACTGTTTTTTGTTTAGACCTTTTATTTTCGAAGACGATGCTTGGGCTTATCACGGCGACATCATAGACTTTACGTGGAGCGTGGACAGCGTGAATTACTACGACCCGTACTATGACCGCAACAGGTTGGAATTTATAGATAGGGCACACAGCATCAGGATAGTGGAAGCAGGCGCCACCTCGCGATTTGAGAAAAAATACGGCGCTATACCCAACATCAAATACTTTGACGAAGGACTTGAACCAGAGATAGAAGTAAAATCATGTAACAAACTGTATGATTATTTGCTTACAAGCAAGGATGCAAAAATAGTAGAAGCATTAAAAATATTCAGCGATGACCGAGATAGACTTCAGATAACTATGTTAGGTTTCTACAGTAGTTGGTATGAAAGCAAGCAGGGAATAAGAGGGACAGTGCCGGGTTATGGAATTGACCTTGTTTTACTCGAAGAGGACGGACTATCAAAGGTTTCTACAATCATGGGGTTTGTCTATAATCCCGACACCGATACCTTCTACATTGACGTTGATACATATCTCGAATAAAAAAGAAAGAAATATATAAAAGCGTACAGAAAATGATTATCTTCGCCGGAAAAAAATTGCAAAAAAGAAACAGGTTTTATTATTAACAAAATAGGAGAAATAGCAATGATTTTGATTAGTTTACTGTTTTTAGCAATAGCCATTTTTTGTTTTTGGTATTATCATAAAACAAAAAGGTCAAAATATTTATTCTTAGCAATAGGTTTGGTTTTTTTGGCGTTATTTTTGCCATTTGCCATTATGTTTTACCTAATGGTTACGGTATAAAAATTAAAATAAAATAGCAATGAAAAAACAAATCATCACATTAGCAATCATCGCACTCGTGGCGGGCAGCGGCGCCCACATTCCGTCAGGAATGTATCGCTCGGTAGAAATGCCAACGCCGCCCGTCAACCTGCATTCCGTCAGGAATGCAACCAATGGCGAGGACGCATTCCTACGGAATGCCCGTTTGTGTGCTTTATTCGCCTGTTTCACCCGTTTGGGATGCTTGCCGTTGTAAGTGTCCCGTAAGAGTTGTTTGCTTTCCCGCGTGTAGCTTCTGCGTAATTTAACATCCTGACTGTCTGCAATTTTATTGCATCTCTCTATCACCTTTTTACACAGTTTTGCATCGGTAGGAAAAGTTCTTGCTGATTTTTATCGGGTAATTTGCCTAACATAATATTGTCTAAATTTGCAGGGTTTTATACTGCAAAGATACAAAATCCGGTCGAATTTTCCTAATGTTTTTTTGCTTATTTTTACGATAATGAGAAGTTTATAAAAATATTAAGGAGAGACTACTTATTTGAATGTTTGCCAGCATATTCCGTATAAACGTATGACTCGGATGCTATGCGAGGTATTTGGTATTTCATTTTCAGAGGGTACGATAAAAAACATAGTAAGCCGTATGGAGCAACGCCTTAGGTTTGCCTACGAAAACATCCGCAAAGGCTTACTCCGATCTCCTGTAGTTGGGGTAGATGAAACCAGCACTTGTGTTAATGGGAAGAATCGCTGGACGTGGGTGTGGCAAAACTTACAAAAAAATAGTAAGCCTGCAAAGAGGCTTAATCATATGACATAGGTTGGGTTTTCCGATAGCTATTTCGTAATTTGACGGTGACGGACAGATAAATTGATATAAACATTCTCTGCAAGGCCGTGAATCTCTAATCATTCGCCATGCGGTATTGTCAAGCATTTCTTTATAAACTAAATCTAAAATTTTATCTGTTTTAATATTTCCAAGTGTTGTAGTATTGGGATTGGCTTTCACACTACCATCTTGAAAAATATGCAGGACACCAAAAAGATTTGAATTTAACTTCTGATTTTTAAAAATCTCACGCATGGATAAGATTTTACTAAAAATATCTTCGTCGGTCATAAAAACATTTTCGTTAAAAAATAACATGTTATTTCCATTGAAAAACGGCTTTATTTCGTATTTTTCAATAGTGTAATCTTCAATAAATTGTTCTATTTCCGTATATTGTTCTTCATCTTCGACGATAAAGTGTACGTTTGCTTTTTCTTTGCTTATTTTCAACAGTACCTTATCTAAAGCAGGTTTATCAATGGGAAAATTGACAATCAATACCGTATGAAAATTTTCTACAATGGTATTTCTTTCATAATTCTTATAATGGATATAAAAATGGGTTCTATCTTTAAAGTCTGCTAAAAGATTACTTAACTCCCATAATTCAGGATATTGCAAGATATTTCCGCCGAGAATATTGATTTTTCCCACTACGCCAAAACGAATTTGTGATATAATGTTATGCAAAATAGAAACATCCAATATTTCACTGTTGGAAGCACTTGTGCAGCAAGGAACCTGCTTATAATACGCATCGCAATATTGGCAAACTTGCCTGCAATGGCTATTCGGATAAATATTCAGTTCAAGTAAATTTTGCAAAATCTCTGTTCCGGTATTGCGTTCTTCTTCAATATCACATTGCAGGTTAAGCACCGGCATTAATTGAATTGGTTTTTCAGGCATTTGTTCAATATCCGCAATGTTTCCCATTTTCTTATTGCAAAATTCGACGATAAATGGAAAAACCTCGTTCAAAACGCTTCCTGTACAGCATATTGCACCCAAATTATGCTTTTTGTGCATTGAACTTAACAAATCCAACACAGCAGAATGAGTGGTTTCGATACTTTCGCCCGATTGTGTATTATATAAAAATGCACGTTTTTCTTCTATCCTGCAATATACAAAAGAGTATATGTTCAACCAGTATTTTTTATCTATATCAATCATACGCTTTATTCAACTACAACCTCTTCCATTATTCTGTAATATTCTTCGGGATGTTTGCGTAGAAAATCCATTTGTTTAGCTTTGTATTTTTCAAAATTTTGCTTGTCGGTGTATCCATAACAATCCGGAAAATCACTTTCCGGATTGGGTAAATTGAAAATACACTGTATACATGAATCTGCTTTATAACATTTGGAGCATAATTGGTCAATTTTTGCATAATAGGTATTATACTTAGCAGCAATTGCTTCCATATCAAGTTCAACGCCTTTTTCGCTCACTTTTCCCAAGGAAAACTGCTGTCCTATCCGCTCGCAAGGCATAATTTTACCGTTTACGGTAATAAACATTCTTCTTCCGAAAGGAATGCAAGTTCCTGTGGGTATAGCCTTTCGAGGGCTTCCAAACAATAAGTGGATATAATTACGATAAACAAAACCGCTGTGTTGATGCAAGTATGCAGTCACGCTTTGATAAGTTCCCGATTTGATAAACATATCCTGCTCAATTACTTCATAATTTTCTGCTTGGTGCAAACTTTCATTAGAATTTCGATAAGTAGCATTAAATAATTCCTTTTTATCTTCCCTGATACCCACTGCATTCAGTTCTCCAATACCCGGTATTTTGTTATACTTTTTTTTGAAAAAATGATAAATTTCTGCGACTGAACTGCGATTGTGCAATACTGCATTAAAAAAGACTTTGCTTTCAAAATAATCGGGATATTGCTCTTTCAACAAATCTACACTCTTACATATTTGATTAAAAACGGGCTGATTTGATTTGTTAACTCTATAGGATGTGTTGTATTCGTTTCCGTCTAAACTGATAAGCAAGTTAAAATTGTGTTTAGCTAAATAATCCATATACCGATCCAATAAAATCGCATTGGTAGTCATAGAGAAAGTAAAACTTCTGTGTGGGCATTCTAAATTGTTGACATATTCAACAACCTTTTTGATAAAAGGCATATTCAATAAAGGTTCTCCACCGTAGAAACTGATATACACATTGCGATTACTTGACATGTTTTGTCCGGAATTCCAAAGCGCAACCAAGTAATCTATTATTTTTACTGCCGCGGCAAAATCCATGTTCTGATTTTCGCGCTTGTCGTAGTCGTTGTACATTTCGCCATAAGTGCAGTATTTACATTGCAGGTTGCAGGCATCGGTAACCTCAAAAGTCAATTGTTTGAGGTTAGCCAATTGATAGCCAATATGGGCAGGGGTCAAATATTCTTTCGTCATATTTGAGATATGATTATTTGTATACTAAATCTGACTTAAATAAGCGATTTTGTAATTCGCCGCATCAAATTTTTTTATTGAATCGCTAATTTTTGCTTTAAAATACTGTTTAAAACGGCATTTATTTGTAATTCTAAACTGATGAGAAGAGCATCCTCCTAAACATATCGGAAGATACAGGCATCCGAGACATATCTTTTTATCAAATGTTGCCTTTGCCAATCTATGGGCTATCCTGTTTTCATCCCAACTAATCCCTTTCTCTGTCAATATTCCATCTTCTTGAGTGTTTTCAAAATCGGGAGTTGTACACTTAAAAACCCTGCCGTCATAATTTATTACAGCTGTGGTCATTGAATCTGCATAACAAGTATAAGATTTACCTGAACCTATATCACGATGATGTACTCTGAATCCCTCTTTCTCAAAAAGCTCGTAGATTTCTTTTTCAAGCAACCACATATAATCATTCATTGCGTTTTTCTTTTTGTCCTGCCATACTTGAGCAAGTGCAAGTAGTATGTTATGTCGAACATTTGAAGGGAAAATAGGAATAATATCAGGAATAGTATCTAATTTATCCCTTGTGTAATTAATTCTCAATTGCACGTTAACATTGTTTTTCGCCAACAGACCAATATGATTTACAATTGTCGAAAAAGATCCTTTTTTCTGTTTTCCGTAATACCTTACCCCGTTGTGTTGTTCTTCATTCCCATCCAATGTAATTTGAATTGAATTAAAATTGTGTTCTTTAAAGAATGGAATCATTAATTCTTTTAAAAGAAAGCCATTCGTAGTCATAGTCATCCAAAAAGTCACGTTCTTTTCCTCGCACATTTTTTTTGCTTCTGCTGCTATTGGCTTTATTATTTTGTCAAACCCCAGTAGTGGTTCTCCTCCAAACCAATCTAAATGTAAAGAAGATATCTTCTTTTCTTCAATTAAATTTTTGATATATGTTTTGATATTGTTTACTGTATCACTCGACATCATTGCTTTTGTATGGGTTTCATAACAATACCAACACGAAAAGTTGCAATTCAGCGTGGGTAAAATGATTAAACGATGGTGTTTGTCTGAAAATACCTCTATTCGGTTTCTTAACAATAAAATGGCAGGTATATTTGTATCAATTTTTTCTATTACTCCAAGTTTATACATGGTGCTGAAAAGTACAGGATTCTTTTCTTCCAACTTTGTTAAACAATCTCTATGATCCAATATCATTTCATAGTCAGGATTACTTATTGCAAATAACCTTTTATCGAATAAGTTTAAGCCGATTGTTTTTTCTTTTTTCTTTTTGAAAATATTGTATTTACTTAATTGATAGTTTTCCATACTATTCTTTATTAATTTTTTTCAAATATAAATCATAGTTTATCAAATCCAGAATAACAGAGAAATTCTCCATTGTTGGAGTGCCTAATAAACCTCTTCCATTGTAATCACTAAATGTTATCCGCATATTTTGATTAGCTACATACAAATCCCCAATTTTAATGGTATCCGCAAGTATAGAAAATGAAGAACGAACTCCTCCGGCGACGACCGTTGAATTATAATAACTGGCATTTGTCGTATCACTTCCCTGTTCCTCAATGTGTTTTGAACTTAATACCATACAGTCATTACATCCCGTATCAATTTTGAAGGTATCTTGCATTATTTTTCCCTGTAATACAACTTGAGCAGGAATTAGAAGAGCAGAGTTTCCGGTAGTCGAGTTCTTAAATAACGTAATTTCAATTTTTGAATATTCTGTAATATCAGGAAGTTCTTCATACACAAGAATACGCTGATTTTGAAAATCAAATTCAATTATTTTATTTTCAAAAAACCGCCATCCTACCAAAATTGTATTTTTTCCAAACATATCAAAAAAACTCTTTTGATTGTTTCCCCAAAAAATAATCCTCATTTGTTTTTTGAATTTCCCTATTTGTACAAAAGCGCTATCGTTAACGAACAGGTTTTTATAACTGTCCGAAATAGAAAAACGATTAACATCAGTGCCGGTATCAAAAAACACTTTTAAATACAGCGAATCATTCACAATGCCATCCAAAATAGGTATACGAAAACTAGGATAATCAGGGCTGTATTGCATTGGAATGGTATCGGAAGGAAATACCAACGCAATTTCTTCTTTTTTGTTACTGTTTTGACACATAACAAAAAACGGAAACAACGAAATTAAAAACAGGATGCTTTTTTTCATAAATTATATTAATAAATTTAAAACCACAACGAAATCACTATTTTTCGTTTTTATTTCCAAAACGAAGGCAGGTGAAACAGCAATCTGAGTGTAATAGGGGAAAGACTTCCTTTTCATATTCGACTGATATGACAAAGTTTGTTGTCTTGCTTATAAAATAAATTCATTTTATCATATAATCTTTTTTTTATGCTATTTTTCAATATGCATTTTGTATCCATTCTTGTTCTTATAAAAGTATTTGTACTACATTTTCCTGTGCATATTGGGACAAGTTCACACTTAAAACATTTTTCATTATCGAATGTTGATTTAGCAATCCTTTTCGCTAATAGATTTTCATCCCAAATTATTTCTCCATTGTCATTTAAAAAACCATCTTCTTTTTCTTTCTCAAAATCAATTGCAGTGCATTTGAAAATTCTCCCATCATAATTAATAATAGCTTCATTATTTAGATCGGCATAACATGTGTAGCTTAACTCATTCTCAAAATTAGAATTTACAATTTTGAATCCAGCTTTCTTAAATGTTTTTTGCAGTTCAATTTGTTGTCTCAGCATATTTTTTTTACCAATTATATCATTACTATGGGTATCTTGATCTTGCCATACTTGAACAAGTGATATTAGAATTTTTCTTCTTAAGACTTCAGGGAAACTATCAATTATATGGATGCAATCGGAAATAATTTCTTTAGTATAATTGATTCTTAAAGTTACATTAACATTAGGCAGGTTTGCCAATAAGCATATATTCTTTACAATTGTATCATAAGAATTATCATCCGGATTTTTAGAGAATCGAGTTCGGTTATGACTATCTTTATATCCATCCAAAGTGATTTGAAAATTTCTAAAGTTACAATCTTCAAAAAATGGCATCATTTCCGGTCGTATCAAGAATCCGTTAGTAGTCATTGTCATAAAGAAATCTTTTTTATTATTTATACATATTTCTTTAGTTGCAATAGCAATCGGCTTTAAAACTGTTTTATAACATAACAAAGGTTCTCCTCCAAACCAATCAATGTGTAATTGAGTTATTTTGCTTTTTGTAGCAATATTATCTATATGTTTTATTGTATTCTCCATAACTCTCCTATTCATTTTCTTCTTTGGATGTGTTTCGTAACAATACCAGCAAGAAAAGTTGCAGTTCAATGTAGGAATAATAAACAAACGATAATTTGATTCGGAAAAGACATGACATCTATTTCTCATTAAAAGGATCTTTGGAATGTCTGTTCCAATATCTTCAATTATACCCAATTTATACATTGTGCTAAACAAAACAGGATCATCTATCTGCAATTGATTTAGATCAGATTTATACGACAGCAATAAGTCATAGGTTTGTCGATCAATTGCGAAAAATTGTCGATTAAACAAGTTTATTCCAACCACTTTATTTTTCTTTTTCAAAAAATGATTATACTTGCTGAAACGATATTTTTCCATGATAAATCATTTAAGATTTTATACTGTTATTCATTAGGTTTTAAATATAAATTGTAATATATTAAATCAAGTACAACAATGTTTTTTTATATAGTAAATATAATTTTACCTATCAAATAGCGGGTATGTTTCAAAATAATTGAAAATATACCCGCTATTACATCTTCCATTCTAAATTTGGAATTTTGACATCATTACGGACTACAAGGGGAAGGATTCGGCGAGTATACACAATTTACCCAAAAAGAACAATCTTTTTCTTCATAGCTGTAATTAGTATCACTTCCGCCTCCATCTCCATATCCGGGAGAATAAAGGTCCCCGGCATTGTTAGTTGATTTATTAGCGCCTGTAGATGAACCTCCGGGTTGACCTTCGTAAAGACACCCGCATGCGCAATTACAAGAGCCACCCCATAGAATGCCCATCTCAAACTCATTTAAATCTCTATTAGAAAGTTGTCTTAACGTTAATCTTTCTAATTTCTTTTTTTCATTCATATAAACAATAATATATTGTGAAACAATAGTTATCCCTTATCTCATTTTCTGTAAACACGACGAAAATCGTATCTCAAAATCATTTTTTTCGTTTTTATCCGAAAGCATTTTTCTATCTATCACTGAAAATTATATCTTTCCAAAAGTATCAGGCATTTGCTAAAAAAGAACAGAGAGAAGCGTTAGCAAATGCCTTACAACTCGAAGTTGTTCTTGCCCAACTGCCAAATGTCGGATATTAAAACAACCCCGTTCGATATTGAACGAGAGAATATTGCGAAAATATTTTGTCTGTTTTTCATACGCATATCTGATAATTCACATTGAGAGATTTCAGTTCAAACTTCAAAGACGACACAAATGTGGAGTATTAAAATCAAATTACCAAATACTTTTTCATAAATTTTTCTGAAAACCTTCATTTTTGACAAATATTCAGATATATTCACCTTATTTCGAGGTTTTACACGATCGACGACCCTTATTGTACTTTGTACGATAAGGTAAATTTGCGTCTTTTCTTTCCAAGTGTTGTGCTTCTTAAATTCGTATTCAATTGCAGGGTCTGTTATATCCAAATTCATATTTTCGAAAAACGCTTCTTTTAACGACTTGCCTTTTTCGAACCAGTTTGTGAATATTATTTCGGGGGATTGCGGATCAAGTCCGCAATGACAGATGCGCAATTCTTTATTGCCGACCCCTCCGGACAAAAATACGTGATGAACAGCGAAGAGTTTTGCCGTTGCTGGTACAGCTCTAAAAGCGGAGGAAAAGATACCGGAACTGCCTTGTTGCTGGAACCAAGCCCTGAATTTTACGATTATGAAGACGACAAGGAAAAACAGGAAAGAAACCTGGGACATTTCTTCCGCTACCTGCTTCCTTACAAGTCGCAAATCTTTCAACTTATTGTAGGTATGTTGATTGGGAGCGTTTTCGCACTGATCTTCCCTTTCCTCACCCAGGCAGTGGTTGATCAGGGAATCGGCAACAGTAATTTGAATTTTATCACCCTGATATTGATTGCTCAATTGGTGCTTACCGCTACTCAAATGGGGGTCAGTTTTATACAAAACTGGATTACGTTGCATACCAATACACGGGTCAGTATCGCCTTGATTTCCGATTTTCTGACTAAACTGATGAAACTGCCGCTCCGTTTTTTCGATGCCAAGAATATCGGCGACCATAGCCGTATCCAGAATTTTATGACCGGAACTACCCTGACTACTTTGTTTTCATTTTTTAATTTGTCCAATAGGTCTGTTATTACCTTAAATCCGCAACTAAATTTTAAGAAAAAAAGCAAAGCGTTGAGAATAAAGAACCTGCAACGCTTTGCAGTTTGAAAAATTTCACCTAATTTAGTAGTGTGAAACAAAAAATTGATGAAATACAAACGAATATGGCGAATGTCCCAAAAACAGGTTCATCACATCGCCCGATGGAGAACCCGGACTAAATTACCTCTGCAAAGGCTATCGACATTTTTTCAACCATTGCAAACCGTTTGTTGATTCGGTCGCAAGAATAGTGGTAAACGGCAAATGATTAATGATTAATGTTTAATGATTGATTCACCTTAACTAATTAATCACTAATCATTAATCATTAATCACTAACCATTAACCATTATTTCAACTTTTCTTTGAAGAATGAAACTGTTCTGTCCCAAGCAAGTTTTGCCGCTTCAGGGTGATACCTGTCGGGATTTGAGTCGTTATTGAAAGCGTGGCTTGCTCCTTCATAGATAAATATCTGATAATCTTTATTCAGCCTTTTCAATTCTGCTTCAAATGCTTCGATACCTGCATTTATTCCGGGGTCGTTTCCGGCATAATGCGCCATGATAGGTGCGTTGAGTTTTGCCACATCTTCGGTAGCCGGTTGGCGTCCATAGTAGGGAACCGCTGCATCAAGTTCCGGAGCATTCACCGCTACATTATTGGTCATAGCGCCGCCCCAACAAAATCCGGTGCATCCTACTTTACCTGTCGATAG
>Ga0082212_10008118_pt1 | contig 13769 bp, 16 predicted proteins | sample TergutNt197P3_FD_71548 | JGI IMG/M metagenome (GOLD analysis project Ga0082212, IMG submission 71548) | Neocapritermes taracua P3 segment gut microbial communities from Petit-Saut dam, French Guiana - Nt197 P3 | ecosystem: Host-associated > Arthropoda: Insects > Digestive system > Gut ... | reverse complement strand
AAGGGCCTTGCTGGCATGGCCGGTGTTTCTGTTTACCACCCCGAGGAAGCAGAAATGCTGCTTGAAGATGATATTTACCGCGCCATACAGCTTCCCATGAATATTTTTGATCCGCGTTTTTTAAACTCTGGTATACTTGATCGCTTGCATCAGCGCGGTATTCATGTTTTTGTGCGCAGTGTTTTTTTCCAGGGCCTTTTATTTCTCGACCCGGAAAACTTGCGCGATAACCTAAAGTTCATGGCACCGTATCTAAGGCAGCTAAGGCAGTTTTCAGAAAAAGCCGGAATGAGCATTTCACAGTTTGCCATAACATATCTTTCAGGGCTGCCGGGCATTGCAAGCCTGGTCCTGGGCGCGGATAATAGCGAACAGGTAGAAGAGAACAGCGCTCTTTTTGATGCGCCTCCGCTTAATGATGAGCTGCTTCGCGAAGCAGCAAATGCTTTCAGGGATATTGATTATCCGGCTGTAATGGCGGAATTAAGCCATCCCAGGCGTTGAGAGTCTATGACGCATAACGACATTATTAACATGGGCGCGAACCGGGAACTCTTCTGGGACGATTATCTCCTTGATTTATCCCCGGAAACAGGCGAAAAATTCGCTGAGCAATTCGTGGATAAAACCACGTCCCTTTTCCATCTTGAAGAACCGCAAAAAAAAGAAATAATAATGCGCCTTGACAAAAGCTGGGAAGGCAAAGTTTGCGGTTATATGCATTGCTTTTTTGACGGCAGCAAATACAGGCTTTACTACCGCGCCAGCAACGGATTCTCAGGTGAAAAACTTAACAAAAAGGCTTCAATTTGCCTGCTCCTCTCCGATGACGGCATTAATTGGGAAAGGCCTGACTTGGGACTTTTTGAATTTGAAGGAAATAGAAATAACAATATAGTTTTTCTGGCGGAAGAACTGGATAATTTCTTCATATTTAAAGATGAAAATCCTGCCTGCGATCCTGCCGCGTTATACAAGGCCGTGGCACAGGGACCAAAATCAAAAGAGTTTCCTTCTGGCGGCTTACAGGCTTATTTTTCTTCTGACGGTATTTCCTGGCCAAAGACCCCGGCGCATAAGCTCAAAGGCTTAAGCGGTAATTCCAAAGAACATTTTTTTGACTCGCTTAACACCGCGCACTGGGACAAAAAATTAAACAAATACAGGCTTTACTTCCGGGGCTTTCATGGGGAAGGGCGCTTTAGGGACATAAGGCTTGCGCTCTCAGATGATTTTATTAACTGGGAAGATGAAAGCCTTATTTCCGTAAGCGCGATTTCCGGCGCGGCGCTCCCCGATGAACAGCTTTACACCAACGGCATACTTCCGTATTACCGCTCTCCAGACATGATCGCGGGTTTTCCTGTCCGTTATATCGAGCGAAAATGGGAACCCATGTTTGAGCAGTTTCCGCATAAAAAATGGCGCCTTGAAAAGATTGAGCGTTTTGGAGAATCAAGGCTTGGTACGGCCTTAACTGACGGACTTTTTTTGATGAGCCGCGACGGGCTAAACTTCAAGCGCCATGACAGGGCTTTCCTTAAACCCGGCATCTTCAGGGAGTATAACTGGGTCTACGGTGATTGTTACCAAAGCTGGGGTTTGCTTGAAACAGACGCGGACGATCCAGCAGCGCCGCGCGAAATAAGTTTTTTTGTTGGAGAGGATTACACGAGCCGTCCAATTGGAATACGCCGTTATACGATACGGCTTGACGGTTTTGCCTGTATGCAATCAGGCGGCAGTGATGTAACTGTTATCACAAAGCCCTTTACCTTTGAAGGAAACACTCTCACCCTCAACATGAGTACAAGCGCGGCAGGCTTTGTGTCCGTAGAATTCCTCGACGCTGAAAAAGTTCCCATACCCGGTTTTTCCGGCAATGACGCATACAAACTGTTTGGAGACGATATTTCGATTAAAGCTCTTTTTAAACGCGGAAACGGTACTTCCGGGTACGAATGTTCCTTGGACCTCTCGGCTATCGAAGGAAAGGCTTTGCGTATACGTTTTACACTGCGGGAAGCAAAACTCTATTCCATGCAGTTTGTCCGGGAGGAAAAGTGATTAAACACCTGCTTTTTGATTTGGACAATACGCTTTACTCCTCATCTTACGGTCTTGAGCAGAATGTATCTGCCCGCCTTGAAAAATTTGTTTCCAGCTTTCTGAACATTCCACACGAGGAGTCCGAGGAAACACACCGGCAGCGCATATCAAGGCAGGGTTACGGCACAACCATAGAATGGCTCATTGCCGAAAAAGGCTTTACCGATATCGAAACCTATTACGCGGCGATCAACCCCGAGGACGAGGCCGATATGCTTCCCCCTGATCCTGCGCTTGGCGAATTTCTTGCGAATATCAAGCTGCCAAAAGCAATTCTTACCAATTCTACCATGGTACACGCTGACCGGGTTCTTGATAAACTTGGAATCAAAAAACATTTTGATCATATTTTTGACATACGTTTCAATGATTACAAAGGCAAGCCCCACGCAGAAGCGTTTCTCCGCGCGTTAGACGTTATGGGCGCAGATGCTGCTTCAACTCTCTTTATTGATGATTACCCGGAATTTGTTGAAGGCTTTTTGAAAATAGGCGGACAGGCTGTTCTAATGGATGAATTTGACCGTTATTCTGATCTTTCTTTTGAAAGAATAAAGAATATCAGGCTTATACTAAACTATTTATAGGCAAGGGGGAAAATGCAATGAATGATTTGTTTTCGCTATCCGGGAAAGGTATCGTGGTTTTTGGCGGCGCGGGTTACATAGGACGCGCGCTGGTCAAAGTCATACTCGAAAAAGGCGGCAAGGTTCTGGTGGCAGATCAGACGGGCGATGTCTTTGATACTCCTGACTTAAAAGAGATCAAAGAAAATCCGAATTTCTGCTTTGTTAAATGCAATGTCGCGGATGCTGGCGATGTACGCAAAGTCTATGATGCCTGTACAGAAGCCTTTGGTGTTTTCAACGCAATGGTCAATCTGGTTGCCTACGGCAAGTTCGACGACATATCCCGGCAATCCGATGAAGACATGGCTTTTTCATTTGACGGCGTTGCGGGCCAGGTTTTCAGAACCATACGCGAAGTCATTCCTTTTTTCAAAAAAGACGGGGGAGTCATTGTAACAACAGCGTCCATGTACGGGATCGTGTCCCCGGACTACAGAATCTACGGCAAGTCCGGCCAGAACAATCCCGCGATTTACGGCATGGGAAAGGCGGCTGTAATTCAGCTAACCAAATACGCGGCAGCCCATCTTGCGCCCATGAACATACGCGTTAACAGCGTGTCCCCCGGGCCTGTGCCGGATCCCACAAAAAGCCCGCCCCCCGAATTCATGGAGCAGCTTGCGGGCAAGACCATGCTAAACAGAGTCGGCAAACCCGAAGATATAGCGGGCGCATATATATACCTGCTTTCGGATGCTGCGTCCTTTGTAGCTGGCGAATGTATATCCGTCGACGGCGGCTGGACTAAATGGTAATTGCAAGGAGCTGTGTCACTGCTTCGCAGTGACTTCGATTTAATTCGTCGCAAAATGCGACGTAAATAGAGGTTTACAACATGAAGGTTACAGAACTTTTATCACTTAAAGGAAAAACCGCGGTCATCACGGGCGCGGCTGGACTCTATGGCCGCTGCGCGACTCAGGCTCTTTACGAAGCGGGCGCGAAAGTTTTTACCGGCTCCACAAATATGGAGAACCTGAATAAGGCGGTTGAGGAAATGCGGCAGGAAGGCGGCGACGTAAGCGCCTTTCATCTTGATCTTGCTTCAGAGGAATCAATACTCAAATTCCACGACACGGTTATGGAAAAGGCCGAGAAGATTGACATACTAATCAACAATTCTGTGGCGCGTGTTATGCCCGGTTACGAAGCTGACGCTAAACTCTGGGAAGAAAGCATGAGGGTAAACTCCACTGGAAACTTTATCATTACCAGAGCTTTCGGCAAAGAGATGATAGAACAGAAAAGCGGTTCCATCATTAATATTGCGTCCATGCACGGCATGATAGGGCCCGATCCTTTTCTTTATGAAGGTCTTGGTATGGAAAACTGGGGCGGCGATTATTTCTTCCATAAAGGGGGAATGATCTCGTTTACCCGCTTCCTTGCCAGTTATTACGGGCGTTTCAACATACGCTGTAATTCAATTTCGCCCGGCGGTATACAGTCCTACCGCACACCGGAAGAATTTGTTAAACGCTATAATCAGCATACCATGCTGGGACGCATGGCCGGTTCTGACGACATCAAAGGGGCGGTTGTGTTTTTCGCGTCCGATGCTTCCCTTTATGTTACCGCTGCCAACCTGCCCCTGGACGGGGGCTATGTAGCCAAGTAGGAATCATGTACCTCGCGGGCATAGACCTTGGAACAACCGGCTGCAAGAGCATGGTTTTTGACAGCAATGGAAACATAGCGGGTTCCCATTATATAGAGTACGATCTTGTTTTTACCAATGAAGGAGTTGAACAGGACGCGGAACTCTGGTGGGAACACGCTAAAACAGCGCTCAAGGCTGCGATTGCTTCTGCCAATATCAATGGCCGTGACGTTAAAGCAATCGCTGTAGCTTCACAGGGCATTGCGTCTGTTCCGGTTGATAAGGAAGGCAGTCCGCTTGCGCGCGCAATAAGCTGGTACGATTCAAGAGCCGAAAAAGAAGCCGCGGAAATCGCCTCCAATTACGGCGATGATTATCTGTTTGAAACAACAGGCCGTCACGCGTCATCCTTGTTTTTCCCGCAAGTGCTTCATTTGAAACGAAATAATCCCGCGTTATACGAAAAGGCCGCTTTTTTTCTAATGGCACATGATTACATTGTTTTCCGTCTTTGCGGGGAGGCAGTTACAGACTACACCATGGCAAGCGGTACTCTCTGCTTCGACACGGGCAGCCGGCAATGGTTAGGCGAAATGTTTGAGCGTTACGGAATTGACATGGCCAGGTTTCCGTCAGTAAAACCTTTTGGCACGGCTGCCGGTACCATACAGCCGCAAGTTGCCCGCGAGCTTGGGCTTGGCGAAGATACTGTTATTGGCGTTGGCATGCAGGATCAAAAAGCCGCGGCCCTTGGCGCAGGAATCACTTACGGTGTGTTGACTTTGTCCTTGGGAACGGCCAGCGCCATTTCGCAGCTTACGCCTAAAAAACTTGTTGACAAAAAAGGCCGCCTTAACTGCCACGCCTTTGACGGCAAGCACTGGATCATGGAGAATTATGTCGGGGCTTCAGGTTCGTCGCTAAAGTGGCTGCGTAATGCCCTGTTTCCGGGCATAAGTTATTCTGAGCTTGATACTCTTGCCGCCCAATGTAAACCCGGTGCCGGCGGGCTGCTCTTTGTTCCTGGCCTTGAAGAAAAGCAGGGCTCTTTTCACGGCATTTCACTTACAACTACGTCAGGCGATATGGTCCGCGCTGTTCTTGAAGGCATTGCCTATGCGGTAAAGAGCTGCGTGGAGATTCAGACTGAGCTGGGCGCGTGTAGTGAACTCCGCGTTTTTGGCGGCGGTGCAAGTGAGCTATGGTCACGCATACTGGCCGATATAGTCGGAGTTCCTGTAACGCTTCCCCGCACCAAAGAAACTTCCAACCTTGGCGCAGCGATTTGCGCCGGACTTGCGTTGGGTGTTTTCCCCGACGAAGAAGCCATTGCCGCTTTTGCGGGCGGGATTAGGCAGCGCTATGAACCTGATCATTCTCATGCTAAAATATATGAAGAAGGATACCAAAAGTTTTGCGCTTTTTGCAAAACCAAATAATATTGGAGGAAAACAATGGCAGACAATTTTACTTTCAAACCAGCGCCCTGGGTCGCGTTCCAGGATCAGGCTGTCACGCAGAAACTGCGATCCATGACACCTGAACAAATCGAAAAACACCCGAACCCGAATTTTCACATCAAGATTTTTCAGAACATCGGGAGCCTTATTGTGGCGGACATTTACGCCAACATAGTGGCATCAGACAAGGAAGATAAAATCTTCACCTTCATCACAGGCAACCCATGTCCGGCCCTTTACCTGCCACTGGTTAACCTCATCAACCTAAACCGCATTAACTGCCGTAACGTTCATCCCTTTACCATGGATGAGTGGGCCGATGACGAAGGCAAAATCGCACCCGCGACATACCAGAGCGGCTTTACCTATTCGTTCATGAAATATTTCTACAACCAGATCGATCCAGATTTGCGTCCGCCGCTTTCCAACATTCACTATCCCACAAACGATAACATTGATAATTATTCTGACATCATCGAAGAAATAGGGAAGGGCGGCGCTGACGCGATATATTCCGGGCCGGGTTGGGCAGGACACATCGCCTTTATTGATCCCTGCCCTGAATTTATACCCGGTTACAAACCCGGCGGCGAATACATCATCAAAGACTTGAATGATCCCTATTTCAAACAGGGCGCAAAGGTTGTTACGCTTCATCCCCTTACAGTGGCGCAAAATTCCCTGCACGGGGTTTTTGGCTGTTCGGGTGATGTTTCCAATGTGCCGCCAAAAGCCGCGACCATAGGACCCCGCGACGTACTCAATTCGCGCCGCCGCATTGAAACCCACGGCATCACGACCGAGGGCGGCTTCTCATCGTGGCAGCGCATGATGTCAAGACTCATCACGCACGGGCCGGTTACACCATACATACCCGGTTCGATTTACCAGCTCATGGAAACATGGGTTTACATTGAGCCCGTTATCGCAAGGCCCATAGAATGTCTTGAGACTGTCGGCTATTAGGCGCAATTATGGAGAGGCTTGTAATTAACCACGCCAACGTGGTTGGGGAATCAATACTCGAAGATCACACAGTGATTTCCGAAAATGGCCGCATTGTTGACATACTCCCTTCACTAACGCCTAACGCGGAAGGAATCATTGTTGATGCAAAAGGTTTATTTTTGGTTCCCGGTTTCATCGATCTCCATATACACGGCCTAAGGGGAAAGCTAATCGATAAAGGTGAAGATGATTTTGCCGCGATTTGCAGCGAACTTCCGCGTTACGGTGTTACGGCCTTTCTACCATCGCTTACTCCGGGTGAAAACGAATGTGCAGTGCTGGCGCAGCTTGCAAAAACAAAAACATCGGGTGCGGAAGTTCTGGGCTTCTTTCTTGAAGGCCATTTTCTTAAACTGACCGGTGCCATTCGCAATCTCAAACCTGATTATACGCTAAAGAGAGTCGAGGCTCTAAAAAACACCATGGGCTCCAGGCGCGGGGTCTTTGGCATTTCACCTGAAATTCCTGATATACTTACACTGCTCCCCCTCATGTGCGAAGGCGGGACACCGGCCTTTATTACGCATACCATGGCGAATTATGAAGAAACTGAAAAGGCTATCGAAGCCGGTGCCAGGCACGCAACGCATTTCTACGATGTGTTTCCGTATATTGGACAGCAGGAAGACGGCGTTCGCGGCTGCGGCACTGTGGAAGCGATCATGGCAAACCCCACAGCGAGCGTTGACTTCATACTTGACGGCGAGCACGTTAATCCCGGCGCTGTAAAAATGGCGCTGGCCTGCAAAGGTTTAGACAAGGTCTCCCTGATTACAGACGCGAACCTTAACGCAGGCATGGAGCCCGGCGTTTACAGCGGCATAAGCGGAACAAACATAGTGATGAAATACCCTGGCGGACCTGCGCGTGAGTATTTGCCGGAAACTGATGGCTCTTCTGGTAATCAAAAAGGCGGCCTTACAGGGAGCGGTCTTACCCTGGACATCGCCCTAAAGAACGCGATAAACATGCTTGGCCTCTCTTTGCCAGAAGCCGCGAAAATGGTTTCGCATAACCCGGCAAGGGTTCTTGGACTTGAAAACGAGCGCGGTAAAATTGCAAAAGGTTATCGCGCTGATTTTTCGTTATTAGATAAGGATTTAATCGTAAAATCCTGTTTTATTGGAGGTAAACGTGCGTTCTAGTGTTGTGTTAAAAAAATTAAGGTCGGGCGGCCTTGCAAGCTGCGTAAAAATCAATACACAGGATCAAAGGGTGATAGAGATCGCGGCCCTCTGCGGCTTTGACTGCGTATGGACAGACATGGAGCATGTAGCGAATAACTACAATGTTATAGAAAATCAGATACTCGCGGCAAAAGTTCACAACACCGATTGCATGGTTCGCGTTGCCCGCGGCTCCTATAGCGATCATGTGCGGCCCCTCGAACTTGACGCTGCGGGCATCATGGTTCCCCATGTGATGAACCTCGAAGATGCCAAACGCGTGGTGTGGATGACCCGTTTCCATCCTGTTGGCCGCAGGGCCCTTGACGGCGGCAATGCCGATGGTTCTTATTGCATGATGGACGGCCTTGAATACATGGAACAGGCCAACCGTGATCGCTTCGTCATGATCCAGATCGAAGACCCTGAACCCATGGCAGACCTTGATGCCATCTGTGCCCTCGAAGGAATCGACATAGTGTTTTTCGGCCCCGCCGATTTCAGCCAGGGCATTGGCGACCCCTGCAATTTTTCCAACCCCAAACTCCTTGAAGCCCGCCGCCTTGTCGCAGAAACCGCAATCAAACACGGCAAAATCGCGGGCACCGTCGGCTCCCCCGCCAACCTCAAAGAGTTATACGACATGGGCTACCGCTTCATCAGCATGGGCGCAGACGTTGTAGGCCTCTTGAATTACTTTAAGGAGATAATGGCTTCGTTCAAGGCATTGGCGTAAGCCGGTTCAGGAGTTTATCTCACAGAGGCGCGGAGATAATTTGCTTAACTTTACCAGCTTACTCATTTAAGCTAGTATTTAGGGAGGAGGCTCAAAATGCTGGTAGTCAATGGTTTTTTTGAAAATGGCGTATTCATACCTGAAAAGCCTCTTGCCAATATCAAAGGCAGGCAAAGAGCAATTCTGAACATTGATGAAACAGATATAGATGAAAAGCAGGAACGTCTTCATGCGTGGAGAGAATTCAGCAGGGCAATCAGAGCCAGTGATGAAATACTGGAAGGCGAGCCTGAAAGAATCCGTTTCAGAACCCCTGAAGAAATGGAAGCCCTGTGAAATACGCTCTTGATACCAACATCATTACCTATTGTATGAAAAATACGGCATAGACACAATAAATAAAACTACGCTGGATATTGCCCTGCCTATTTACATTAAACTTCGCAAAACCGGCATTTCACTTGATGACGGCGATTTGCTAATAGCGGCATTTTGCATCCAGAATAACTATATACTTGTGTCCAATAATCTGAAACACTACGAAAAAATAGAAAATTTGCAGACTGTTAATTGGGCAGTCTGACATAGATAATGGCTTCGTTCAAGGCATTGGCGTAGACTGGTTTTGGAGTTTATCGCACAGATGCGCGGAGACACAGGGGATTTATGGTTTTCTTTTTGCCTTTGGCGCTTCAGTGATATGCTTGGCTGCTGATTCTTTTTTCTGAATTTTATCAAGGGTTCTTACCTGGTCTAAAATATACCCCTGAAAATGCCCGTTTAAGCGTTTAAAAATACCTATGAGTTCCTCCAGTTTAAGGTCAGGGGGCTCTTTTTCGAACATTCCGCCTTTGCCGGTCAGTAACCATTCTTTACTTACATTATGGATTTTGCTAACAGAGTCAAGAATGGCATCTTTTACCTTTCTATGGCCGGATTCTATACATGCATAATAACTGGCACTTATAAAGATACTTTTCGCAAAAATCTTCTGGGAAACGTTTAGAGTATGTCTTACAGCTTTAAGCCGTTCAATTACCGACATTTTTTCAAAAATACCACAAAAATCATCACAAAGCAAGTTTACATATTGACATATTTCTATGCAATGTATATAATTATTGCAATGCAATGTAGTATTTTACGGGAAAAATATGACGAAGACAGAATCTGATGGTCTTAGGTACTTAAAGAGCGTCTTTGGAAGACTACCCGCTGAAAAAAAGGATTATGTTCTCCATACTGCAAAGTCTCTTTTGGAGATACAGGATGGTGCTAACTATCAAGCGCAATTCAAAAAGCAAGTCTCTCACTATTTGAAGGAATTTAAACCAAACGCAAATTAACAGGAGTGGTTATGAGAAAGTATTTTGCTGTTACTTTTTTTGTTGTTCCAAATGCTGATAGTAGTGAATATTCCAGCATGTTTAACCATTTTGTATCATTTGTAAGTGGAGATTTGTTGTAATGAGAATTGCTGTTTTAATTTTGAACATAATTGGATTGAATTGGATAAGCAGGTTTATTACAGGACATATAGGCAAGGGAATTTTAGTATTATTGCTTGATATTTTTTCGCTACTGTTGCTACCTATTGGTATTGGTTGGATTGGTATTATTATTGGCTTGATTATTTGGATTGCTGATCTTGTAAAAGTATGCTCAGGTAGATGGGAATATAATGGTAGGTGTTTGACCGATTGGGGAGGAGAAAAAACAAGTTATAATGTAGTTTATAATGTTAATGCAAGCAGTAGTGATGAAATTAAACCTTTGTTTAACAGAGAATGGACAAATACTCAGCTTGGTCAATATAAAAGTAGCACAATTTGTCAGAAATGCGGAAAAACAAATTCCGGGGGATATCGTTCCTGTCCATATTGTGGTTCATCTTCATTGGTTAATCCTGCTGCATATAGTAGACCACAAGCTTTGGTTAGAAATGTTACACCTGAAGCAGTGGTAAAGCATGATGAGCGTCAAAATAATTCGGTATATACTCCCGATATTTTGGTGCAAGAAAATATAAACAAGCTTATTGGCAAAAATTGGAAAGATATTCTTTTAGAAAATAACTTGGAAGCGTATATTCCATGTTTTGAAAGCAATAAACTGCTGGATTTTGATATAATTGCCGAACTAGATGAAAATGATCTTGAAAAAATAGGTATATTAATAATGGGTGATAGAAAAAAAATAGTTAAATTAATTTCCGATGTTAAAAATTTTATTGATAAACATTAATTTTGATCATTCCATCCCGTACCTGTGAACCGGAGGTTCGATGTACCCCTGTGCGAGATAATTCAAGCCTCGGCTTTCATATCTCCATTTGCACAGAGGCGGTCAAACACTTCGGAATTGTAAAAGGCTTTCATTGCAAATTCCTCACTCTTCTTTACAAACAATCTTCCTGTACAAAATCGAAACCCCGTACCCCCCAAAAACAACAAAAAACCTGTCGATAATATTAACGGGAATACGGGAAAGAATAGCCGAAGCGATAACAGGCACGTTATTGCGTAAAAGACCGAGTTTGATACTTTCTTCAGGGTAAGAAGCCTTCGGAACTGAAAGTTTTGTAAGAATAAAATCAATAATCCCCCCGCTGACACTCACCACAATACAGTCAAGAACAACAAGCAAAAGAAGCACAGGGGCAAGACTGATAAAATTAACCAGCGAAGATTTTTTGCGGAAAGCATCATCAAGCGGTTTAATTTTGTCCCGGAAAGAAAATATCAGAAGCACTTCAAGAATAACACAGGGAAGAAAAAGAAGCGTCCACCAAGTAGTTGCGAGATCCAGCCCCATCAGAATGTATTTAAAAGCCGTAAACACCGGAAGAAGCAGAGCCGTAATAAGACCGGGCAAAAGACCGAAGCCAAAACACATCGCCGCAGTGAACAGCGTATCAAGGAATAAAAGCGCTTTCCCCACATCGTTAATAAAATAACTAACCGCCGAATTGAGTAAGGCCGAAACAAGGCAGAGAGCCGCCACCTTCCAAATTACCGTCTTCTTTTCACCGTCAATAGCCGCAGTCTCACTGCTCATTGTTCGTTGCTCCTTGCTCATTGTCAATCATTGGTTTAATATACCAAAAAATGAGCAAAAAAGGTAAGTTATGGGCAGCCGGAGCAATCGCGGTATTGACCCTGGTAATACTGTTCATTGTAATCGGCGAAGAAGAAAAACCGTATCCCACAGTGTCCGAAATTTCCCACACATGGCTCGACCTGAAAACGCGCATTCTTAACCCCTCTCCCCTCTCTGAGCCTTCTTTATTGCTCATTGCTAATTTCTCATTGCTCATTGATTTTACCCAAACCGTAAAGCGTTTTGCGGACTCTCCGGTCGGCAGTTCGTATCAGACACATCGAAGCGAGGAAATGCGCTCGCTGGAAAACATCACCGTGGCCGCAGATAGGCTCGCAACAGCATTGCACAACGGAAACACCGAAGCTGTCGTTTCAAACATACTGGAAATAGACAAAGCCGTAGACACATTACAGCGTGTCGATGCCGAACTAACCGGCCCAAGCCAGTTGACCTTTTTCCTGTTGTTTTTTTTCCTGTCCCTGCTCATAATCATCATTGTCATTGGCATGACAATCCTAAAAAACAAACTTGATAAAGAAACACAGGGACACCAAAGAAGCGTAACCTTTTCCCGCGAAACCGTAATAGCGCAGGAACAGGAACGCTCCCGCATAGCCGGAGAACTGCACGACACCGTAGCGCAGGAACTCGTGGCGCTTTCCGTACAAACGGAAATGATAAAAAAAACACCAAGCTCTGAAGATCGGGACCGCCTCTGCACCGAAGTGGCAAAAGGGCAAAGGGAACTCATCAAGCACGTCAGAGGCATTTGCGAAAACCTCATACCGCCCGATTTTGAACTGCGCGGACTGCCCGAAATGATACAAAGCCTCTGCTATAATTTTGAACACCGCACCGGCATACAATGCCCCGTTTCAATATCCGATACCATACAGAGCGATACCCTGAACAGCGAAATACAGTTTCATTGTTATCGCATAACGCAGGAATGTCTTGCGAATATCGAAAAACATTCAGGGGCGACAGAAGCGTCCGTACAAATCCGCATTACCGCCTCGCGTCAAAGACACGGAGGAGAACTCCTGCTAACCGTAACAGACAACGGCAAAGGATTTGTTCCGCCCGATAAAAACACCAACTACGAACTGCGTGCGCAGGGGCATTTCGGCTTGTGGAACCTGTTTGAACGAGCCGCTTTCCTCGACGGCACGCTCACCGTAAAAAGCGAAGCCGGAAAAGGAGCCGCCGTAACCCTGCGGGTACCAATTCAGTTTTTAGAAAGTGAACATAGAAACTCTCGCAAAGACACGGAGACGCCAAGATGAATGAAAACGAAATAGGTTCTCTTTTAATTGATACAGCAGTCTATATACATAAAAATCTTGGTTCTGGATTATTGGAAAGCGTATATGAAACAGTATTAGCGAAATTATTATCAAAGAAAGGGTTGCACGTTCAACGGCAGGTATCAATTCCTATAGAATTTGAAGGCGAGCACTTTAGTGAGGGATTCCGAATTGATATATTTATTGAGGGGAAGGTAATAGTGGAGTTAAAATCAGTGGAGAAAATAACTGCTGCCCATAAAAAGCAATTACTAACATACTTGAAATTGACTAACACAAAACTTGGATTCATTCTCAATTTCGGAGCCGCGCTAATGAAAGAAGGAATAGTCCGAACAGTTAATGGGCTTTCAGAATGAAGCTTTGCGCCTTTGCGCCTTTGCGAGAGTAAATTACGGAGATAGAAAGGAGATAGTTAGACGCTATGGTTTCTGTTATGTTTATAGACGACCACCCCTCGGTAAGCAGCGCAATCGGCGCATGGCTCTGTTCCACCGGACGCTTTACCATAGCGGGAACCGCAAAGAACCTTGCACAAGCGCGAACCCTCTTTGCAAACCCCGAAAAGCTCCCCGGCGTCATCATCCTTGACATATCCCTGGGAAAAGAAGACGGCCTTTCACTAATACCCGAATTAATAAAAATCTACAAA
>Ga0082212_10000933_pt2 | contig 13772 bp, 13 predicted proteins | sample TergutNt197P3_FD_71548 | JGI IMG/M metagenome (GOLD analysis project Ga0082212, IMG submission 71548) | Neocapritermes taracua P3 segment gut microbial communities from Petit-Saut dam, French Guiana - Nt197 P3 | ecosystem: Host-associated > Arthropoda: Insects > Digestive system > Gut ... | reverse complement strand
GGTATCTGTAAACGTTACATAATCTGCCGGGGAGCCTCGTTCGATAGGAAATTTATTATACCGTCTGGTTTAATACCATACACTCTCGTACTTTATTTCCTTTCAGCCGTGGCAAGCCACGGGGTATTAAACCAGACTTTCGAATAAATGAGCTGGTTTTTTGCTTTATTCAATATACTCATTTCCAAATGCATTATAACCGATCTCGATATTATCGGGAATTGTAACATTTCCTTCCAGTTGATTTCCTGCAAATGCCTGTTCACCGATTGAAATAAGACTGCCGGGAATGGTAACGCTGGTCAGCCGATTTATGGCAAATGCCTTTTCACCAATTGAAATAACGCTGTCGGGAATGGTAATACTTGTTAATTGCTTCTGTTGAAATGCCCTTCCGCCGATATGGGTAACAGGCAAATTCTGTATATGTGAGGGTATATTTACCTCATGTTGGCTGCCAGTGTATGCGGTTATTTTTATTGCTTTTTCGAGTTCCAGCCCCAGACCCCGTACATCGATAATCTCTACCTTAAAATCACTTGCATCTAAGAAAGCAGAAGGGGCATTTTGAAATTCCCTTAATATGACAGAACCGTCTACTCCGCTGAACGAAATATAAAAATATTTGCGGTTTCTGTTTTCATCTGTAAATGAAATACCGCGATTGGGAATGGTTTCGGACGCAAAAGCCCGGATGACGAATTCACCCAGGTCATCGGGAATCCTGGTAATAACATCATCCTCGTAAAGATTGCCATCTTCACTAAAACCAATGCTGATGACACACAGACCCTTAAACTCTCTGGTTTTGCGAAAAAGAAAGAAGTCTCCGGGATCGTCGATAGGAAACAGAATAACATCGACCCAGGGATCATGTGCGTAATCAATGGAAAAATACTCACCCGACACTATATCGGCATTTCTTGTCTCCGCTGCGATTTGCTCAGCCGGTTTTTTAGAGATGCAGTTTAATACAAAAATGCATAAAAGCATTATTCCCAACAGTTTGATTATAATCCGTCCTTTTTCCATATATCTCCCCCTAACTGAACCGGCGCTTGTTGATTATACTATAGGATTCATACTCGAACGATATCTTATAAACAACGTTTCAACATATAAAAGGTAATTGCTTTTTGCATAACTTACATAAAATTTAGCCCATTCGACTCTTGCCATCCAGTCTACGCGAATATTGTAATTTACATCTACAACAAATTCCAGCCAATTTTAATATTGGCAACAAGTTGAGCGGCTGTTATATCATTAAACAGCTGATGACCTGAATCAATACTAAATATATTGCATGGAGTTTACGCAATGCGTAAACTCCAAAACAAAAATGCGAAGCATTTTTGTTACTCGACCTTAAAGAGCGAAACCTCTTTAACCAGAGCATCTATGTTCTCTTTGTTTGTTACGCTGATATCGTTTACCCTGTTTACTGCTACGTTAATCTGCTCCGCTCCGGCAGCCATTTCGTTCATACCGCCGGTAATCTCCTGGGTTACTCTTTCCAGATTTTTACTTTCCTGAATAATTTCCTTGGAGCCTTGCTGCATTTCTTCGGAGCCGCCCTTTACCTGTTGGGTGATCTCATTGAGCTGGCTTATCGCTTCCAGTATCTGTTTGCTTCCTTCGCTTTGTTCTTCCATGGCGTTACGGATATTCTCTTCCTGATCCGCGACGGTTTTAACTCCGCTGTCAATGGCTTCGAACTTGCGGAGTACATTTTCCGTGGCCGCCATAATCTTGTCGATAGATTCCTTGATTTTCTTGAGTACAGTACTGATTGTCTTTGACTGTTCCGAAGAATTTTCCGCCAGTTTACGGATCTCATCGGCTACAACGGCAAAGCCCTTGCCCGCTTCCCCGGCATGCGCCGCTTCAATGGCGGCATTCATCGAAAGAAGATTGGTCTGGCTGGCAATATTTTCCATTACCGAGTTGATTTCCAGAAGGCCTTCGGACTCTCTTGATATTTCCTGGATATCCGCTGCTACATCCTGCAAACCGGTACGTCCTATTTCGGAAGCTTCCATCAGTTCCCTGACGTTCCCGGCGTTCCGGACAAGGGTTTGTGTTACCGACTGAATGTTGGCCAGCATTTCTTCTATTGCAGAAGACGATTCGGAAACACTGGCAGCCTGGCTTTCTACGTGGTTGTTAAGCTTGTCGATGTTAACGGCAATCTGATCCATTGTGGCATTTGTTTCCGTTACGCTGGCGCTTTGGTTTATCACCCTGCCCTTGATACTTACGATATTGGCGGTAATTTCGTTTATGGCTGCCGCCGTCTCTGTCATGTTGGCGGCAAGATCAGTGCCAATGCTAAAGAGTATCCCCGCCTCTTTTTTAATATTAATTACGAGGTCTTTTATCTTCTCAAGCGTTGCGTTAAAGAAACGGGCAAGATCGCCGACTTCGTCTTTGGAATGGACAGTTATCGATCTGGTCAGATCTCCTTCGCCTTCGGATATATCTTTAAGCGTTTCCGCAACACGGACAATTGGCCTGGTTGTTCCGCTCAGAACCACAAAAATAATTATTGCCGAGAATGCAATAGCAACAGCTGCCAAAATAATGGTAAAGTCGGTTATTTTTTTTACTTCGGCCAAAATATACGATTCTTTGGTTCCAAGCATTACCATCCAGCTCTTATCCGAATCGGCTATTTTAAAGGGAACCATTTCAATTTCCACATTTGAACCAAGTACCGAAGAATAGGATGTGCAGCTAAAAGGCTGCCCGGTAAGCACCGCGTTGTTCGCGGCGTCCCAGTGATCACCGTATATGTTATCAACTTCGCGCAGCATTTTTCCAACCCGTTCGGGAACGTAACTTGCCATAATAAAGCCGTTACTGGAATAAATCGTCATAGCGTTGATTTCTTCGTTATTATTAATGGTATTCTGTATCACAGGCTGCATCTGGACGATATCCAAAAAGCACCCAACGCCTCCTACCACCTGCTTGGTACGGGGATTTATAATGGGAGTCATTAATCTGAATAGGAAGGTGTCTCTTCCTTCTATTGTTCTGGGGATGGGGTCTTCTACCCGGTCTCTTGTTGCGTTGGGGCCCATGAGATAGGCCATGGAACCCTCTAAATCCGTGGTAAGCCTGCTTTCTATTGGGCCGTTTTCCTGGGTGTAGGCTATGGCATACTGCCCGGTTGGGCTTGATCCGGTTCTGCCGATAAACTGGGCATCCATACCGTCAATGGCATTCGGCAGCCAAACTGTATATATGGTTATAATAGCGGGCTGGTCAATCAGGGTAGCCCTTAGCATTGAGTCAAAGCGATCCCGCCGCTCCGCCGCCGGGATGTTCTCATAATCCTGCATTACACCCGCCAGAGTACTCAGCACCTGCATACGGGCGTCTTCCCGTCCCTTCCAGTACTCGGCACGCTGCCCGGCCAGATCCTTAAGACCCCGGATGCTCAGAGATATGGCCGTATTCGAAGCCTGCCGCAGCAGCATAAAGGAAATCCCCGTAACCACCACCGCCATAATCAGGATCACAATAAGACTTAGTTTGATTTTTAACTTCATAGTACCCATGCCCCTTTTTTTTAAATTGTTTATTAATAATTGGGTTAACTTTTTTAAGCTTATTTCATTTTCTCTGCAAAGGCAATACATCACGGTAGGACTTTTAGATGAAATGAGATATTGCAGTTATAAAAAAATAGCAGCCATGGCCGGAAACCCGAAAGTCCGCCGGGCTTTAGGCATGGCCAATAACCGGAACCTTATTGTCATAATAATCCCCTGCCATAGGGTAATTGGCGCCGACGGCAGCCTGACCGGGTACAGAGGAGGGCGGACAGCTATTCCAAAATCCGGTATTTTGGAATAACCTGAGTATACTATTATTTTTTGGAGGCAATTATGAAAAAATCCATTTTTATTCTTGGTATGATTTTATTAACGGTTTCATTCGCCAGCGCTCAGAACAACACAGCAATAAATACGATTATCCATCATTATGCGGCGCGGGACTATCTTCCCGGTGCAGTAAGTCAATCCGATTTGGATCAGATTATCCGGGCTGCAGTGAATACTCCCAGCGCCAGCAACCGGCAACCCTGGCATTTTACGATAGTTCAGAATTTTGATCTGGCCAAGCGAATTGTTCCCAACGTAACCGAAGGAAATGTACTCTTTGTTATTTCCGCCGCCGGAGACAGCCAGACAAATATAACTCAAATTATCGATTGCTCTTTGGCTGCCCAAACTGTTTACATGGCGGCCCAGGCTCTTGGTCTTGGTTCCCGTATTTATACCGGCCCTGTAAGTGCGGTTAACAGGGATATTAAAGCTTCTCTCGGCCTTCCCAACGGCCACAGTGTAGTAATAATCGTACGAATTGGCAGAGTACAGCCCGTTGATGCCGTCAGCGCCGCTTCAGCCCGCAATCCGCCGGATCGTATGGTAACCTATAAAAAATAGTTAAACTTATTCCACCTGGCTACTTTACAAAGCGGTCAGGTGGAACAACCTCAGCTTACAATCCCTTTGGGCATGGTTCGAGAAGCCGCCCCCGTTTCAGCGCCGCTTTGGGATATTTACTATTAATCGCGAGAATTGATTTTTCCAGAATCTTCTCTTTCTCTGTTACTGAATCAAAAAGTTCAGTCTGCATGATATTACTTTTAGGTTCAAGGTTAGCAACACCTGTTCCAAGAAGCCTTATTCCCCTGCCCGCCTGATATTTTTTATGAAACAAAGCAAGCAACTGATCGTAATACTCATTTAAGGTCTGCAGCGGATTCTGAAATGTTTCGCGTCCGCCTTCGGTGGAAAAATCTTCTCCATAACGGATTTTTACAATAATTGTTCTGCTTTGCAAATTTGTTTGAAGAAGCCGGAAAAACACTTCCGAAGCAATACTGAAAAGGTGGGTCTCTATTTCAAATTCATCATGGAGATCGTAGGGAAAAGTACGCTCGGCGCTCATTGAACGGTTTTCCTGTTTATTTTCAAAGTCTTCAGCAGCCTGGCCGCGCACAGCACGATAAAGAAAAATGCCCAATGCTTTACCAAAAAGACTCCGTAGAATTTCGGGAGACAGGCGGTGAATATCTGCGCAGGTTTTAAGACCGTGTTTTGCAAAAAGTTCGCGGGTTTTTTTCCCGGCTCCCCAGATTTTATCTGTCGGTAAACTCATCATAAATTTTTCTTCATCACCCGGCGGTATAACAAAAAGGCCATCCGGCTTGGACATACCCGAAGCGATCTTTGCAACGTATTTGTTGGAAGCAAGACCGGTCGAAACGGTAAGTCCGGTTTTATCAAAAATTGTTTTTTTTATTTCTCTGGCCAGTGTTTCAGGCGGACCAAAAAGTTTTTCCGTTCCGGTTATATCCAAAAATGCCTCGTCTACGGAAAGCTGCTGAAAAACCGGAGTATAATCGGAAAATACCGCCATAACCTCGGCGGATTTTTCCCGGTAACGATTCATATTGCCCCGGACATAAATACCGTCAGGACATAGTTTAACAGCCTGTACCAGGGGCATGGCGGAGTGAACACCGTATTCACGGGCTTCGTACGACGCTGTGGACACTACACTGCGTCTGTCGCCCGGAAGGCCTCCTACAATAACCGGCTTGTTTTTAAATTCAGGATGATCGAGTTGTTCCACTGAAGCATAAAATGCATCTAAATCGGCATGAATAAAATAACTCATTGCTGAAGTGCTTTTTCTACCAGAACAAGATCCTGTAACAATTGTTTTTCTTCGGGAAATTCCTGCAGCGCTTTTTGAATAAAAGTTTTTGCTTCGGTATAATTTCTTTTGTTAAACAACGCAGCAAATTCATTGTGGAGTTCGCCTACCCTGTTTTGCCGCATTATCTTCATGGCATTTTCCATTCTGGCGTTTTTTCCGTATTTTTCCATTGCATCAGCAAGATAACGCATGCCCCCAAGCCAATTTTTGGCTTTTCCGTAACGATCAGCTTCGGCAAGAATTGCAACGCTTCGCATTTCTTCCCTGCTGTTGGACGGAAGCCTGTCCCAATTCTGAGCAAGAAAAGCTAAAGCTGCATCACTATCTCCCGGATTGCGTATGTTGTTAACCTTGTCTGCAGCTTCCGCTTCCAGAACAATGATGTCCAGTTCCGAATAGTTTTCATTGCTGAGCTTTCCTTTTAACACCGTCAGGGCCGAACGGGCATCAGATGTTTTTTTGGCGCGAATCAGTTTTACCAGTTTGTTGTTTGCAGCAGTTTTAATCATTTCCTGCCAACGCTGCGAATCCGGATAACGCTTGCCCGCATATTCCGCCCAGGCAATTGCATCATCTTCCTTTCCGTTTTTAATGAAAAAGGCGCCAAGATTCGTAAGACGGCTCATTAAATCTTTTTGCGGGTCTTCAAAAAAATCCGTTTTATTGCCGGTATTATTTTGAGCAGAAACATTTTGAACCTGAGCTGCCGGAACAGCGCCGGCTCCACCAGTGTTCGAAAGCAAAACAGCGCGATTGATTGCAAGGGGAACAGCTTCCGAAAAACGGTTTCCTCTTTCCAGAACTGCAATACGGTTTGAAAGTATCAGGGATACCATCTCCGCAGCGTTTATTAAAGCCCTGTCCCGGTAATTTTTTGCAGGTACATAGGCAAAACCCGTTGTCTTGCCAAAAGCATCGTGGAAATCCTTGCGGTTCCCGGGATCAAAACCATAGGGATTGGTGGTCTCGACATCTATGGTTTCTGATCCGGCCTTAACCGAAACAAAGGCATGATCTTTTGTCATTACGCCTTCAACTTCGAGTCCTACGGAAATGCAAAAAACCATGTACAGGACAGAAGAAGAAACACAATTGTATCTGCCGGAAATAAAAATTTCATCAACTCTTGTCTGAAATTCCGAATAGGATTTTAAAAACTTTTTATGCAGAAATGTTAATACCGCTTCTCCGCGCTCTTTCGGATTTTGCGGCAAAGCGGAAGCAGACAATTCTTCCGCCGCAGCTTTTATCCTATCCAGATAAGAAGCTGCCTTTGCCTCCGCCCCCTGTCCTGCATTAACAGCAGAAGCCCAAAGAGACACTTCCGCCAAATCAAGCCAGCGGACATTGTTTCCTCCAATCTGCTGTGCATATTCATAAGCTGCCGGTGCAGCTTCCAGAGACGGAAAAGCCTGAGCCCATACCGCCATTGCCGATAAAACAAAGAGAAAAAGGGTCGTTGTTAAACAAATGACTTTTTTCATCTTCCGCACTTAACAGTATAACAAACTTTAATTATGATTGATACATGGTTAATCAAAATTCTTCTGACAAAGAAGCTGATCTTGTAATTATCGGAGCAGGGCCCGCAGGGCTCAGTGCAGCCCAATATGGATCCAGGGCAAATCTAAAGGTATCCGTTTTGGAACAAATGGCCCCGGGGGGACAGGCTCTTAACATCGATATATTGGAAAATTATCCGGGTAATATTACCAGGGGGAATAACCCGCCTAGATCCGGGTTTGAATTTTCCCAGGATCTTCACAAACAAGCGGAAGAATTCGGCGCCCAATTCATTATGGAAAAGGCCGGGGCTATTACCAAAGAAGAGAACGGCTTTACCATTACATTTGACAGCGGAAACAAACTCAGCGCTCCCGCTATAATCCTTGCTACCGGTACAAAACAGAGAAATCTCGGTGTTCCCGGAGAAACTGAAATGTACGGCAGGGGAGTTTCGTACTGTGCAACCTGTGACGGTCCTTTTTTTAAAAACAAACGTATTTTGGTAGTTGGCGGAGGCGATGCCGCCTGCGACGAAGCGCAGTATTTAAGCCGTCTGTCAGACAAAATTATTCTTGTTCACCGAAAAAGTATGTTTCGGGCTCAACGTGCGCTGGCGGAACGTACCCTTGCCAATCCCGGTATTGAAGTACGTTTTAATACCAGGCTTATTGAAATTCTTGGAGAAACCAAGGTTACATCGGTAAGACTGGAAGGGCCGCAGAACGGCAGTGAATCCGCAGAAAACACAGGAAAAACCATGTACGAAGAACCAATGGATGCGGTATTTATCTTTGCCGGATCCGATCCTCAAACCGCCCTGGCAAAAGAACTGGGGGCTGAACTTGATGAAGCCGGTTATGTAATAACAAATCAAAAAATGGAAAGCTCTGTGCCGGGTCTATTTGCAGCAGGCGATGTCCGTTCCAGCCCTTTCCGTCAGGTAGTGGTGGCCGCCGGAGAAGGAGCTGTAGCAGCACACAGCGCCGCAATGTATCTGGACAGCATAAAAGGTGTCAGATACGCATAAGTCTAACGGGAAACCTGATTGAATATCTGGAAAAAATTACGGCACTCCACACAAATTGTCCCATTCCTTGAAGAACGGGAAAACTACTGTGTAAGTGCTATCTCGCGCTTTAATTCCGGAACACTGAAAAATGTCTGGGCTGCTTTTAAACCAAACACACCTCAAACACCTTCTATTAACGCATTGCTTTTATACGGCAAACGCCTGCTCTTTCCGGTGTTCCATTATTCTTCCGAAATGGTTGAGGAATTCAAGCACAATGGTATGCCCATACCTTTTCTTCTCGCATTTATCCTAAAAAGAGATTCCCTGCATGCAGCGCAGGGATTGGCAGATGATATGGATTTACTGGAAAGCGCCCTGGAGAAAAAAAACATTGTTCCGGTATCAAGGTATGATTATGAACTACGCAGTTTTGATTGTACCGGAGGGGAACCTTCACCCTTCGGGTTCGGCGGATTGTCCGGGCCAGGCCGCCCTGATATTACAGGGCTGGTAATACGCAGGGCAGAAGTTTCCGACATCGATGCACTCTTTCCCCTGCAGGCAGCTTATGAAAAAGAAGAAGTGCTGCCCAAAGGTGCGGAACTTAACCCTTCCTCATGCCGGATGATTCTGGGATCCCTGATAATTAACAAAATGATTCTTGTCGCAGAACTGGAAGGCAGGCTTGTTGGAAAGATCAATATCAATGCTCAATCCTACAACCGTTTCCAGATTGGGGGAAACTATGTAGCGCCGGAATACCGGTCACACGGTATAGCCCGCGCCATGACGGCAGCTTTAATTCGGGAATTTTCAACGCAGAAAAATCGCTTCACCTTATTTGTAAAAAAAACAAATATTCCCGCCCGCAAAGTGTACGACAATCTGGGCTTTACAATAATCGGTGATTACAGGATCAGTTATTTTTCTTGATTAAATAATACTCTAATTCAACACGAGGCCATCGCACAACAAATTTTTTCTGGTGGCGTATATATTGAGTTAGACGAAATACACCCAAGTAATTGACAAAAGACAAAAAAGGTGATTATATTAATTTACCCAAAGGGGAAAATATGAATAAAGGAAATTGGTCAAGAATGTTATGTGAAATTTGAGCTCCAAGAACATAGAAAACTTATTTAAAAAGTGTATGATTTTTTATACATTATATTAATAATTACTAGTAAATATTGTATTGACAATAACATTACATTATAATTATAATGTATTTCATGGATTACCTGGATTTTATCTGGGATGAAAATAAAAACAAAAAAAATATTGCTTCACATAATATTTCATTTGAAGAGGCAAAAACAGTATTTTTTGATCCAAATGCGAAGGTAATATATGATCCAGATCATTCCAAGGAAGAAGACCGCTTTGTTATTTTAGGGTTAAGTAAATTTTTAAATATTTTGGTAGTATGCCATTGTTTCAAGGAGAATGATTCTATTATCAGGATTATATCGGCAAGAAAGGCAACATCAAAAGAGAGAAAACAATATGGGGGTAAATAAAATGAGGAAAGAATACGATTTTTCCAAAGCAAAATTGAATCCATATATAAAAAAATTACGAAAACAAATATCCATAAGAATAGACATAGACACAATTGAGTATTTTAAAAGACAAGCACATGATACTGGAATATCATACCAGAATTTAATAAATTTATATTTATCAAATTGTGCATCTCATAAGAAGACAGTAAATATTGAATGGAAATAAGAAAATGAGGTAATAAATAATGAGTGTCTATTTTATTGCAAATGTTAGAATTCATAATCAAATTGAATTTGACAAATATCTGGAAACAGTAGATTCCACTATTGAAAAATTTGGCGGCAAATACCTTGCAGTAGATAAAAATCCGGAAATAATTGAAGGAAAATGGAATTATTCTCGTTTAGTTTTATTGGAATTTCCTGATAAAAAAACATTAAAGGAATGGTATAATTCAGATGAGTATCAAAAAATATTAAAATATAGGTTATCATCAGCAGAGAGTGATATAATAATTGTTTAATAATTATTTACGACAAGCAATTACATCCGTATCCGGCCCCGGAAACTTCGAGAAAGTGTAAGCCTGTCGGCGTATTCCAAATCTCCCCCAACAGGTAAACCTGAAGCAAGCCGTGTTATTGTTGCTTCCGTATTTTTTAGCACTTTTTGAATATACAGTGCTGTTGTGTCCCCTTCCACTGTCGGATTCATCGCAAGTATTACTTCCCTAATTTCTTCCTTACGCACCCTTGCAATAAGTTCCCCTATGGAAAGATCTTCCGGGTTTACCCCTTCCAATGGAGCAATGACTCCTCCCAGTACATGAAAACGTCCTCCGAATTCTTTTGATTCTTCGATAACCCGAACATCCTGGGCCCGCTCCACAACACAGAGTACGGGTTCCCGGCTTTCGTCGGAACAAATTGCACAAGGGTTTAATTCGGTATAGGAACCGCAGCGGGAACAGCGCTTGATTGCCTGATGAAAAGCCAATAGTTCCTCGCCAAGAGAGCGGGCATAACCCGGATCCGAATCCAATATATGGTACACAAGACGGCCCGCACTTTTTTTCCCCAGGCCCGGAAGTCTGGAAAAAAGAGAAGTAAGACGGTCTATTGCATTAATTGGTTTGCGCGGGACATTATTAGAATAGTTCATCAATTAATTTCCGCCAAAAAGTCCCGGCATGGAAACTCCCAGTCCGCCAGCCATTGCGCCTACTTCACTTGTTATTTTTTCCCGGATATTCTCCATGGCCTGTCCCAGGGCAGCAGCTATCAGGTCTTCAAGCATTGTAACATCATTGGGATCCAATACTTCCGGTTTAATGCGTACTGCCAGAATTTCCATTTTTCCCGTAATATCAATTTCTACCATGCCGCCGCCGGCAGAACCTGTTGCCTTTATTGAACCAAGCTTTTCCTGTATTGAACCAAATTGTTCCTGTATCTTCTGTGCGTTTTTTAACAAATCAAAGGGATTTATATTCACTGGCCATCCTCTTGATTAACATAGGTTCCGCGGAAAACCCGTCGTACTGTTTCCGCATCTTCGTTTTCCGCTGTTTCTGTTTTTTGATCGGAACGTCGGGCCAAAAATTGTTTAAACCCATCAGCCAAAGTGTCCGTACTGCCCTCAGCTGTATCTGCAGTACGGACAGAACTATTATCCGCAATAAAATCCGCAATTTGCTTTCCTCTGTCAGGAGCAGCTTGATTGTTCAGGGCAGCCTGATTCTCCATAGGTGTTTTACCGTTCAGGGCAAACCTGGCCGCTTCCACTGCAGAACGGAGTTCGGGAGGGGATATCCATTTATTAAGCCAGCAAAGTTTCGATACAGTTGTTTCCAGTTCAAAACGGGGAGAAAGGGAATAACGTATATTCCGGTAGAGATCAAGAAGCATGGACAATCCTTCTTCCAGTTGTTCAAGGTTAAGTTTTTTCCACACTTCCGAAAAACGATCGACGCCATAACCCAGAAGAGACTCCTTTGTTATCCCCGCTTTAATCAGTAAAAGGCTCCGGTAGTATCCGGCAATGTCCATAACAAATTGTTCTATTGCTATTCCCGATTCAAGTATTGTATCAATTTTTCCCAAAGCTCCGGCAGTGTTGTTGTCCGCGCAAACATCTGCAAGTACATTCAGTTCTTCCAGTCCGACGAGTCCCAATTTTTCCCTAATCAATGATGCCCGGATCTCTCCGCCGGAAAAAGAAACGATTTGATCAAAGAGTGTATAGGCATCTCTCATGCTTCCCGTAGCTTCCCGGGCAATCCAGAACAAAGCTTCGTCCTCGGCTTCTATCTGCATTTCCGCACAGGTTTCACGCAGCATACGTTTGATTGTTTCGATAGGAATTGACTTAAAGGCAAACTGCTGGCATCTGCTTTTGATCGTTGCAGGTACCTTATGAAGTTCGGTGGTAGCAAATATAAAGATAATATACGGCGGCGGCTCTTCAATGGTTTTCAGCAGTGCATTAAAAGCGCTGTTGGAAAGCATGTGAACTTCATCAATAATGTAAACTTTGTATTTTCCCGAATTGGGAGGAAAGAGTACTTCTTCCTTAATCTGCCGCACATCGTTTACCGAAGTATTGGACGCACCGTCAATTTCAATTATGTCGATACTGCTGCCGCGGCTTATTTCTACGCAGGCCGGACATACACCGCAAGGATTCGGCGTCGGCCCTTTTTCGCAATTTAACGAACGTGCCAGTATACGTGCAGCACTTGTTTTACCGCAGCCCCTGGGGCCGGAAAAAAGGTAGGCATGGGCAATGCTTCCCTTTTCCAGGGAACTCTTTAGCGTTGAACTGACAAATTCCTGCCCCGCCAACTCGTCGAAACTTTTTGGTCTGCGGCGGGTAGCGGTAACTTCATAAGCCATACATGAAGTATAACTGTAAGAAAGGATTATTGGAAGCTGAGTTTATTCGAAAGTCTTGATACTCCTGCCAGGAGAGAGTATGATAATACCGCCCCTGCCAGGAACCATGCGGGGGGCCGCCGCCCAACCCCGTCAGGTCCGGAAGGAAGCAGCGGCAAGCGGCCGGTCCCGGCGCCGTGGCCATCCTGGCAGGGCACTAACCAGATTACAAACCAACTGAAGCTGTTCCCTCGCCAAAGGTGCCAAATAGTGAGCTGGCTGCCCGGATAATATAAGCCACTGGTAGAATGATATTTGTATGATTGATAATATATATTGATAAAAAATGAAGGCGATTTTTTTGTTCCCCGGGCAGGGAGCCCAGTATCCGGAAATGGGACTGGATTTGATACAAGCATCTTCTGAAGCAAAAAAAGTTTTTGACATTGCATCCGCTGTTCTGGGCCGGGACATGGCAAGCCTGATTCGGAATTCTGATAACAATACCCTGAAACGTACTGATATTTCCCAGAACACCATAAGTACTGTATCTCTGGCCGCAGCCGCCTGCTTAAAAGAGCGGGGTATTTTCCCCGCCGCCTGCGCCGGCTTCAGCCTGGGAGAATACCCTGCCCTTTGCTGCGCCGGGGTGATCAGCCCGGATGATTGTTTCCGTCTTACCGGCAGCCGCGGCAAGGCCATGCAAGCGGCAATTGATCGCCTACAGGCCGGTTCCGGTGAATCAAAAGTGCCCGGCATGGCTGCTGTTATTGGATTGGCTCCTGAACAGGCGGAAGCTTTTATCGCCCAATGGAAAAACGAAGGGTTATCGGATCTTTATGCGGCTAATATCAATTCGCAAAAACAGGTGGTTGTATCCGGTAGCGCTGCGGCGTTAGAAGAAGCGGAAAAACGTTTTAAGGAAGCAGGGGCCAGGCGTGTCCTGCGTCTGGCAGTGGCGGGTCCTTTTCACTCGCCTTTTATGAAGGAAGCTGCCGAAGCCTTTGCCTTCACTTTGGACAAAGTACAATTTAATGATCCTTCGATTCCCCTCTTTTCCAATGTAACAGGAAATCAAATAAAGAGCGGGGCAGAGGCAAAAACCCTGGCCTTGCGGCAGATAACGGAAAAGG
>Ga0082212_10008117_pt1 | contig 13774 bp, 11 predicted proteins | sample TergutNt197P3_FD_71548 | JGI IMG/M metagenome (GOLD analysis project Ga0082212, IMG submission 71548) | Neocapritermes taracua P3 segment gut microbial communities from Petit-Saut dam, French Guiana - Nt197 P3 | ecosystem: Host-associated > Arthropoda: Insects > Digestive system > Gut ... | reverse complement strand
AGGAGGGCCGTCCCCGTGTGCTCACGTGTGTTTGGGAAAAAGTGGATAACACAGGAGGACCGTCCCCGTGTGTTTGGGAAAAAGTGGATAACACAGGAGGACCGTCCCCGTGTGTTTGGGAAAAGCTGGATAACACAGGAGGACCGTCCCCGTGTGTTATAAGCTGGTATGCGCAGCCGCCCGCCCGGCAGGGGTCCAGTGGTGGTGTTTTCGGATTTTTGAGTGTTGATTTACAATAAAGGGTGGTTGTAATATAGGGATGCTGGACTTCCTGCTGCAGTTTGAGGGAAGGAAGCCGAAGGACTATCCGACGGTGTTTATCCCCGAGGGGACGAAGCCGGCCGATACGCCGCTCGACCCCGCTCTGTCCATCGTACACAGGTTTGGGAAGCTGATCGAAGGTTGAGGATGGCCGGCGGGAAGCCGTGGGCTTTTACAGGAGGGTGCTTCTATGACGAACCGTCAGGATTTTTTGCGCGCGCTCAGAAGACAGGGGGGCGGGAAGACGCCCTTTGACCTGTCGCTCTGCCCCGCGCATATGGACTACCTGGAAGAGATAGCCGGCACGAGGGACTACTATGAGTACTTCGGCATCCCTTTGAGGTATGTCGACGTAAGGCCGACAGAAAAGCAGACGGACTACACGAAGTACTACAGGGGCCTTCCGCCGGAAGCAAAGCCGCTCTCTTGGAATCCCGAGTGGGGCGTGTACAGTACGCCCGGTTCGGTAGCGCATTTTGAGGAGATGATCCATCCTATGCGGGATTTTACGAGCGTTTCGGAGATAGAGGACTATCCGTTTCCGGACTTTGACGCGGACTACCGCTGGGCGGGGATGGGAGAGCAGGTCCGGGACATAAAGCAAAAGGATTTTGTGGCGCTCGCTTTCATGGAGATGACGATCTTTGAGATATGCTGGTATATGCGCGGCATGGAGGCTTTTCTGATGGACCTCGTGGCGGATGAAGAGTTTGCCTGCGCGCTGATGGACCGGGTGGTGGAGATACGCGCCGCCTCGGCGAGGAGGTATGCCGAGGCCGGGGTGGATATCCTTATGCTGGGGGACGACGTCTCCACGCAGCTCGACATGATGATGTCGCCCGCGCTCTGGCGCAGGCTGCTGAAGCCCAGGCTCGCGGAGATATGCGCGGCGGCGCGCGCGGAAAACCCCGACATACTGCTCTTCTACCACGGGGACGGGAACCTCACCTCAATCATAGGGGATCTGATCGAGGCGGGCGTGGACATCCTCAACCCCGTCCAGCCAGAGTGCATGGACCCTGTGAAGATAAAGGAAGAGTATGGCGACAGGCTGTCTTTCTGGGGGACGATAGGGACGCAGTCGACCATGCCGTTCGGGACGCCCGCCGATATCAGGGAAAAGGTCAGGGAGATGATAGGGACGGTAGGGCGCGGCGGGGGCCTGGTCCTTGCGCCCACGCATGTGATCGAGCCGGATGTGCCCTGGGAAAACATCGAGGCTTTCGTCGAGGCGGCAAAGGAATACGGGGCCTGACCATCGAGGCTTTCGCCCCGGCGGCAAAGGAATACGGGGCCTGATCTGAAGGCACAGGCCCAATGAAAAATTACGGCAGTATTACAAAAAATACGCCGTAATTTTCTGTTTTGTATGTTTTCCCAATCAGACCCCATAAAAAACCAATCCCAGCCCCCTTTCAGGACACGAAACAACAAATGTAAAATTTGTGTAAAATCAGGCAAGTAACTGTTTTGATGTGAAATAGGAGGTATTACAATATGAAGAAACTATTGGTGTTTGCAGTTGCTATAGTGTTGGTTTTCACTCTGGCGGCTTGCGGCGGCGGCAATGACGGCGGCGGCGGCGAGGCCGCGCCACCCCCGGCGGAAGACAGCGGCGCGCAGACGGAAGCGCCCCCCGCGGCCCCGCCCGATGAGCAGGAAGTATTCAAAGTAGGCGTTTCGATGCCCACAAAGAGCCTGCAGCGCTGGAATCAGGACGGCGACAATATGAAGAGCCAGCTTGAGGCGGCGGGCTACGAAGTCGACCTTCAGTACGCGGGCGACAACGAAGTGCCGCTCCAGGTCACGCAGCTTGAGGATATGATATCCGGCGGTTGCAAGGTTCTGGTCATCGCGGCCATTGACGGCTCTGCGCTCGGCTCACCGCTTGCGCAGGCAAAAGAGGCGGGTATCCCCGTCATTGCGTATGACCGCCTCATCATGAACAGCGACGCGGTCTCATACTACGCGACGTTCGACAATACGCTGGTGGGCAAGTTCCAGGGCCAGTACATCGTCGACACGCTCGACCTTGAGAACCAGGACGGCCCGTTCAATATCGAGCTCTTCACGGGCGACCCGGGCGACAATAACTGCGTCTTCTTCTTCGGCGGCGCAATGAGCGTGCTGCAGCCCTATATCGACAGCGGCAAACTCGTGGTCGGTTCCGATCAGACCACACAGGCGCAGTGCTCGATCGAGCAGTGGAACACGGAGAAGGCCCAGGCCCGTATGGAGAACCTGATCTCATCGCAGGGCTACAGCCCGGGCGGCACGACGCTTGCCGCGGCGATGTCGAGCAATGACTCCATCGCGCAGGGCATCACGAACGCCCTCATCGGCGCGGGCTATACCGCGGACAATTTCCCGATCATCACCGGCCAGGACTGCGACGTGACTTCCATGAAGAATATGCTCCAGGGCCTGCAGCAGATGTCTATCTTCAAAGACACCCGTACCCTTGCGGCGCGCGTCGTGACTATGGTAGACTCGATACTGAAAGGCGGCGATCCGGAAGTCAACGACACGGCGACTTACGACAACGGCACGGGCATCATCCCGTCGTATCTGTGCGAACCGGTAGCGTGTACGCTTGCCAATTACAAAGAGCTGCTGCTTGACAGCGAGTATTATACGGAAGACCAGATCCAGCCGTAAAGCCGGTGGATCGTATAGGGCCGTAAGCTCAAATGCTATTTCGGATGAGCGGGCGGGGTAAGCCCCCGCCTGCTCGCCATAGGGGCGGAGGGTTGAAACGTGGGCAATTACTTGCTCGAGATGTCAAATATCACAAAAGCGTTCTCAGGCGTGCTTGCGCTTCAGGACGTTCGTTTGCAGGTGGAACAGGGGGAAATCCATGCCATCGTCGGAGAGAACGGGGCAGGGAAATCCACCCTTATGAATATCTTAAGCGGCGTCTATCCCTACGGCGACTATGAAGGCGATATTTTCTATGACGGCGAGGAGTGCCGTTTTTCCGGCATCCGTGACAGCGAAAGAAAAGGCATCGTTATCATCCACCAGGAGCTGGCGCTTGTGCCGCTTCTCTCTGTCGGCGAAAACATATTTCTCGGAAACGAGCAAAAGACGCGCGCGGGGATCGACTGGGACCTGACGTATGAAAGGGCAAACCAGCTGCTCGGCATGGTAGGGCTGGCTGAGGACTCGCGCACCCTTATCGGCGACCTCAGCGTCGGCAAGCAGCAACTGGTCGAAATCGCCAAGGCGCTTTCGAAGAATGTAAAGCTTTTGATCCTCGATGAGCCGACCGCGTCGCTCAATGACGAGGACTCAAAAAAACTTTTGAACCTTTTGCGTTCGTTCCGGGAAAGCGGCATGACTTCGATACTCATATCGCACAAGCTGTCCGAGGTCGAGACGATCGCGGACCACATCACTATCCTGCGTGACGGCAAGTCGATTGAGACGCTTGGCAAGGACGACGAGATAACAGAACGCAGAATCATAAAGAGCATGGTCGGGCGCGAGATCACAGACCGCTTCCCGAAACGCGAGTCAAGGATAGGGGACGTCAGTCTGGAGGTCAGGGGCTGGACGGTGCTCCATCCCGATTATGACCGGAAGATCTGCGACGATATCAACATCAGGCTGAGGGAAGGCGAGGTCGTGGGCATCAGCGGCCTCATGGGGGCGGGGCGCAGCGAATTTGCCATGAGCGTGTTTGGCAGGCTGTATGGCCGCGGGATTACGGGGGAGGTTTTCATCGGCGGCAAAAAAGTCGAATTGCGCGATGTGCCTGCCGCCGTAAAGAACAAGATAGCCTATGTCACCGAGGACAGGAAGACAAGCGGCCTTATCCTGTCAAACCCGATAAGGGTGAACATTACACTGGCCGACATGGCGCGCGTAAGCGCCCGGGGCGTGATCGACCCCGACCTTGAAAGGGAAAAGGCCGAGGAATACAGGGAGCTCCTCGGCGTCAAATGCAATGATATAGAAGACAACGCCGACAGCCTTTCCGGCGGCAACCAGCAGAAAGTGCTTTTGGCGAAATGGATGTTCACGGAACCGGACATCCTTATACTCGACGAGCCGACCAGGGGTATTGATGTCGGCGCCAAATATGAGATATACCAGTTCATCAACAAACTCGTCGGGCAGGGCAAATCGGTACTTATGATCTCAAGCGAGATGCCCGAGCTCCTGGGGATGTGCGACAGGATATATGTGATGAACGAAGGGCAGATCATAGCTGAGCTGCTCGGTTCCGAAGCGACCCAGGAGAAAATCATGGAGAGCATTCTCCGGGCAAATTGACGGCATGCATGGCAAATCGGCGGCAGGCAAGGCAAATCGGCGGCAGGCATGGCAAATCGGCGGCAGGCAAGGCGGAACAAGGTTTATGAGAGGAGAAGCGGAAAATGGATAGATTGGCGGAGGCCCGAAAGCCGGCCCTTAAAGCCTTTGACCTGAAAAGGAATACCATGCTGATAGCCCTGGTCGGGCTCATGCTCGTATTCCAATTCTTGATCGTCTCCGGCGGCAAGGGGAACTTCTTCTCCCCGCCCAATATCACAAACCTGATCGCGCAAAACTCATATGTCGTGATCCTGGCGGTCGGCATGCTGATCTGCATCCTGACAGGCGGCAACATCGACCTGTCCGTTGGCAGCGGCGTATGCATGATCAGCGCGATAGGCGGCATGTTGATGGTGGAAAACCATGTGAACATCTATGTGTCAATGGTGATCTGCATACTGATCGGCATCGGCATCGGGGCGTTCCAGGGATACTTCATCGCGTATGTGAGGATACCGGCCTTCATTGTCACGTTGGCAGGGATGCTGATATTCCGCGGCGTCGGGTATGTGCTGTTGGGCGGTTTCACGATCGCCCCGTTCCCGGATGAGTATTCGCGGATATTCAACGGCTTCATACCCGCCGGCGCGGAAGAAGGGACGCGCGTCACTGTCACTATGGCGGTTGCCGCAGCCGTATGCGTAGTGCTGGTTGTGGCGCAGGCAACCACGCGCATCAGGAAGCAGCGGAAGCTGTACGCGGTCGAGTCGTTTGTCGCGATGATCGTGAAACTGGTCGTCATCTGCGCAGTGATCATCGCCGTGTTCTGGCTGCTCAGCCAAAACAAGGGCATCCCGATCGTGCTGATAACGCTGGGCGTCATCATCTTTGTCTACCAGTGGTACACGTCAAAGTCGGTGCCCGGGCGCCATCTTTACGCTATGGGGGGCAATGAGAAGGCGGCCATCTTCTCCGGCGTCAATACGAACAAGGTCATGTTCTTCGCATATACAAACATGGGGTTCCTCGTAGCGGTCGCCTCTTTGGTCTGCCTTGCGCGGTTCAATTCGGCGGCGCCTTCGGCGGGGACCGGCTATGAGCTCGACGCGATCGGCGCGTGCTTCATCGGCGGCGCGTCGGCGTACGGCGGCGTAGGGACCGTCGGCGGCTCGGTAATAGGCGCGGTCTTCATGGGCGTGCTCAACAACGGCATGTCAATACTGGGCATTGACGCCAACTGGCAAAGGGCCGTCAAGGGCATCGTGCTGCTTGTCGCCGTGCTGATAGACGTGCAGTCCAGGAAGAAAAGAGGGAAGAGCACGAAGGGGATCTTCGGACTGGGCCGGCCAAAGGACGCGGCGCAAACGGAAGAATAACTAAGCAAAAATGGAGTTTCCTCCTCCTTATTTGAGAAACCCCCCTCCCATGCATTCCGGGAGGGGGTTTTTGTAAGCGGTCTGTTACTCTATTACTCTATTACTCTATTCCTCTATTCCCAGGATGTCGCTACATACTCGGCGAAATCCTTGCGGAAAATCGATATCGTTGACAGGACGGCGTCGAAGGCCAATGTGACCGTGAACGCCGTCATCGCGATCGCCTGGATGTAGAAGAACGGGTATAGCGGGATGAACAGGATGTCCGTCGTCGTCGCCCCCTCTTTGGCGACGCCCCCCTGGTAGAACGCCGCGTATGTCAGAAGGCCGGCAACAAAGACGGAGAGGTAGCTCATCAGCGAAAAGAGGGCAAACCGGAGCACGCGCGGCAGACGCGATACGATAAGCGTCATGGTGATGTGGGCCTTTTGCGTCTGTGCGTAGGCAAAGGCCGCAAAGACTGTGCAGAGCAGGAGCCGTGACGTTATCTCGTATGTGCCCGTGATCGGCGAGAAGAGCTTTGCCATGAAGACATCGGCAACATTCAAAAGCATTATGGCAAGAAGGGTGAAAAAGCTGATATAACAAATCGCTTTTGTGCATTTGCCGAGGATCTTTTCAAACCTTTTGTATTTATCAAGCATTATTGCACCCCCTAAGTCATCATCAGGCCCGGCAGGAAGAGCGCTATCTGCGGGAACGCTGTAATCAGCACAACTGAGACAAGAAGCACCAGGACGAACGGGATGATGCCCTTATAAATAGTCACCAGCGGGATATCCTTGCCGATGCCGTATATGATGAAGCAGTTGAGCGCGACCGGCGGTGTGATCGCCCCGATCGCCATGATCAGGAGTATGAAGATCCCAAACCATGTGGTGTCAAACCCCAGCCCCTGTATGATGGGCAGGAACAGCGGCACCGTGATCATTATCATCGGCAGGTCGTCCATGATCATCCCGAGGAAGAGGTAGATCCCCAGCATCAGCGCGATGATCAGGTACCTTGAGACATTCAAGGACAGAAGGTAGTCGGAAAACGCCATGGTGAGGCCGGATATCGTGAGGAACTTCCCGAAAACGCTCGCGCCGATGACGAGCAGGAAGGTCATCGCAAAAGTCCTTATGGATGTCCATGTCGCTTCGTTGAACTTCACCTTGAATTTTTTCCAGGTCAGGTCCTTTTGCAGCCACATGTTCACTATCATTATTATCAAAGCCGCGAACGCGCCGACCGCGGCGGCCTGGTTGACCGAGAAAAAGCCGGTGAACATGCCGCCCAGCACAAGGCCGAACAGTACGACGACGCCGATGAGGTTTTTGAGGGAGACCAGGCGCTCCTTCCAGGAAAACGAAGACCCCTTTGGCGCCAGCCCGGGGCTGGCCGTAATAAGTATGACGACCATGGTAATCGCCAGCCCGGCGACCATGAGCCCTGGGATGATTGCCGCGATAAAGAGCTTGCCGATGGAAGCCTCGGCCATGATTGCGAATATAACAAGCGGGGTCGACGGCGGTATGAGAGGGCCAAGCGTGCCGCCGATCGCGATCGACCCGGTCGAAAGCCTGTCGTTGTAGCCGTGCCTGCGCATTTCGGGCAAGGCGATCGTGCACATGGTGGCGGTGGTGGCGGGCAGCGAGCCGCAGATCGAACCGAAGCCGGCGCTTGCGGCTATGGTGGCGCAGGCAAGGGGCGCCGGCAACCTGTTGAGCCATTTGTTCGCCGTATCAAACAGCCCCGCCGAAAGCCCCGCCTGGAAGGCGTAGTTGCCCATGAGTATGAAGAGCGGGATGACCATGAGCGCGTAAGTGCTGGCGGTCGTGGCCGGGTCCGTGCGGAGCTGGGCAAAGGCCGCCGTCGGCGTTACGATCAAGGCGTACCCGGCGACGCCGACGATCATCATGGCGAGCCCGATGTTCATGCTCAAAAAAATCAGGATGACAAAGACGATTATGCCGCCAATTCCTATTACAAGAGGGGTCACTGCGCATCGCTCCTTTCAAAGGGTGTGCCCGGCAAAGGGCACACCCCAAATTGACTCAAACAAAGCGTCCCGGCGGGCAAACCCTATCCGGCGTATTGCGCATTGTATTTCGCTACCTGCTCGTTTGCCTTCGCAAGGTAGGCCTGCGCGTCAAGGTCGGCTGTGACCCCGTCCGCCCATGTGGCTGCAAACTTATCGGCCTCGATTTTGAATTCAGCCTGGTCCTCGGGCGTGACGTCGATGAACTCGCCGCCCATGTCCGTTATGATGCCGTTCGCCCTTATTACAGCGTCGTAGAACGCCTGGGCCGCACCGACCGACGCCTCGCGGCCGGACATGCCGTCAATGATCTCCTGGTACTCGGCAGGCAGGGAATCCCAGGCCTGCTTGTTCATCACGAGGGCAAAGACCATATTATACATTTCCATCTTTGTATAATAATTTGTCACCTCAGGGACGCTGAAGCTGACAGCGCCGGCGGTCTCCCATACCCAGCCGTCAATGTTGTTGCGCTCAAGCGACTGGTAGATGTCCCCGGGAGGCATCCCGATGGGGTTGCCGCCCCAGGCCGACATGACGCTTGTGATCGGGCCGGCCGGGCAGCGCATATTCAGGCCTGCCAGGTCGGAGACCTTGGCTACGGGCCTGGTCGATGTGCCAAAGGTATTGCCGGGGTTGGCGTATACCATCAGCAGTTTGAAGTCGCTCCATTCGTCGCTGACCGCCGGGTACTCCTCGTAGAGGTCCCAGAGGGTCTCCGTGCTGGCCCTGTTGTCGCCGAAGCCCTGCATGGGCAGGCCGAGCACTTCGGTCAGCTGGTACTGCCCGGGGAAGAAGCCCGTCATGACCCAGCCCAGGTCGGCGCCGCCGGCTTTGACCACGTCGACGACGTCCCCGGCCGCGGCGATCGTGCCGGTGCCATAGATCGTTATCTCAACATTCCCCCCGGTCGCTTCTTTGATGGCGTCCGCCCACCTTTGCTTGTAGAGCATGATCTCTGAAGTCGCGGGGTCATGCGAGGACAGGGTGAACGAAAAACTCCCAAGGTCCGGCGCCGGTTCGGCAGCGGGCTCCGGTTCGCCTGCGGGCTCCTGCGCGGGGGCCGCCGGCTCAGGCGCCGGCTCGGCTGTCTCGGCTGCCGGCTGGCCGCAGCCGACGCAAAGCGAGAGCACCAGGATGACTGATAACACGAGTAATAGCTTTCTTTTCATTGTTGATCTCCTCCTTTTATCCTTCTAAACATATCACTATGCATAAGTAATTCAGATAGTATAAGTAAATCCTTGTGATGTCAACAGCCCCGCAAAGCCAGCCGGGCGGAAGCTGCAAAGTCGGCTGGGTGGAAGCTGGAAAGCAGGCTTGGCGGAAGCTGCAAAGCCGGCCGGGTGGAAGCTGTAAAGCAGGCCGGGTGGCCCTCTGGCAAAGCAGGCTTGGCGGAAGCGCCGGCAGCGTGTTGACAAAGCCAAACAAGCGCCATATAGTAACGCGTAGTTGCTGTTTTGTATTCGGGAAAGATGAGGCTGGCAAAGATGAGCAATCGAATGATCACAGACGGAAAAGAAATGCGGCGAAGGTGGGACGCTATCCTGACGGATATGGAGAAGGAGAGTATAGATTGCCTTTTCATGTATTCGACAGACCGTTTCTACAGTGCGTACCTGAGGTACGTGACCGACTGCCCTACCATTATGTACCCCCTCGCGGGGCTTTTTTCAAAACAGGGCATATCGATACTGGGGCATGGGATCAAAGGCACGCCGCTATACCCGCCCCTGGATGACGAAAAGGCGGGGGACTATGTCAAGTACCTTGCCGGCGGCATGGAACAGCACGATTTCATCAAGGACCTGATCGGCCTGCCGGCTTCCCCCACGACGAACCATACGCCGGATATGTGGGCGGAGGCCATTGCCGGGCTCATAAAAAAATACGGGTATAAGCGCATCGGGCTTGTGGGGATGAACATCATCCCGGTCGGCTATATCAACTACCTGAGGCAGCATATGCCCGGGCTTGAGCTCGTGGACGCGACGGCGCTCGTGGACTGGCACAAGACGATCAAGTCGCCATATGAGATCGAGCTGGCTGAAAGATGCGTCTGGATCATCGACGAGCTTATGGCCGCCGCGCCAAGCGTGATGAAGGTCGGGCAAAGCGTGAGGGAGATCGGCCGAAAGATGCGCAGGATCGCGGACACGGAAGACTGCATGGACCTGAATATCATGCTTGGAAGGCACCCGACGATGCCGATGTTCAACGAATGGCCCTTTATCGACGAGGACATAGTGATGCCCGGCGACTGTATCGAGTTCATGGCGGAGGTTTCGAGCAATGTAGGCTTTTGGGGTGAGTGCGCCAGGGTGTACAGCATGGGCGAACCGCCCGAAGAGCTTGTCAGGACAGTCGGGCTCGCTTTTGAGATGCAGGACTACCTTGCGGGCCTGGTCGTCCCGGGCGCGGTTCCAAGCGAGATTTTCGCCAGGTACAACGAACGCCTCAAAGAAGCCGGCTTCCCGCCTGAAATGCGTTTCTGCTGCCACGGGCAGGGCTTTGACGTCATGGAGGCGCCTTTTGTCCGCCCGGAGGTCGATACGCCGCTTCGGGAAAATTCTTTCGTCGCCATACACCCGTCCATGTACGACAGGCCGGGCAACGTCGGCTGTTTTGTATGCGACAATTACCTCATCACAAAAGACGGCGCAAAGCTGATGAACAAGACGCCCCGGGAAATAATAAGGGTATTCAACAGCAGCGCCCCGCTTTGGCAGTAGCCGGGCAGCAGCCGGGCAGCAGCCGGGCAGCAGCCGGGCAGCAGCCGGCGTGAAAGTATCACCCGGGTTTCACAGAAAGGAAAACCGAACCATGAAGATTACATCAGTAGAAATCATCCCGATCGACCAACCGCATAAAGGCAGGCTCATCTTTTCTTCCGGGCCGACCCCCGCGCCCAATGAGTTCATCATCCTAAGGATCAATACCGACGAGGGCGTTTCGGGGATCGGCAGCGCTTACAGCTTCCCGTCCGCGCCGCTTTTGGCGTCGGGGTGCTCCAGAAACGGGGCTGTGCACCTGATGCGGGAACTGGCTACGATCCTGATCGGGAAAAACCCGATGCAGCTTTCGTTTATCCTGGAGTCGCTTGAGAGGGCGATCGGCGGGTGGTGGACTGAAAACTGGTATATCCTGTCCAATTTCGACCACGCGCTTTACGACCTCAAGGCCCGGATCCTGGGGCTGCCGATCTACGAGCTGCTCGGCGGGCTTCAAAGGGAGAGGATCGAGCTTGAGTGGATCCAGAGTTTTCTGCCGACGCCTGAGGAAGTGGCCGAGGAGGCAAAGAGGTACCTGGACGCGGGCTTCAAGTCTGTGAAGGTCCATGTGAACAACGACCCGGTCAACGCCGAGGCCCGCGTGAAGGCGACGCGGAAGCTCATCGGCGACGACATCCCGCTTGCGATCGATATGGGGATGGCGTATACGGCGATGGACGCCGCGCGACTGCTCGAGAGGCTTGACGGCGAGTACGGGCTCAATTTTGCCGAGCAGCCGCTGCACCCCTATGACATGAACGGCATGGTTTCCCTTCGCTCGAAGTGTAAGGTCCCGCTCACGGCGGACCACGCCGGCATGACGCTTCAGCAGGCCTTTGAATATATCAAACTGAACGTATTTGACAGTTTCCACTGCCTGCTCACGCGCGTCGGGGGGTTTGCCAGGGCGGTGAAGTACGCCGACATGATGGAAACGGCAAGACTCAACTATCAGATATGCAACCAGGGCAATACGCTTGCCGGGACAGCGGCGGCGCACTTCGCCGTGTCGCGCAAGCCGCGACCCAGGTATTACGACGAGCTGGGCCTCTACCTCTACCTGCATGGGACGACCGATACGAAATCGATCACGGACGACATCGTAAAAGAGCAGGCCGTGGCCATCGAAGACGGTGTGCTCCACGCGCCAAAAGGGCCGGGCCTCGGGCTTGAACTGGATGAAGAGATGATAAAGCGTTACGCCGCGCCGGATATCGATCCTGTCATAGTCAAATAGCCTTTGTCCGGTATAGGATAGCCTTTGTCCGGTATAGGATAGTTTTTGTCCGGTATGCGGTAGCCTTTGTCCGGTATAGGATAGCCTTCGTCCGGTATGCGATAGCCTTCGTCCGGTATCAAATAGCCTTGAACCGGAAGACGATCGTCGCTCTGAAAACCGTGCCTTTTTCCAGCACCGCTGACGGGAAGCCGGGCTGGTTCGGCGCGTCGGGGAAGTGCTGCGCCTCCAGACATATGCCGCTGTATGGGCCGTAGGCTATGCCGTCTCTGCCTTTTGTGCCCTCGGGGATGCCCTGGCTGGTGTATGCCTGGATGCCTGGCAGGTCTGTCAGAACCTCAAGCGTCCTGCCGGTAACGGGGTCAGAAAGTACCGCCGCGCTGCGCAGGCCTTCGCCCCTCAGGGAAAAACAGCTGTCGACGCCGTTCACATTCGTTACCGCCTCCTCATTGGAGGAGACGGCGTCCCCGATGGTTTTCGGCTCCGAAAAGTCAAGCGCTCCCCCGGCCGTATCCCTTATCTCGCCGGTCGGGATGTTTTCCCTGTCGGTGACGATGAATGAGTCGGCGTTGACGCTGAGCATGTGGTCCAGGATCGTGTCCGCGCCGCCGCCCAGGTTGAAGTAGGAATGGTTCGTAAGGTTGATCACGGTATCCGCGTCAGATTCCGCCGTGTATTCTATCGAGAGCTCGTTTTCGTCGTTCAGGCTGTACGCCGCGCAGGCCGTCAGGTTGCCCGGGTACCCGTTATCGCCGTCCGGACTCCTGTACGTGAAGGTGACGCGCCCGCCATCCCTTTCCGTCTCCCAGATCTTTTTGGCGAAGCCCGTCGCCCCGCCGTGCAGCTGGTTCCTGCCTTCGTTCGCCGTCAGCACGTGCTCCGTGCCGTTCAGGGAAAACCGGGCGCCGCCTATGCGGTTTGCGAACCGGCCCGGCGTCGAGCCGAAGTACAGGCGGTCCTCCATGTAGTCTTCCGCCTTGCCGTAGCCGAGCACGAGGTCGGCGCGCGAGCCGTCCGGGCCCGGTACCGATACGCTTATGATCGCTGCGCCCAGGTTTAAAAGCGTGACCTCCATCCCGTTTTTGTTGGTGAGTTTTTCACATATCAATTCCATTTTCGTCCCAACCTTTCTTTTCAGAGCCATGCTGCCGTCCTGGCCCATTCCCTGCTGCCATTGCCATCCTGCCTGTTAATAATATATTTATATTGATGCGCAGGCAACAGGCACGAGGAGAAGAAGAAGGAGAAGAAGAACAACAACAATGGGGACGGTTCGGGGACAGTTCGAAACCACTGAAAAAGCCCCGAAATGGTCCCTTCCTTCCTTCCTCTCCTTCCTCCCTCCCTTCCTTCCTCTCTTCCCTCGTTCTATACATACCGAAAATTGCTACCGTTAGCTTTTTCAACTTCTTTTGGCGGAGCGTGAATTACAATCTCATGACCCACGCCGTTGTGTTGAGCACAAAAAGAACCGTCAGAGTGTGCGAAAACAGCCCGGGAGCAAACACGATTAGATTTTGACCCTACGTTTTGCACCGATTTTACGGTTGTGTTTGATTTACCGCACGTTTTGACCCTAAAACAGGCCGATTTTCCCACAATAAGGGAAATACGCTAACGAAATCTTGTATTAATGGAATATAAATACAAATAAATCGTACACAAGTGGAAAATCGGTGCAGAACTTGCGATGAAAATCTAGTAAAGCCGTTTATTGGCTATCAGCGCTATCAGCTGGCGTTAGAGTGCCAGGCTTTCACACGTTTTCACACACTCTGCCGTCCCCGTTGTGTTGAGCACAAAAAGAACCGTCCCCGTTGTGTTGAGCACAAAAAGAACCGTCCCC
>Ga0082212_10008116_pt1 | contig 13775 bp, 17 predicted proteins | sample TergutNt197P3_FD_71548 | JGI IMG/M metagenome (GOLD analysis project Ga0082212, IMG submission 71548) | Neocapritermes taracua P3 segment gut microbial communities from Petit-Saut dam, French Guiana - Nt197 P3 | ecosystem: Host-associated > Arthropoda: Insects > Digestive system > Gut ... | reverse complement strand
GCCGAAAATGCTGGAAGGCGACAACCTGGCGGATGTGGCGATTACCGTAGCCGCGATTGATCCCTGTTTCTCTTGCACGGACAGGGCGATCCGCGTTTCAGATTGCGACGGCGGCAACGCGAAGGTTATGACGTGGGAAGAAAACCGGCGTTTTAGCATAGATTGGTATCGGAAAAACGGCGTGGATTTTACGGACTTGAATAAACGGCTGGCCGGACGGCTCCAGTAGGGGAAGGTAAGATATGGCGGCGCCAATAATGGAAATATTGAAAATGATCGTATTCCCGGGTTTTATTTTCCTGGGAGTTTTGGGTCTGGTTTTTGAATACGTGGACAGGATTCTGTACGCGCGCCTGCAAAATCGCAAAGGACCGCCGTGGTTTCAGCCTTTTGCAGACTTTATCAAGCTTGGGTCGAAGGAAGATATTATTCCGCGCGAAGCCGACTCGGTAATGTTCAAGCTGGCGCCGTTGCTGGCGGCGGCCGCGGCGATATCGGCTTCATTTTATATCCCAATGTGGGGAGGCGGAGCGCTTCATTCCTTCGCGGGCGACGCGGTAGTGGTTCTATACATCCTGACGATTCCGACGGCCTGTTTGTTTCTCGCGGGCTGGTATTCGACATCGCTTTACTCGACGGTCGGCGCGGTCAGGACAATCACGCAGCTTTTCGCCTACGAAGTGCCGTTGTTCCTTGTAATCCTCGCGCCCGGAATATTGGCGCGCACCTGGTCGCTGAGTGAAATGGCGGCGTTTTACAATCAGCATCCGCTTCTGTGCTTCTCGAATATCATCGGATTTATTGTGGCGATTGTGGCATTGCAGGGAAAGCTGGAAAGGATACCCTTCGATATTCCCGAGGCGGAAACTGAAATCGTGGGAGGCGCCTGCACAGAATACAGCGGCCGCCTGCTGGTCATATTCCGGCTTGCCATAGACATTGAAATGGTCGTCGGCGCGGCGCTCATTTCGGCTATCTTTATTCCGTTCGGCATGAATCTGCCCGGCATTTTAGGATGCCTTGTTTTCATTATTAAGATCGCCGTCGTTGTATTCATACTGGCGGTTTTCAAAACATCGGTAGCGCGGCTGCGCATAGAGCAGATGGTGAATTTCTGCTGGAAATACGTAGCCCCGGCGGCTGTCCTGCAGCTGTTGATCAGCATGGTTCTGGGCGCGTTTATCGGCGGTGGGGAGTAGATATGAAAAAACCTGGGAAAATGCTTGCCGAGCTGTTAAAGCATGTGACGAAAGCGCCTGCGACCTCGCAGTATCCGTTCGTTAAAGCTGATGTTCCAAAATCGTTCAGAGGGCGGATTGTTTTTGATTCCGAAAATTGCATCGGATGCAAAATCTGTATGCGAGACTGCCCAGCGGAAGCGATAGTCATCAACAAACCCGGCGAAGAAAAAATCTTCGAGGCGGTTTTCTACCTGGACAGGTGCGTTTACTGCTCGCAATGCGTGCTTTCCTGCCCCAAGAACTCGCTTTCAACCACGCAGGATTTTGAACTTGCGCAGATCGACCGCAAAAGCCTGAAAATTGTATATCCGGCTAAACCCAAACCGCCAAAGGAAACCGTTGAGGCGCCGCCCGTTGACAAGCCCATTGAAAACGCCGCTCCGGCAGTTCCCGCTACATAAGGAAACGTTCGAAAACTCCAAAATCAAGGCTTGCGACCGAGATAAAAGCGGAGTTTATATTTAGATAAATGAGCATTCTGTCGAGGGAGCGTAACGCAGAGTTTGGGGCTTTCGGAGGTTCCCATAATAAGGCGGCTTTCGTCGGCATTGGTTCGGAACTGCGCGGCGACGACGCCGTAGGCGTAGTGATCGTCAACCGGCTTGCGGAAATATACGAACAGGCAAAAAGCGCCGACAGCCGCCGCTGTCTGTTCATCAACGGCGGAAGCGCCCCCGAAAATATTCTCGGCGAAATCCGCGCATTTCAACCTGAAATCATAGTATTCATCGACGCCGCCATTCTGGGCGAAGCTCCGGGAACCATCAAACTTATTGACACGCGCCAGGAGAAAATTTCCGGCATTTCTTTTTGCACCCACAGTTTGCCGCTGACTATAATAGCGAACTATATCCGGCAGACCGTTCCCTGTGAAATATTCGTCATAGGCATTGAGCCAACCGATATGGATTTCCGTCCCGACCGCGCCCTGACGCCGCCCGTCGCGCAAGCCGCCGAAGAGGTAATACAAGCCATAGCCGACTACGCGGGCATCGGTTAACCCGGATGTTCGTACCGATAACGTTTATATATCACCCATATATATCTTGAGCGTGTGAGTCGCCCGTCGGCCGGGATCATAGGGTTATAATGTCCATTCTTTGTCCCGAGGGTGTAACACTTGATTACATGTCGGTTATATACTACAATTAAATTATGAAGCATATACGCAGAACCGATGTCTATATCAAATGGCTTGAGAAATTGCCAGATCAGACGGCGAGAGATCGTATTTTTATTCGAACAAAGCGGCTTTCGGAAGGCAATCCGGGCGATTGCCGATTTCTTGGGGACATGGTTTCCGAGATGCGTGTCGATTATGGCCCAGGCTATCGGGTGTATTACAAGGACACAGGGAAGGAAATCATCATCCTGCTGTGCGGCGGTGACAAATCCACGCAAGAAAGAGACATCGCCAGGGCGAAGGAAATAGCAAAGGAGGTTTAACTATGAAAACATATGCGTGGGATCCTGCCGACGATATTAAAACAAAAGAGGATGTTGTTGGTATCCTCGCGGCGGCTATTGAAGAAAACGACCCGAAATTCCTAATTTCCGTAATCGGCGATATTGCCCGCTCGAAAGGCATGTCGAAAATTGCGCGGGAATTAAATTTAAATCGTGTAGGCTTGTATGAATCGTTGTCAACCGGCGGCAACCCGTCGTTTAACACCGTCGTCAAAGTCTTGGACAATCTGGGCTTTCAGTTAAGCGTCCGGCAAAAAGCAACGGCGTAGATGAAGCTTGTAAACGCTTCCGATGCGCCAAAAGCGTTCAAGGAGGAGGAAACTGACGATTGATCCTGCGGCAATTGTCTCCGGTATCGCAGAGTATCCGTATGACCAGTCTTTTATATCCTGACGCGTTACGTTTCTTATGCCTCTTTCTTTTGACAGCCCGGAACGCTCAGACGTTTTCTCGTCGGCAGCCCCGGATAGCTGACGAATAAAGAGGCTCCCTCTTGTTCTTCAATAGCGGTGACGGCCTAATATGTGTTTTTCCTTTTCAAACATCAACCGCGCTTTAGTTTTCCGGCTGTGTATGCTATACATGTCTTCTGCTTTTATGAGGACTTAAACCATGCTTGCTATTAGACTACCTGCGGAAGTGGAGCGCCGCCTTTCAGTACTGGCACAATCCACTGGCCGCACAAAAACTTTTTATGCCCGTGAAGCAATTCTTGAACATTTGGCCGACTTAGAAGATTTGTACCTCGCCGAGGAACGGCTTACAAATATTCTCGCAGGTAAGACAGAAACTGTTTCCCTTGAGAACGTGATGGAACGCTATGGCATGGAAAGTTGAGTTTGACCCTTCAGCCGAGCGTGAACTGGACAAAATCGACAAGCAATCTGCCCGCCGAATACTCGCGTTCCTATATAACCGAATCGCTAATGGCGACAACCCGCGCAGTATCGGCAAGGCGCTGAAGGGTTCCGAATTGGGAAACTTTTGGCGTTACCGTGTAGGTGACTGGCGAATCATAGTCAGTATTGATGATAACTCTCTACGCATACTCGTTATGCGCATCGGCAACCGTAAAGATATTTACCGGTAATAGAAACTGCGGAAGCCAAACGTAACGACGACGAGGTATAGCCTGCAATCCTTTTTTAGTTGCCGTAGCCGCCAGCGAACATCCGGGCATCGAACGTAGCGCTGATCTGGATTGCCTCGAATCGAGCTGGAAATTCTAGATCTTAGACGGGTATCCTACCCATCCATGCGCCAGACGCAATACCTTCTATGACAGATCAGATGTCAAGACAGAGATTCACTATATCCCTTTTTTCTTGCATCTGAAGGGCCCCTGTTCGTATATGGATCCCTCGCATGGTTCGCTTCGTTGAAGCGCCGAACATGAACACATGAACTAATCAGCCGAAATCACTTCATCTGAGAACGACAAACACTGGTTGTCACCGTGTCAAACTTCTATTCGATACTAACCGTTATTACGGTGCGGTTACAGTGAGATCGTGCCGACACCCGCGTAAAACGCCTGTTCCGTTAAATTCGACATCATGCAGGTCAGGCGATAGCTTTGCCTTGCCGCCAAATTATTTTCAAAAAACCTTTGCAATTATATTGACTTCCGAAATAAAATCAACTTTTCCATGACCGTCGGTGAATTTACCACCGGGCATTGAACTGACTCAGTTGACATAATGTGTATTATCGGAAGTGATGTACTGGGGGCCGGAAAGGAAAATGCAGCTTAGTCGTCCTATCCGTAAAGCGACCGCCGGTTGAATTTCAGTCATTTTATAAAATTCAGATTCCATTTCGTTTCCATTCCAGCAAATTCACTACCCGGCTTTTTTAATGTCCTCCGTATCCGTAACATGTAATCTGGCCGGGCTAATTTTAAGGATTTCGGCAAATTTTGATGCCATCTGTTTTGTCAGCCGTCGCCGTCCTTTTTCATAATCACTAATCATGTTCTGTTTTATTCTGGATTTTTCCGCAAGTTGTTTTTGCGTCATACCCTGCTTGAGTCGTGCGGCATTAAGCAGGTTTCCAACGCGATTGGCGTTCATTTCCCGCCAAAAATCAGTTTCTTCAACAGGAATGCTTTCATGTTCACTGGAAAAATAAGAATTTAATCTATCTTCAAGAGTACCAGTATGAAGTTCAAAAAGATGATTATCAAAGTCGTAAAAGTAAATAGAACGCCCTTCGCCGTCTACACGAGGACGTTCAGGTCGCAGTTCAACGCCTGACGCTTTGATTTTAGCTGCGTACAGCTCAAAATCTTCTTCAGATATTTGAAATGCTATGTGATTGTATGTTCGCTCCGACAGCGGCTTGCCCTCCATAAGAGCAATCCACAAATCGCCGATGAGAAAATACTTTGCTTTGGAAAGAGAAAACTGTTTTTCTCCACTGGAATAAACCTCTTTAGCATCAAAAACAGAACAGAGAAAATTAGAGGTTTTATCTAAATCTCTAACAACAAGAGTTATGTGACTAATGCCTTTAAAACCCGTTAAATCATGGATTTCAGGGATATCGGAAAAGTCTATATCCTCGTCTTTCATGATTGCCAAAGCATCAAGCTGTTCATTAAGCCTGGGAATGTCATTCTTCTTCATAAAGCCTCCTTTCGTGGGAAGTTGCGAGTCCGCTCCGACCATTATTCCGTGTGCAATTCTTCCCGAATCACCTGTCGAAGGATTTCGGCTGTTTCAAAGCCGCGCATACCTTCGCGCAAAGCCGCGTTCATCAGCGTCTGATATCCGCGTCCGCCCGCCCTTGCCTTGTACCACGATACAACGTCGGGGTCGAGCGTCAGGTTGATTTTCAGCTTTTTCCCAACGGGTTTTAGACCAACACGATGAACGGCATTGGCAAAATCATCATCCGACCAAATCGGGGCATCATCATGGTCTTCAGTATTATAGGTATGTAAAGTATTTTTCTCTTTCATGGCTTACCGCCTTTCGCATGGAAATGACACGAATCTCTTGGTCTGATTCGGTGTGGGCAATGACTACGACCGCATCACCAAGAAGTCCCATTGTGGAAAACCGCACCTCGCCATAAGAAAAGCGATGATCCTGGCGAGTCAAGGTATAGCCTGAAAAAACACGCTCGGCATCAGCAAAATCCAAACCATGCTTTTTTAGGTTTGCAAGCCGTTTTTCCGGATCCCATATAAAATCCACAAAAGAATTATAAAGATAATTATCTTGCTTGTCAAATGCTATGCACCGTCTGCTTGTGAGAGTCGATGTGTGTGTAAGGGTGTTAGTTCAAGCTGTATAAAAGGAATCAAAATTTTCTCCATAACGAATAATGTATATATTTATACGTTATACATTAATTATTTATTGATATGCGTTATTTTGTTGACTATTATTATCTTGTCACGACCTTTGCGGTCAGACATCACAATCGTTTCACTTTTGTTATCACGTCAAAGAAAGGAACTTTTTTATGGACACTCGTATATCAGATAAGCTGGCTCGATCAGGCAAGGTGCTTGATATTTTCAGCAAGGTGCTGGCCGTCATATGCGTCTTGGGCGCTGCCTCAACTTTGCTTGTTGCGGTTATCATTGCCTTTTGGTGGCCATTAAACATTGTCATGAACATCCATGCTATGTCTCCTAGTACCTTCGACTCGGCAATAGTCCCAAATCTCAAGATTTTCGGTATCATGTCAGCTTTGGGGCTATGCCTTTACTGCGTGCTTTGCGCAATAGTCCTCTTAACGCTGAGTGCGGTGTTTAAGGCTATCGCTGTGCAAAAGACGCCCTTCTTACCTGAAAATGTCAAACGCCTAAAGGTCATCGGGATTATCATGATTATCGCTTCACTTACCGTAGGTATGCTCAATATAATCTTCGCTTTCTGCGTGTTTGCCTTAGCTTATGTGTTCCAGTACGGGACTGAGCTTCAGCAACAGGTGGACGAGACACTTTAAGGCAGGTGTATAATGGCTATAATTATGCGGCTTGACAGGGTTATGGCTGACCGCAAAATGTCGCTAAACGAACTTTCAGAGCGCGTGGGCGTAGCGAACGTTAACCTGTCAAAAATGAAGACGGGAAAAATCAGCGCCATTCGCTTCACCACACTGGACTCCATCTGCGATGTGCTTGATTGCCAACCAGGCGACATACTTGAGTATCAAAGGCAAAACCCAAGTTGAAAACGTAATGTAAAATGCCGGAACGAAAAATCATATCCCGGATGGCAATGATAATTGCCATCCGGGATATGCATAAATAATTAATCCCCAAACGAAGTCCCAATATTGCGCGCTGCCTGAATCAGCGAATGATCCGGCTCGACAAGCCGCTGTTTTCCATCCGCTTCTTCGAGCGCAATATGTGTTACGGTTCTTCCCCTCATCACCACAAGCCTTGACTGTTCTCCGCTCACCAGCAATTCAAGCGCGTTGTAACCGAATTCCGTGGCAAGCACACGGTCGGCGGGAACCGGCGTGCCGCCGCGCTGCACATGTCCCAGCTTGATGTCACGCGTCTCGATTCCTGTCCGGGCTTCAATTTCGCTGGCGATAACCTGTCCTATGCCGCCGAGGCGCACAGGATCGGGACTGGTCGGATCCACGCGGTTTACCACCTGTTTGCCGTCTTTAAGACACGCGCCTTCGGAAACGCAGATGATGCTGAAACGCTTGCCGTGCCGCGACCTGTTCGTTACGCTTTCGCATACGGATTCCATATCTACTGGAATTTCAGGCAGCAAAATAATATCCGCCCCGCTGGCGATTCCGGCGTGCAGCGCAATCCAGCCCGCGTTTCTGCCCATAACCTCCACAACCATGGCGCGATGGTGGCTAGCGGCAGTCGTATGCACACGGTCGAGCGCGTCCGTGGCAATCGATACGGCCGTGGCGAAACCAAAAGTAACGTCGGTGCCCCAAAGGTCGTTATCGATTGTTTTTGGAACGCCGATGCAGTTCACGCCCAGGCGCACAAAATCGGCCGCGCATGCCATGGAACCGTCTCCGCCGATGACAACCAGCGCGTCTATATTGTTATGTTCGATATGTTCGAGGCACCGGTCCGTAACGTCGTGGATTTCAATCCCGCCGTCGACTTTTACCGGGTACTGGCGCGGCGACGTGCGGTTGTTGGTTCCCAGAATAGTGCCGCCCAGCGTAAGAATATTGCTTACGGATTCGTTATTCAGCAACCGCATACGGTTCTGAACCAGACCAAGAAAGCCATCCTCTATTCCCATCACTTCAAGTTTATGTTTTCCCATGGCCGCTTTTGCCACGGCGCGGATGACGGCGTTTAGTCCCGGACAATCGCCGCCGGCCGTCATAATGCCAATTCGCTGAATTCTTGCCATACCAGTTTTCTCCTTAGTCTTTAGTCAGTTCCCGGCCGCGGTTACTTTTTACCTGCTGCCGGTATCTGTTATTATCGGCGTTACGTGCGCAAACCCGCTGAAAAAATATATTTTTTCTGTATTATACTTAGCGTGGGAGATTCGAATGATTCAAAGGCTGAACGCGGTTAAAACTCTTTCCGGCACGGTTCCGTTGCCCGGCGATAAATCAATTTCACACCGTTACGCAATGCTGGCGGCCATCGCCGAGGGGGAATCCGTAATACGGCATTTCGCCGCAAGCCAGGACTGCCACAGCACGCTGAAATGCCTGTCCGCGCTTGGCGTAAAAATCGTGGAAAGCGGCGATACCGTTACAGTTCAGGGACGCGGTCTGCGCGGTCTGCGCGCGCCGGAAAAACAGCTTGACGCTGAAAATAGCGGAACTACCATACGCCTCCTTTCCGGAATTCTGGCTGGATGCGATTTCACATGCTCAATCACCGGTGACGCTTCGCTTTCGAACCGCCCCATGGGAAGGATTATTCAGCCTTTACGCCAGATGGGCGCGCGTATCGAATCCCGTGAGCGCGACCTGCCGCCGCTTGTCATAAGCGGAGGATCGTTGAAAGGAATCCGTTATTCGCTTCCGGTCGCAAGCGCGCAGGTGAAATCCTGCGTATTATTGGCGGGACTTTACGCGGCGGGGACGACCGCGATAGAGGAAATCGTACCGACACGCGATCATACGGAGATCGCCCTGCGGGAATTCGGCGCCTCGGTGCGTGTTTCAGGCAACTGGATAGAAGTCGATCCGGAACCGCGTTTGCGCGCTCAACATCTGACAGTGCCGGGAGACCTGTCTGGCGCGGCGTTTTTCCTCGCCGCCGCGGCAATGGTTCCCGATTCAGACCTGACTATCCCAGGCGTAAGCCTGAACGGGCGGCGGCGTGAATTATTGAATTACCTCGAACGCGCGGGAATGGATATTTGGGTTGAAAACGAAACTTCGGAGGCAGGAGAAGTGCGCGGGACGCTGCGCGCGCGTTACAGTCCTGTATTTCTGGAAAAAAAGATGCCGGAAATTAAAGGCGCGGAAACCGCCGCGTTGATTGACGAAATTCCGGCGCTTGCAGTGCTTGGTTCGCAAACCGACGGCGGATTGGAAATTTCGGATGCCGGTGAACTGCGTGTTAAAGAGAGCGACCGCATTTCATCCGTGGTTGTCAACCTGTGCGCAATGGGCGCGGAGGTTACGGAAAAACCCGACGGGCTAATAATTTCCGGCGGACGGAAATTGCGCGGCGCGGAAATTGTGACGCGCAAAGATCACCGCATAGCAATGGCGTTCGCCGTGGCCGGACTTTTAGCGGATGGTGAAACGCGAATACACGACGCCGAATGCGCGAACGTCAGTTTTCCGGATTTCTGGGATATCCTGAAAACCGTTACGTTGTGATCCAGGGAAACGCCGGAATCTGGTATGGCTGACATAAACTATCAGGAAATCATCGACAGGTATTATCGGGATAATCCTGATTTGCGCGCCCTGCTGATCCGCCACAGCGAAGATGTCGCGCGAAAAGCCCTGGACATTGCGCAGCGTCATCCGGAACTGGATATCGACCGGCAATTTATCCTTGAAGCCGCCATGCTTCACGACATAGGAATTTTTAAAACCGACGCGCCCGAAATACATTGTTTCGGGACTGAATCGTATCTGCTTCATGGAATCTGCGGCGCGGAAATTCTGCGGAACGAAGGTATGCCGCGTCACGCCCTGGTCTGCGAACGGCACACAGGCGCGGGATTAACGAAGAAAGAAATCGCAAAACAGCGTCTGCCGCTGCCGCATGCCGATTTTATGCCGGTCAGCATCGAGGAGCAGATTATCTGTTTCGCGGATTGTTTTTTTTCTAAAACAAAACCTGAAAAAGAAAAATCTGTTGATGCGATAAGGCGAAAAATGGAAAAGTTTGGCAAGCGATCTCAAGAACAGTTCGACGCCTGGTGTGAAATGTTTCAATAACTTTGTATATTATGGTTTGAGGTTAGTTAATAGTTTGAAAGCGGTATTTTACGAATGAACGGTTTTACGCGATATTTATTAATTATTCTGTTGCTGGGGACATATTTGGCGGGGTGTAAAAAAAATGCAACGCCTGCAGCACCAGAACCATCAGCGAACCGGGAGAATTACGTTCAGGCTCCATCGGCGATCACGCCGTCCGAACTTAGCGTTGTGGCGGAACCGACTGAGAAACCACACTCCGACTCCGCCGCAACTCCTGAAATCTTTCTGGAAGCGGAACGAAATTTCGCGGATGGCAATTACCGGCGTGCGGCGCAGGCTTATGAAAAGTTTCTTTATACTTTTCCCAAAGCTTCAGGCCGTGAACGGGCGTTGTTTTATCTCGGATTTTCGCTCGCGCTTTCAGGCGACGACAGGGATTTGCTACAAACGGAGGCCGCTTTACGCCGGCTGATTTCAGAATTTCCCAAAAGCCCTTATCGGCGGCAGGCTGAATGGATTATCGGTTTAAAGACGCTGATTGACCGGCTGCAATCGGACGTAAAAGAACGCGATGAAAGAATCCGGCAACTGAGCGACGAACTGCGCAAGCTCAAGTCGATTGATCTCGAAAGACGTCCATCAAGACCTGATTAGACAGAAGCAGATTCTACCAAACCAATTTATCGCTTGAAAAACGCGCTGAAACCCGGCATAATTAAAGTTTCTCTTGGCTTTTTCGAGTGAACCAAAGTGGCGACGTAGCTCAGGCGGTTAGAGCGTGGGATTCATAACCCCAAGGTCGGTGGTTCGATCCCACCCGTCGCTACCAATACCCCTTGATTCTATAAGACTTACAGACTTATTTAAAAACTATCCATTATAAAATCTATTATAAGTATTCCGCTTGCTTCGGATATTTTCAGACGTTTTCAACCTATTTTCCTTATTATTGAAACGTGTAATGTGAGTGTTTCGCCGGGTTCAAGCGGCAATGTTTCCGATGCCTCCGGTATTCGTTCATTGTTGTTTTCGGTGTGCCAGAGCCGCATTTCCACGGCGTCCTTTGCCATAAGAAGCGCATCGGCTGTATCGTCGCCAAATGTATGACAGCCGGGCAGGTCAGGAACAGAAACGACGATTTTGTCATCGTCAGGAAACAGGATAGCAGGATAAACATATTTCCGTATCGAAAACCACGTTTACGCTTGCCCAATGGACATTTGTAGCATATTATTAATAGTTTATCGCCGGAGGGGGGTGAATCTAGTGGCGGAAGTCGTACTAAACGATGGGGAATCCCTTGAGAGCGCTTTGCGGCGTTTCAAAAGAAAAGTGCAGCAGGAAGATATCATCAAAGATGTTAAAAAGCACGCTTTCTATCTGAAACCGGGTGAGAAAAAGCGCATCAAACAGGCGCTGGCCCGCAAACGGCTGCGCAAAAAAATGCGCACGGTTCGCTATTAGGATTTGAGAACGCCTCTGAACAAAAAAGCGCCGGATGACTTGTCATCCGGCGCTTTTTTGTTCAGAGGCGTTAACCTGTTTTAATCACGTCCGGTTTTTAGTTTGACGAAATCTATGATCACCTCGGCTGATTTCTCAGGTGGAATTACGCTTGTATCTAACGTCAGATGGTAATTTGAGCTGCACAGCCAATCGTATTTTGCCATCCGCGCGAGGTATGCCTGGCGCGCGCGGTCTGATTCCTGAATCAGAAACGCCGCCTGATCTTCTGTTTTTGCGTGATAGGCTTCGATGGCGAGTTTAACCCGGTATTCGACGGGCGCGTGCAGAAAAACGTGTACCGCGCCCGGATGATCCCGCAGGACGTGCAAACCGCCGCGTCCGACTACTACACAGTCTTTGCGCTCCGCCAGCTCTTTAATAATTTTCCCTTCAAGCCCGAAAAGATGTTCGTCCGTCACGGTTCGGAACGGCGGCGCGGTGTATGTCGCGTCGGGAAGGCCAAAGGTGAAGAGTTCGGTAATCCTGTCCCATGTTGAAGCGAGGCGCTCGTCCCGCCATGAGATCTCCTCCACTGGAACCCCCAGCGATTCGGCGGCCAGATGCAGCACTTCCCGGTCCGCATAGTAAAAGCCTATTTTTGAAGCCACTATATGTCCGATGGTTGCGCCGCCGCAGCAAAACTGCCGTGAAATGGTTATCGCTGTTTTAACCGCCATGGTTTCCCCCTCTCTTTAATAAATAACCTAAATAGTGTAAAGCGATATGTGAGCCGCCGTATGGCGGCTCACATATCGCTTTACACTATTTAGGTTATTCAGCTTCTTCCTCATCGGCGACTACGGTGACGCCGGCTACATAATCGCCGTCTTCCATATCAATACACTTGACGCCCACGGCTGCGCGCGACTGCGTGTCGCGGATGTCGTCGGCGTGGAGCTGAATCAGTTTGCCGTTGGCCGTAATCAGCATGACGGACGATCCCGTATGAACATGACAGGTGTTTACAACCATGCCGCTTTTGGCAACCACGTCAAAGTTCCTTACGCCCTGGCCGCCGCGCCCATGACGCGGGTATCTCTCAACGTCCGTCCGCTTGCCGAATCCTTTTTCCGCAATCGTCAGGAATTGCCCCGGCCCATTAAAAGCGGACATGGCTACGACTCTATCGTCGCCGTTCAGGCGGATGCCGATAACGCCGTGAGCCGTGCGCCCCATCGCCCGAACATCGCTTTCTGAAAAACGTATGGCCTTGCCCATCCTGGTCGCCAGCAGGATATCGTAACTTCCGTCCGTAAGCTGACAGCCGATTAGTTCGTCGTCTTCGTCAACGCTAATGCCCCTGATCCCCGCGCTTCGTGGATTGGAGTATTCCGTAAGCGCCGTCTTTTTCACGATGCCGTCGCGAGTAGCCATTATGATGTATTCGCCGCCGTCGAATCCCTTAACGGCTATTACATCGGCTATCTTTTCGTCTTTGCCTATATTGACAAGGTTGACGATGGCTTTTCCTTTGCCCGATGTTCCGACATCCGGAATTTCATACGCCTTTAGCCAGTAAACATGCCCGCGATTTGTGAATACCAATAGGTAGCTGTGCGTTGAGGTGACAAAAACGTGATTAATGAAATCCTCGTCGCGCGCCGTCATTCCGATGCGCCCCTTGCCGCCTCGTCCCTGCGAATGATAGAGCGACGCCGGCGTTCTCTTGATGTAACCGGCGTGAGTCACCGTGATAACAACGTCTTCTTCAGGAATAAGATCTTCGCGGGTGAGTTCGACTTCCTCATCGACAATCTCCGTGCGCCTGCGGTCGCCGTAAGTTCTCTGGATTTCCCGCAGCTCTTCTATTACAACGCCGTCGAGAATCGCTTCATTGGCCAGTATTTCTTTCAAACGGGCGATAAGCTTCAATATTTCTTCATATTCGGAAACGATCTTTTCGCGTTCCAGACCCGTCAGTCGCTGCAAGCGCATCTCAAGAATAGCCTGCGCCTGTTTGTCGCTGAATTGAAATTGCGTTATCAAACCGTCTTTAGCGATGGACGGCTCACGAGAAGAGCGAATCAGCGTTATGATTTCATCGAGAATATCCAGAGCGCGGCGCAGTCCTTCGAGGATATGAGCGCGGGCTTCGGCTTTGTTCAACTCGAAAACCGTCCGGCGGCGCACCACTTCTTTCCGATGTTCAATAAAGCAAAGCAGCGCCTCGCGCAGACTCAAAACTTTAGGCTGATTCCGGACAATGGC
>Ga0082212_10005935_pt2 | contig 13775 bp, 7 predicted proteins | sample TergutNt197P3_FD_71548 | JGI IMG/M metagenome (GOLD analysis project Ga0082212, IMG submission 71548) | Neocapritermes taracua P3 segment gut microbial communities from Petit-Saut dam, French Guiana - Nt197 P3 | ecosystem: Host-associated > Arthropoda: Insects > Digestive system > Gut ... | reverse complement strand
CGCACTTGGGGTTTTCCGGATCCGGGTCATCGCCGCAATCACTGCGGCTCCACTTTGCCCAATTGTCGGGCAGGCCCGTGCCGTCATAGTCATTGAACCCGCCGTATTTGGCGGCCAGCCACATGGGGTTGGGCAGGGGCTTGACCTTGACGGCCTCCGGGTCAAATTTGAAGCCCCGCACCTGGAAATAACGGTTGAGGGGATGGGGGGGGAACCAGTTGCCGCCGGTGAAACCGGTAATGGTCGCGCCGGTGCCGGTGGAACCGGTGCCGCAGGCCCGGGTCAAATAGTTCGAGTTCAGGCAACCATTCGTTGGATTGGCGGTGCCGCAATAAGCTTCAACCAAGCCGGGAACGCTGGCTACCTTCGTGGCCAGGGCGGTGCTGTCATTGGGGGGCGGCAAGGGACATTCCCAGGGGGTCAGCAAGGGATCGTTGGGAGTCGTCGGGTTGCGGTGGCCGGGCGGCAACCCTCGCATGCGGGTGGCGTTGGTAAAGGTGGTGTTGGTGTAGAGGTCGGCGCCGCCGCTGGGACTCCAGAAATAGGGGTCCGGGTAGTCGGCGGTCAACAGCACCTGCTTGTTTTCGAAATACTTGCAGCCGTCGGCTTGGGTGCCGGCGCCGCCGGTGGGGCTGGCGCCGGTGCCGAGGGTTTGAGTGGCATTGGGGCCGCAGGTGGGGCCGTTGGGGGTGGTGCCGCTGTCCGGGGCCCCGCTGCCGTAGAAGCCGGCGTCCAGATAGACCCCGTCCGCGGTGGTGCCGTTGATGCTGTAACCCCCGTGCCCGGCTATGTTGATGTTCGAGCCGTGGGTATCGATCTGGACGGCCACGCCGATATCATCGATGCGATTTATCCACTTGGTGACATCCAGATCCTTATCGGGGGGGTTTTTAAAGGCGTAGTAGTAGCGGTCTCTCCAAGTTTGGTCGCCTGATGTCGTAGTATCAAAGGCCGTTGAGTCTGTTTTATACAAATTCTTCCTATCGAACCAAGCCTTCATGCAGTCGGAAGTTTGATGGGCCAAATTCTGAGATGTGCCGGTGCTTGTGGTAATAATGTTGGGGCAGGTCTTCAACACTCCGCTGTTGATGAAGGTTGGCATGCTCTCGCGGTAGTCCTCGTTGCCGGGAACCGCTTTAATCAGGAGGGTTATTTCAAACTGGCTGAAAATATCCCGCTCGTGGTTGTTGCTGCCCGAACCCGAGGCATAGGGAACGGTGGTGGTGTATTCAAAGTTGGTGGCGAACTTTAGCTTTATGGGAATGCCGTTTATGTCGGTCTCCCAGTGCAGCATATAAAAGTTGATGAGGGTGCGGAAGGGCGTGCTGCCATTGTCGCTGGACACGGTGATGGGCATGAAGGTGATGTGGTGCTTTTCATCCAGTTTCAGGTTGACATCCGGGAAATTGCCGGGTATGCCCACGGCAAAGAGATCGATCGATTTTTCGGTCTGCCCGGCCGTGGAGGCGCCGGCCAGGTTGGCCGCATCATGGGTGTGGGCATAATAGGCCACGGCGGCCAGGCTGTAGCTGCCCATGAGGCTGGGCTCCGAGGGGCAGTGGCCGCTGAGGCTCGCCAGGCCGCTGTCTTTCAAATTCTGGGGCCGGCAGACGCCCCGGGGCTTGTCGGCGAAGAAGAATTTTTGTTTTGACAGGCTGGTGTTGAGTTTTTCCTGTTCGGTGATGATCCGCAAATAGCCTTTTACGTCAAAAGCCTGGGGCACCCCCTTGCCGGCCAGGCTCCTCAAGAGGGGCAGGTTGGGGAAGGAGGCGCTGGGAAAGGTGCTGGTGAAGTTGGCGTCATAGGTGCTGCCCTGGGTGGTGGAATCCGAGACCGAAGGCGAGGGCGGGGCCGAGGGAAAGCTGAAGGTGTCCGAGTCATGGTCGGAAATGACTTCGCTTAAGACCAGGATGACGGGCTTGGAGCAATCCGAATCATCGACCCCCAGATAGGGCCGGGCCGGCAGGCTGGTGTTGGTTTCATCCCAGACCGTGAGCCGGGGCAGGGCCGTGGCGCTGCCGCTCTGGTTGTTGTAGGGGGGGAGACCAACTTCCGAAGATGGCGAGTAGGCGGAGGTGGGGGCCAGGCCGGTCTTGCGGCCGTCGGAGCGGTGGGCCAGATAGCGCACGGCCTCGAAAACCATGGTCCCCAGGGGGTTGCCGGCCGCGGTGCCGTCGGTGTAGGTGGAGCCGCCGTAGCCGGTTACCTGGAAGCGGTCCATGGTGTCCATGAGGCCGGGCCGCCGGAATATCCCGTTGCCGTCAACATAATTGCTGAAAGCCTGAATGTGATGGCGCACCACCCCCCCCTGCCAGCGGGTGGTGGCATTGATGGAACCGGTCAAGAGGCCGAAGAGCATGCGGCCGCTTTCGCCGTAATCCTGGAGCAGGCCCGCGGGCTTCTTGTTGCCCCCGTAATCCCGGCAGAGCTCGTCTCCGCTGCCGATGTTGCCGGCCTCGCAGGCCTCCACCCGGGCGATGTAGCGCCGGCCGGCCTGGGGGGATAACGAGCCGCCCGGCTTGTCGGGGAGCTCCGATGTGGCGAAATCCTGGTACCCTCTCGACACGTTCGAGCCGGTGATTCGGTCGTAACAGGAGCGTATGAGGTAATCTTTTTCGTCATCGGGAAGGGTGGAATCTTTGACGTATTTGATGTCATAATTGGCGGGGTCGGCGCCGTCGCAGGGGGGAGGGAATCTTTTTGCGAGCGCGTCCGAGGCATTGCTCTGGCGGGCCGGGCCGCCGCTCATTTTGGAATCATTGGGTATGGCCCCGGGGCCGTGGTCACCCACCCAGTCCCAAAAGCGCGTGGGGGTCTTATAGACCGCGTTCCAGTTGGAAACGGGGATGTTGCCCATGACCTGGAAGAGGGGGTCGGGCGACTTGGAGATATTGGCGAATAAAGCCGACCGGTAATAGGTGGTGCGGGCCCAGTAGTGCATGCGGCCGGCCTCGGGCCGGGTATAGGCGGTGAAACTGGGGATGTCATACCAGGCCGTGGTCTTGCCGTATTTCGGCCAGACATTGTCGGCATATAGTTCCCCGCCCCAGGCGTGGGAATTGGCGGGGATGTAGGGGGTCAGTTCCAGAAGGCTCCGGTTAGCCAGGTCCACGGACCTTTTCCCGCCGTAGAGAACGCGACGAATGGCGTCCATGCGGCTGGTGGTGGCGAAATTGAGCCAGTTGCCGTGCCACTGGCCGCCGTTCGCCCCGTTGCCGCCGCCGGAAACGGTTGACCGGCCGTTGCTCGAGAGCGTCCGTTCAGGGTTGCAGACCCCGTGCTTGGAAAGGGGGGTCTTGAGGCCCCAGTTATTCAGTTTATCGCTGGGATAAGGGTCAAACGAGCCGGGCCTTTTCAACTCAGGTATATGCCGGCCATGCTTATCTATCCCGTTCTCCTCGATCATCTTCTCCAGGTCATCTACCTTCTGGGGCCGGGTGGACTCTATGCGGAAGAAGCGGCTGGCGTTGCCGCCCCCGGTGGAGCTATAGCCCGGGGCGTTGCTGGCCGGGGGGCCGTAGCCGTAGCAGGAATTGGGGTCGAAATACCCAACATAGGTCACGGCCGGGTTGAAGCCGATATCGGGCGTATTTAAGGGGTCGCCATCGCCTTCCAGGTTGGTCAGGTTGTTATAGGCCGGGTAATACATCTTCCAGTCCCGCTCCAGGACCAGCATGACCTGGGGAATGGCGGTCCCCTCCAGCCAGAAGGGGGTGGTCTGGTAGTTCTGGGGGTTGGGGTCCGACGGGGTCTGGGCCAGGGCCGGCCCGGCCGCGGGCAACAGGCTGAAAAGGCCCCAGGCCAGGGCGGCCAGCATGGTCTTGAGGTATTTTTTGTTCATTTCCCAAACTCCTTATGTTCAAACCCGCGCCCGGGGGGTGGTCAGTTGACTATCAGTTCCCGGTAAATGGCGGTGACTATGCTGTGGGTGGCCCCCTTGGGGTCGTCGCTGAAATAATTGCCCGCATCGACCCCGTCGGTCCGGGGCAGGCGGCCGTTGGCGCTCACCACCAGATAGACCTTGATGCTCTGTTCGCCCTGGAGGCCGTAACCGGCGTCCCCCAGGGAACCGCCCGGGGCGCTGGGGTTGGGCCCGTAAAGGGACAGGGCGGCCGTGCCCACCACCTGGCCGCCATAGAATATCTGCAGATGGGGGAACAGGGGCGAGGAGGGATCGTCGCTGGAGGCGGTGGCCTGGAGATAGCGATCCACTATTTCATCCATGGTGGGCATTTCGCCCGACTGCTGAAGATCGATCAGGGTGAAATTGCCGCACAGGCCGTCGTCGCCTATCTTGATCTCGAATTTGGGCCGCCCGGCCACCTGGGCATCGGAATTGATGATGTCGCAGGGGCTCCCGGCGCTGCCGTTCAACAGGGTCCGGCCCAGAAAGAGGGCCAGGCGGGCCGTGGAATCGGCCTTGGCGAAGGCGTCCCGCCCCTGGTAGTTGTTCTGGGAAATGTTCAGTTCGGACCGGGTGTTGAGCATTATGGAAAAGCCCATGAGGCCCAAAAGCACCAGGATGACCAGGGTGAACATCAAGACCGAGCCTTCGGGATGGGGGGGAGGCCCCGAGGCCGGCCTGGCGGCTCCCTGGCCGGCGGGGTCAGAAATCAAGGTAGAATATAAGGGTGTCATAGACCAGGCTCCCCCTTTTGGAGTTCGACGATTGCCCCGGAAAATCCACCCTTATGGATACCCACAGGTTCTGGCTGGTGGGGGCCCCGGGCAGGACGGTGGTGGTGCGGGTGTAGCAGGGGCCCCTGGAACCGTCGGCCGGGCAGGCCGAGCCGTCCCGGGTCAGGTTGGCCGGGGTGGCCGGCTCGACCCGGGCCCGGCCCCGGGTCAGGGACTGGAGCCGCTCTATCTCGGACTCGGCCAGAAACGAGGCCACGGTCATGTGATAGGCCAGGGCCCCGCCCTCCATGGTGGAGGTCTGCATGGAAATGGCGGCCAGGCAGCCGATGGCCAGGACCACCAGGGAGACCAAAATCTCCAGGAGGGTGAAGCCGGGCTTGAGGCGGGCCGGCCGATGGGCCGGTGAAGGTTTCAGCATCGGTCTCCTCGCTTTACTGGAGCCCCCTTAGGGTGGGCCGGCCGGAATCCTTGTTGACCACCAACTCCCAGGGGGCGACCCGGGAATTGGTCGAACTGAAGACCAGGCGCCAGGGCTCGTGGGAGGCGCGCATCTGCCCGTTGGGCATAAAGACCGCCCAAAACAGGTTGGAGGGGTGACCCCCCCCGGGGACCGGGATGACGACGGCGCCGGCGCCGGGCGCGACCCGCACGGTCCGGCCCAGGTCCCGCCGGCTGAAGGGCACTTCCACCCACTCCCTGAAATTGCCGTCCGTATTGAAGACGGCCGTGTGCATTTGGGCCAGGCAGGGCCCGGCCGCCACCGTGCCGCCGGTGGTTTGCCGGCAGTCAAGGGACAGGCGGGACGGCTTCTGGATATTGCCGGCCATGGCCCGGGCCTGCTGCAGAAGATTGGCCGTGCCCCGGGCCGCGCCCCGCATCTGGGCCTGGGGCACTATGGCCACGAGGTTCGGCACGGCCATCATGGCCAGAATGGCGATGATGGCCACGACCACTATGGCTTCGAGAAGCGAGAACCCGCGAAGGGCCGACCTGGTTTTTTCCGCCGTCATAAAGGCCTCGGTTCAGAAGTTGTTGCGCAAAGTCACGTGCTGGTTCAAGCCCATGCAGGTATACTGATCGGCCGTGGCGCCGGTGCCGCTTCCGCCATCCCTTACGCGGCTGGAGCGGGAGGTCAGGGCCAGGCTCACCACCCGCACGAACTGGCCCCCGTCATTGTCCAGGACCGCTTCATCGATGTCCGGGGTCAGGGCCTCGATGACGCCGTCGGTATCCAGAAGCGGACCTTCCGTGCCCAGCTTGGCCAGGAAATAGGCCACCTGCAGGTCTTCGATGTTCCCGGCCACGGCCAGGAGATGGGTGTTGGCCACCCCTTCTATATCGGTGACCTCGGTGGTCAGGGTGCCGTCGTGGTAATTGGCCATGAGGCGGTTGTGGTTCGGGCCCCGGTCGATGTAATAGGTGACGAAGACGATATTGCGCAGGTTATAGATCATGGAGCCTTCGGGAAAGCTGAAGCCCCCGGGCAAGGTCGCGCCGGGGTTGAAGCGCGGGCCAACGGCGATGACGTTGCTCGACCCGGAGCCGGACAACCGGGCCTGGACAACGACGGCCCTGGTCCCGGCGGCCACGGCCAGGATATCGCCGTCGGCAATGTTCTCGCCCAGGGTGACCGCTTCCTTGATGCTGAAGGTGGAATCCGTCCCCGGGGTGAAAGTGGCGCCCAGGTGGCCCAGGGCCAGGGGGTTTTCGATCTCGGCGCGGAAGACGGTCAGGGTGTCGGGCGCGCAGATATCCGCGCCGGGCGGAGGCGGGCAGATGGGCGCACTCCCCCCGTTACATTCCCCGTTGGTGCCGTAAATGGCCCGGACCCCGTATTCCTCGGCGTCCCGGTAACGGAACCAGCCCGGTTCCCGCTGGGTGTTCGCGTCAAAAAGGGCGGGGTCGACATAGATGTCCAGCCGGCGGGCCCCGATGAAATTAAGGCCGTTGCCGGCCATGCGAACATCGCGGGCCAGGGCGTGGAGGGCTGTCCTGAGGTTCTGGGCCTGGTTCAGGACATCCTGCTGCCTGGCCTCGTGGCGGGCCCCGATCTGGAACAGGGTGAAAGCCGCGGCGGTGACCACGACCATCAGCACCAGCACCACCAGAAGCTCGACCAGGGAAAAGCCGGGCCGGGACCGGCCGGGGCCGGCCGGCTCACACCTGGGAAAAAACGGGCGGAGGCGCATGGGATCATTCGCTCCTTGGCTTAAGTGGGGTCCTCGCGGTCAAAGGCCCAGGGGGCCGCCTTTTCAGAAACCAATTTTGGTTCATTTTAGCACAAAGCTATTTCAATTACAAACACCCCGAAACATGGACCCCGGCTCAAAGCCGGGGCGAGCGCCGGGGTGACGGAGCAAGGCTTTAGCGCCGCAGGGCGTCGGGATTGAAAACCACCCCGAGCATGGCGGCCCGGCCTTCAAAAATGGGCGGCAAAGGCGGCAGGTTGGATATGCCGATGGCCCGCTGGACTGAAAGGTCGAAGTCGGGGTGGCCGCTGGCGGTCACCAGGCGGGCGATGGCCCTGCCGCCACCGGGCTCTATCTTGATCTCGAAAATGGCCTTGATGTTGGCGGACATGGTTCCCGCCGGCGGTATCCAGTTGTATTTGACTATATCATGGACCTGCTGGTAATAAGCCGCTTCTTCCGGGTGCACCCTCTGGCCCTCGCTGGCCCCGCCCCCGGCCTCGGAGCTTTCGCCCTGGCCCTGGCCCAGGCGTTCCCTCAGATTCACCAGGCGGCTGTTTATCTCGGCCTCGGCCTGCTCGGCCTCGGTCTTGCGCCGCAGGGCCTCCATCCGCCGTTTTATTTCCGCGTCATTGTTGGGCTTGGGCCTGGGCGGGGGGTCGGCCTTCACCTGGGGCGGGGTGACCGGGGGCGGGGTGACGGGAGTCTTCCGGAGCACGGGCTTTTCCGGGGCCTTGGGCCCCAGGGGGATGACCTCGGGCGGAGCGGAAAGGGCGGAAGGCTCGGGCGGGGCCGGCTGGCTCGGGGCCGGGTCGCCGGGGGGGGCCTCCACCACGTCGGGGCCTTTCAGGTCGGGGTCCACGAGCGCGGGCGGGGCGGCCGGGGCCGGGGGGGAAAGGCCGCCCAGGAGCTGGACGGTTATGACCTCGCCCGGGCCGGTTTTGCGGCTTTCCATCAAATGGGGCAGGAAAAAGAGCAAAAAACCGCCCAGGAGCACATGGAGGCCCGCGGACAGGAAAAAGGCCGCGGCCAGGGTGGATTCGCCGTTCCGGCCCAGTTGGTAAACTGACATTACACCGCCTCCTATATCATTTTACGCTTGAGTCCGTCATTCCGGCGGAAGCCGGAATCTATCCAAAACATGGACCCCGGCTTTCGCCGGGGTGACGGTTGGGGGTGTTCGTCATTACTGCGCCGCCACCGGCTTGCCGGCCGGCTCGGTGACCAGGCCCAGGCTGGTGATGCCGGCCTGCCTCAGTTGGGACATGACCCGGGCCACGGCCCCGTAGGCCGCGTTGTGGTCCGCCTTCAGAAAGACCGTCCGGGCCCCCTTGACCTTCATGACCTGGGCCACCTGGAAGGCCAGGTCGGCCCCGCTGACCTGGTGTTCGTCCAGAAAGACCGTGCCGTCGGCCATGATGGTCAGGACGGTCTGCGTTTCTTCGGTCTGGAGGGCCTGGGCATCGACTTTGGGCAGTTCCACGTCCAGGCCCTGGGTCATCATGGGGGCCGTGACCATGAAGATTATCAGGAGGACCAGCATCACGTCCACCAGGGGCGTGACGTTTATCTCGCTCATCATGCCGGGGCGCCCGCCCTGGCCGGAGGGACCGAAGGCCATGGTCAGGCCTCCCCGGAGCGGTCCGGCGGGGGGGCCGGCTGGGCGGCGGAGGCCGGGCCGCGCTTTAGGAGGTCGCGTTCCAGGATGTTGATGAAGTCGGCGTTGAAATTGCCCATCTCCGCCTCCAGTTCCCGAACCCAGCTATTGAAATAGTTGAAGAAAATGACGGCCGGAATGGCCGCGGCCAGGCCCACGGCCGTGGCCACCAGAGCCTCGGAGATGCCGGGGGCCACGGTGGCCAGGTTGGCTGTGCCGGCCCGGCCTATCTCATGGAAGGAATCCATGATGCCCCAGACCGTGCCGAAAAGGCCGATGAAGGGGGCGGCGTTGCCGCAGGTGGCCAGGAAGGGCAGATACTTGAAAAGGCGGGTGCTTTCGGCCGCCCCGGAGCGCCGGAGGGCCCGCTGGACGTTCTCCATGGCCGCCCGCTGGTCCAGCCGGGCCTTGTGGACCCGGCCCAGTTCCTGGTAGCCCACCCGGAAGATCTGGGCAATGGGCGAGGCGCCGAAACCGGCGGCCTCGGCGTAGAGGTTGGCCAGGGAGCGGCTCTGCCAGAAGGCGTCCAGAAAGGCGTTGGAGTTGCGGCTGGCCCGGCTGAGCTGCACGGCCTTGGAGAGGATGATGGCCCAGGAGAGAAGGGAAAAGGCCAAAAGGGTCAAAAGGACGCCCTTGACCACGGGGCCGGCGCCGGTGACCATCAGGATGATGTTGGCGGTCCCGGCCGCCGGAACGGCCGGCAGGACCACGGGCGCCGCGGCCCGGGCCGCCTCGCCGGCCGCGGCCGGGTCCAGGGTCTGGGCCGCGGCCTGGGCGAATGACAAAATGTCGAGAGCTATGGACATTTTTTCACCTTATCCGGCGGACAGGCGCTGCTTCTTGTTGAACTGGTCGAGGTATTTCGGCAGGCCCGTCCCGGCCGGGATGAGGCGGCCCATGATGACGTTCTCCTTAAGGCCGGCCAATTGGTCGGTCTTGCCGGAAACGGCGGCCTCGGTCAGCACCTTGGTGGTCTCCTGGAAACTGGCCGCGGAAATGAAGCTCTCCGTGGACAAGGAGGCCTTGGTTATGCCCTGGAGCACCGGCTCGGCCGTGGCCGGGGCCTTGCCCTCGGCCAGAAGGCGCTGGTTGAGCTCCTCGAACTTCAGGCGGTCGGCCGATTCGCCCGCCAGAAGCTCGCTGTCCCCCGAGCCTTTGACCCGGATCTTGCGCAGCATCTGGCGCACGATGACCTCGATGTGCTTGTCGTTGATCTTGACCCCCTGGAGGCGATAGACCTGCTGCACTTCGTCCACCAGGTACTTGGCCAGGTCCTTGACTCCCCGGATGGCCAGGATGTCGTGGGGATTGGCCGCGCCGTCCATCAGGGGCTCGCCGGCCCGGACGAAATCGCCCTCGTGGACCGTGACGTGCTTGCCCTTGGGGATCAGGTATTCCTTGGCCTCGCCGATCTCCGGGGTGATGATGACCTTGCGCTTGCCCTTGGTCTGCTTGCCGAAGGAAACGGCGCCGTCGATCTCGCTGATGACGGCCACCTCCTTGGGCTTGCGGACCTCGAACAGCTCGGCCACCCGGGGCAGGCCCCCGGTTATGTCCTTGGTCTTGGTCGTTTCCCGGGGGATCTTGGCCAGGACCTCCCCGGCGTGGACCTGGGCCCGCTCCTCCACCATCAGGATGGCGTTGACGGGCAGCAGATAGCTGGCCGGGGCGCCCTTGGAGGTCAGAAGGGGCTTGCCGGAGGCGTCCAGCACCCTGATGCGGGGCCGGACGTCGGCCTGCTTGGATTCGATGATGACCTTGGAGGATTTGGCCGTGACCGGGTCCACCTTGTCGACCATGGTCTTGCCCTCCTCCATGTCCTCGAAGGAGACGAAGCCGGAGACCTCGGTCAGTATGGGCACGGTGAAGGGGTCCCACTCGACGAACTCCCCGGGCCGGTCCACGGTCAACTGGTAGTCGTCGCCCAGGCGGCGGATGTCCTTTTCGCTCTTGAGATCGTATTCGTCCAGGGCCTGGACGGCCTGGCCCACGGCCTCGCTGGCGGCCGGCCAGACGGCCGCCAGTTCCGCCATCTGGGGGGCGGCTTCGCCCTCTTCGGTGATCAGCCCCTCGGGGGTCATGAAGCCCTTGGCCGCGCCCCAGGCCGCCAGGCGGTTATGGACCGGGACCAACTCGCCGCGCAGCTTGGCCAGAAGATCCTTGTCGCTCATGGCTTTCATCAATTTCCCGGCGCCGCTTTTCAATTCCCTGGCGTATTGGGAAAGCTCGGCCTCGCTGAGCTTTTTTCCCTCCCCGGCTGGCAGCAGGGGGACCTGGCCCTGGCGGCTCTTGAGCCTCAGGCGCGCGCCGTAGATCAGTTCATGCTTTTCCCGGGGGAGGTTGTTTTCGTCGCGGATGACTATTTCCCCCTTGCGGCTCATGACCACCAGGTCTCCGCCGGCGCTGCGGACCAGGCGGACATCGGGGGTGAACTCCACCGTGCCGGAAAGGTCGCTGGAGATGACGTGGCGCTCGACCCGGCGGGAGGCGGTGCCGCCGATGTGGAAGGTCCGCATGGTCAGCTGGGTGCCGGGCTCGCCGATGGACTGGGCGGCGATGATGCCGATGGATTCGCCTATCTCCACGAGCTTGCCGTGGGCCAGGTCGCGGCCGTAGCACTTGGCGCAGACCCCCCGCTTGGAGCGGCAGGTAAGCACGGAGCGGATATGGAGGCGGTCGATGCCCACGCCTTCAATGGCCGCCGCCGCCTCTTCGGTGATTTCCTCGCCGGAGGCCACGATGACCGAACCGTCCAGGAGGCTTAAGACATCCCGGAGGGCGGTCCGGCCCAGGATGCGCTCGCCCAGGGGCTGGATGATCTCCCCGGCTTCCCTTAAGGCCTCTATTTCAATGCCGTCGCTGGTGCCGCAGTCCTTTTCCAGGATTATGCTGTCCTGGGCCACGTCCACCAGGCGGCGGGTCAGATAGCCGGAGTTGGCCGTTTTCAGGGCCGTGTCGGCCAGGCCCTTGCGGGCCCCGTGGGTGGAAACGAAATATTGGAGCACGGTCAGCCCCTCGCGGAAATTGGCGGTGATGGGCTGCTCGATGATCTCGCCCGTGGGCTTGGCCATCAGGCCGCGCATTCCGGCCAACTGGCGCATCTGGTCCTTGGAGCCGCGGGCCCCGCTGTCGGCCATCATGTAGATGGGGTTGAAGCCGGCCGGCCCCGGGGCGGCCCCGGCCTCCTTGTCCAGCTTGGTGGTCTGTATCTCGCGCATCATCTCCGCGGCCACCTCGTCCGAGGCCCGGGTCCAGATGTCCACCACCTTGTTGTATTTCTCGCCCTCGGTGATGAGGCCGTCCTTCCACTGCCGCTCCACCTCGTTGATCTCGTTCTGGGCCTCGTTGATGATGGTGTTCTTGCGCTCGGGGATGATCATGTTGGAAATGCAAAGGGAAATGCCGGCCCGGGTGGCGAACTGGTAGCCGAAATCCTTCAGCCGGTCGGCCAAAAGCACCGTGTCCTTGATGCCGCAGACCCGGAAACACTTGGAAATAAGCTGCTTTAATTCGCCTTTCTTCATCACCCGGTTGACGGCGTCGAAGCCGAGCTGGTCCGGGATGGTCTCGGCCAGGAGCACCCGCCCGCAGGTGGTCTCCACCCGGGCGAAGGTCCCGTCGGCCTGGGGCATGCGCACGATTATCCGGGCCTGCAGGTCCAGGGCCTTGGCGTCGTAGGCCATGCGCACTTCCTCCGGGCCGAAGAAAAGCCGGCCTTCGCCCAGGGCCCCGGGCTTTTCCTTGGTCAGGTAGTAGATGCCCAGGACTATGTCCTGGCTGGGGACTATGACCGGCTCGCCGTTGGCCGGGGAAAGGATGTTGTTGGTGCTCATCATCAGCACCCGGGCCTCGATCTGGCTTTCGATGGACAGGGGCACGTGGACCGCCATCTGGTCGCCGTCGAAGTCGGCGTTGAAGGCCGAACAGACCAGGGGATGGAGCTGAATGGCCTTGCCTTCGATGAGAATGGGCTCAAAGGCCTGGATGCCCAGGCGGTGGAGGGTGGGGGCCCGGTTCAGGAGCACGGGGTATTCCCGCACCACTTCCGAGAGGGTATCCCAGACTTCGGAGGTCTCTTTTTCCACCATCTTCTTGGCCGCCTTGATGGTGGTGATGTAGCCCTTCCTTTCCAGGTGATGATAGATGAAGGGCTTGAAGAGTTCCAGGGCCATCTTCTTCGGCAGGCCGCACTGGTGGAGCCGAAGGTCCGGGCCGATGACGATGACCGAACGGCCGGAATAATCGACCCGCTTGCCCAGAAGGTTCTGCCTGAACCGCCCCTGCTTGCCCTTGAGCATGTCGGAAAGGGATTTAAGGGGCCGCTTGTTGGGGCCGGTGATGGTCTTGCCCCGCCGGCCGTTGTCGAACAGGACATCCACCGCCTCCTGGAGCATCCGCTTTTCGTTGCGGATGATGATCTCCGGGGCCCCCAGTTCGATGAGCCTCTTTAAGCGGTTGTTGCGGTTGATGACCCGGCGGTAGAGGTCGTTGAGGTCGCTGGTGGCGAAGCGCCCGCCCTCCAGGGGCACCAGGGGCCGGAGGTCGGGCGGCAGGACCGGCACCACCTCCAGGATCATCCAGGCCGGATCGTTGCCGCTGTCGCGGAAGGCTTCGACGATGCGCAGCCTTTTGACCAGCTTCTTGCGCTTGGCCTCGGATGACGTTTCCGCCAGCTCCCGCCGGAGCTCTACGCTCATGACCACACAGTTGACCTGGCGGATCATCTTCTGCACCGCTTCGGCCCCGATGCCGGCCTCGAAGGCCTCGGCCCCGTATTCCTCCTGGGCCTGGCGGAAACGCTCGTCGGTCAGGACCTGGCCCTTTACCAGCGGCGTCTCCTTGGGATCGACGACCACGTGGGCTTCGAAATACAGGACTTTTTCCAGGTCCTTCAGGGTCATGTCCAGAAGGTTGCCCACCTTGGAGGGAAGGCTCTTGAGGAACCAGATGTGGGCCACGGGCGAGGCCAGTTCGATATGGCCCATGCGCTCGCGGCGGACCTTGGACTGGATGACCTCGACCCCGCACTTTTCGCAGACGACCCCCCGGTGCTTCATGCGCTTGTATTTGCCGCAGTTGCACTCGTAGTCCTTGGTCGGCCCGAATATCTTGGCGCAGAACAGGCCGTCGCGTTCGGGCTTGAAGGTGCGGTAATTGATGGTCTCGGGCTTTTTGACCTCCCCGTGGCTCCAGGCCCGGATCTTCTCCGGGCTGGCCAGGGCGATGCGCACGCTGTTGAAGGTCAAAGGGTCCTTGGGCTTCTGGAAATAGCTCAGAATATCTTCCACGGT
>Ga0082212_10008115_pt1 | contig 13776 bp, 7 predicted proteins | sample TergutNt197P3_FD_71548 | JGI IMG/M metagenome (GOLD analysis project Ga0082212, IMG submission 71548) | Neocapritermes taracua P3 segment gut microbial communities from Petit-Saut dam, French Guiana - Nt197 P3 | ecosystem: Host-associated > Arthropoda: Insects > Digestive system > Gut ... | reverse complement strand
CGGGAGACTGCCTTTTTTGAGGCTGGTTGCGAAGCAGGAGGCGGAAGCCACTGCTCATATACCCCAGAACATTTGTAGAAGCCTCAAAAAAGCATCTCCCGGACACCCCTCTGAAGTGTAACAACCGCATACTGCTAACAACAATACTGATAACAACATACTGATAACAGCAATACTGATAATTACATATTTGACGCTGTGAAATGAATCTGCTAGAATATCCCAAATGACTGACTGTATCGGGGACCGTATGTCATCAAACATAGCCCGGCACAACATGAAGGGAGATAGAAAAATGGCGTCAACTTACAAGCATGTGTTCTCACCCATTAAAATCCGCGGAATCGACTTCAAGAACCGTATCGTCCTCGCTCCTCCGTCGCCGAACCGCGCCAGCCCCGACGGGCTCTTCACACGCGATCTCGTCGACTGGATGCGAATGTTTGCGCGCGGCGGAGCAACTACTTTATACCTTGGAAACTCGTCAATCGACATCACAGAATGCAAAGATGAAGAGTGCCAGCTCGACCTTGCAAACTCGCGCTCCATGCTCCCCTTGTCATGGTATGCGGAGATGGCTGCGGCATACAACTGCCACGCCTCGCTTGAAATCAACCACAACGGCAAGGACACCGCGTTCGAGACCGTCGGACACGCGCCTTACTCAGCTTCCGCCATTATCACAACGTCGGAAATAACCCGCGCAAGAAGGCTTGGCCGCGAACCGATCCGCGCAATCGAGATGACAAAGGAAAAGGTCCTTGAAACTATTGAGAAGTACGGAAACGCCGCTCTCATGATGAAACGCGCCGGCATGGACATCGTCCTGGTACACGGCGGTCATGGGAACCTTATCTCGCAATTCACAAGCCCGATGTATAACTTCCGCACCGATGAGTATGGCGGTAATACGGAAAAGCGCGCTAAGTTTGCCATTGACGTATGCAAATCAATCCGCGAAAAGTGCGGTGAGGATTTCGTCATCGAGTATCGTATCTCTGCAGATGAGATCGCCGAGGAAGGCATGCACTTTGATGAGACGCTAAAGCTCATAGGCTTCCTGAAGCCGTACATAGACATTATCCACGTATCGGCAGGCATCCATTCGGACTTCGATATGAAATACTACCGTAACTGGTGCCAGAATTATATGATGCCGCATATGTTCAACACGCACTATGCGCGCGACGTAAAAGCCGCTTATCCTGATCTGCTTGTTACGACAGTCGGCTCGATCGTGAGTATCGACGAAGCGGAAATGATCATCTCGAACGGCTGGGCGGATTTCGTCGCAATGTGCCGTCCGCTCATGGCGGATCCGGATATGCCGAGAAAGTACTCTGCAAACCGCCCGCTGGATCGCCGCCCCTGTCTGCGCTGCGACCAGTGCGCCAGATTTATGCCCGCGCGGACTATCAACTGCGCCGTGAACCCGTTTTCCGGTTTGACTCATCTTCTCAAAGACGGAACCGTTCCCGAGGCGAAAATCAAAAAGAAGGTCGGAATCGTCGGCGGAGGCCCCGGCGGCGTATACGCCATGATGGCTGCCTGCGACCGCGGGCACGAGGTCATACTTTATGAGAAGTCCGACAGGCTCGGAGGCTGCCTCGTCGGCGCGGCGGCGCCGCCGCACAAGTTTGACATGAGAGACTATCTTGCCTGGTTCACCCGTGAGGCTGCCAAGTATCCGGCGACGATCAAGCTTAACACCGAGGCAAACAGCGCGATGCTTGAACTCGAGAACTTTGACGCGCTGATAATCGCTGTCGGGGCTGAGCCGATCATCCCGAACGTTCCGGGCGTCGATAAGCCGCATGTACACTGGGCGCCGGACGCTGAAACCGGCAAGTGTAAAGTCGGCGATAAAATCGTCGTCGTTGGCGCCGGCTCCGTAGGATTGGAAGCGGCGATCGACTTCCTTGAACAGGGCAAGAGCGTCGAAGTCATCGACATAGCCGATGAAGCGACAGCAAACGCAAATCTCTTCAAGGCCTCCCGCCATGGCGGGCAGGAGATTCTTGCGATCCTTGAAGAGAAGAACATTAAAATCCGCTATAACACAGCGATGGAAGAGATAACTGACGACGCTGTTATTTGCAAGGACGCGGACGGAAACAAGGTTGAACTGAAAGCCGATACCGTTCTACTCGCAGTCGGTATGCGCCCGCGCACTGCTCTGGTCGACGAACTGCGCCATGTTGCTCCGGAAGGTTACACATACATCGTCGGCGACGCGATCAAGACGGCCCGTATCACCGAGGCGACGAACGGTGGCTTCCAAGCAGGGTTGATCGTATAAACTCTGCTTAGCTTGGCGAGTTGGATCCCGGCTTATATCTCTATCAGTGCCCATTTACCCTTTCTGTAACGTATCCATATTGCGAAGAAACTGATCACGAAGTCTGATGATAACGCGATCCAGACGCCGGTGAGCCCGATCTGCAGTACATTCACAAGGAGTATTCCAACAAGGGGGCGCACAAGGAGCACTCCGAGGAATGTGACCAGAGCAATAGACTTTGCGTCCCCCGCCCCTCTCAGCGCACTCGCGAAAATGAACCGCGCGTTCATGACAGGATTCACTACTGCGATTATTTTTAGCATGTCCGCAGCAAGGTTGATTATTACCATGTCGTTGCTGTACAGCCGCGACAGCATTTTACCGCAAACGAACATGAAAATAGCGATCGACATTGAAACGACAAGACCCATCATCTGAGTCATGCGTACGTACACTTTGCCTAAGTCTATGCGTTTTCGCCCTATGCACTGACCGACAAGCGTAGTTGCCGCTGTACCGAACGCCATACCTGTCGTAAACGATAGCTGCTGAATGTTCATCGCGACCATGTGAGCTGCATATGAAACGTCGCCGAGGGACGTTACGATCGTCGTGAACCAGAGTGAACCAACCCGCATTATGAGCTGCTCGATAAAAGACGGAATACCGATGTTTACGATGCGCTTGATCATTGAGAAATCTATCTTCCAGAGCTTTCTGATTCTCAGCCTGATGTACTGTTTGCCTCCCGTAATAACTATCAGCGCCATCGTCAGCCCTACACACTGGCCGAGTACAGTAGCGAGCGACGCCCCTGCGACTTCCATCCTCGGAAAACCGAACTTACCGTTAATGAGGCAGTAGTTGAGGATAACATTAACAACGTTTGCAACGGTATTGTTGTAGAACGTAGCCCTCGTATTTCCGGCGCCCCGCAAGGAAGCGTTGATCGTAAATGTCAGCGCAATTGTCGGGAAGCCATAGATTTGGATCCTGTAGTAAGTAAGCCCTTCCAAAATGGTTTTTTCCGAAATCTCTTTTCCCGCTACCAGCCGGATCAAAGGTTCCGCAGTAACCGCCATCAACACACAGACTACCACCGTCAAAACCATCGACAGGATCAGCGACTGGTTCAACGCATTGTTCGCTCCGCTCTGGTTGCGCGCGCCTTTGCTCTGCGCAACCAGAGCTGTGCCTCCGACATTCATGGCCATGAACGCTGCCATCATGATGAACTTTGGCTGCGTTACAAGCCCGACGGCTGATATCGCGTATGCGCCGAGACTTCCGACCATGATCATGTCCGCCATGCTCATGAACGACGAAAAAAGATTTTCTGCAAGCGCAGGCCAAGACAATCCGATAATGAGCCTTCGTCTTTGCCCTTGACTGTCAACCTCGATATCTATCTGTTTGTCATGCTCGTAATCGTAACCGTCATCTTGCTCCCGTTGTATAGTCTGTCTGCTATTATCCTCCCGCTCTGACTTCATACTCTCGCTTCTTTTCTCATATTTTTCGCATAGTATATCACATTTTGAAGCTGACTGGAAGAAAAACATGAGATTTTCGTGCGAGACGCGCGAGACGGTTGTTACTGTTCACTGTCCCATCGTCATTGCGGCCTCCGCGCCGCAATCCCATGAATAATGTACCTGTCCGATGGGGATTGCGGGTCAAGCCCGCAATGACTAGACAGTTTGACTGTTTTTTCTGGCATACCGTGAATAGTAACGGACGGTTCTCACCCGGCTCATCTGAGAGCCGCGTCGAGTTCCTCCTGCGTGATCACTCTTCCGCTGAACATACCCAGCGCTCTAAGCGGTATTTCATCAGCCATTGCTGCAAACATATCGCTCAATCCGTCCGAAGCGGCTCCGTCATTTTCATCAGCCTTACTGCCTTCATTGCTTTCTGTCTCTTTACGCGCAAACATCGGAGAACCTTCCAGCAACTGCATCGCTAACGCTCTCCCCTTCTCGTTGCTCATGAACGCAGCGACGGGGCTGTTCACAGTAAGCTCCACATTGTACGGCTCCGCCGGGTGGACAACTATATCCTTTTCAAGCCTTATGTCGCGGCTGGAAGCTGCAATCTGTAATCCATAAACGCCGTCGACCGTGCGCCAATCCGCCAGCTCTGTGTCATAATGCGCGAATGAACGCTTATTAAGGGTAAAGCTCACCGTCTTGACTTCACCGGGTTCCAATGACACTTTTACAAAGCCTTTCAACTCTTTTACCGGGCGAAGCACTCCTTTCGTTTTCGGCGCTACATAAAGCTGCACCGCTTCCCTGCCGGTAAGATTACCGGTGTTTTTTATATCCGCTGATACGGTCACAGTTTCTGCATCCGAAACGTCATCGCTGCTAACATTCAGGTTGCTGTACTCAAAATCCGTGTAACTGAGCCCATGCCCGAACGGGAAGAGCACCTCAGCTTCCTTCGCATCATAATACCTGTATCCTACGAACACTCCCTCGCGATACTCAACTTTTACGCCATCGCCCGGGAAGTTGATATGCGACGGGTTATCCTGCAGCCTGAGCGGGAATGTCTCCGGTAGTTTTCCGCACGGGTTTGCAGCGCCTGAGATTATATCCATCACCGCAGCGCCGACGGCTTGCCCGCCAAGATAAGCCTCCAGAACTGTCTTTACATTTTCAATCCACGGCATTTCCACAGGGCTGCCATTGTGAAGCGCCACAGCCGCGTTAGGCTGTATTCTTGATATTTCATCTATCAAGCGGTTCTGATTCTCAGGCAGTCTCATATGTTTCCGGTCATACCCCTCAGATTCGATCCGATCCGGTAATCCGGCAAAAATCACACACAAATCACTTTCTGCCGCCAGTTTCAACGCTTCAGCAAGCAGAGCGTCATCTGTGTCGTCGCTGTTTATTTTGTAGCCTTTTGCATACCGCGCATTCGGGAACACACCCATACAGTCTAAAGCTGAAGTCACCCTGTACGGGTTGATATGTGAGCTGCCTCCGCCCTGAAAGCGCGGCTTCTCAAAAAACTCACCTACGAAAGCTACCTTAAGATCTTTGCTCACCGGGAACAATCCGCTATCATTTTTCAGCAGTACGGCGCAGTTGGCTGCAACGCGCCGTGCTGCTCCGTCATGCGCTTCCATGTCGCATGGGTGATTCTTCTTCATTTCCGGCGTAACCCGCAGCTCGTATATAGCTCTCAGAAGTCTCTCAACCGCCTTGTCAAGAAGCGCTTCATCCAGCGTTCCTGATTTAATAGCTTCCACTATCCGGGCGTCGTTTGCTCCGCCGCTTGCGGGCATTTCAAGGTCCAACCCGGCCGCCAGCCCTTTAACGCGGTCATTCACCGCGCCCCAGTCGCTCATCACAAAGCCTTCGAAGCCCCACTCATCGCGCAGGAGCTCAGTAAGCAGCCACTCGTTTTCAGACGCGTATTCTCCGTTTATCCTATTGTACGAACACATTACCGTGGCAGGCTTTCCTTCTTTAACTGCTCCCTCGAATGCAGCCAGATATATTTCGCGTAAAGTACGCTCGTCGGCAACGGCGTCGATAGTCATACGATATGCTTCCTGATTGTTAACCGCGAAATGTTTGAGCGAAGTCCCCACGCCGGTACTCTGCACTCCTTTGATATGCGAGGCAGCCATTTTGGACGCATGATACGGATCCTCGGAGAAATACTCAAAGTTGCGGCCGCACAGAGGCGAGCGTTTGATATTGGCTCCGGGCCCCAGAATTATGGAGACGTCTTCCTTTATGCACTCTTCACCAATTGCGCGGCCAACTTCCTCCAGCAGCTCCGCGTCGAAAGAAGCAGCCGTTGCGCAGCCGGCCGGGAAACATGTGGCAGGCTCGCTAAGATTAACTCCCAAATGGTCATGGGAACCGGACTGCTTGCGCAAGCCATGAGGCCCGTCCGTCATCATGACTGAAGGCACGCCGGCGCTCTCCACCGGTTTCGTGAACCAGTTATTAAGCCCTGAGCAAAGTGAAGCTTTCTCTTCAATTGACATTTGCGATATAATTTTCTTAATATCCACCTTTTTCACTCCCAAACAATTTTACATGATTTTCTTGCACTATATTAACACAAGCGGCGTACAAGTAACTATAGTAAATTTGTAAAATACTGAAGATAATCATTGCGGTTGCTCCGGGTAACAGGTATACTGTGAGCAGCAGCAAAGTTTGCAGATCAAGTGCAGTCACTAGTTCGAACCATTACATGGCGTCCGCATGATGCGCCGCTTGCAGCGCTATGCGGAAAGGATTTAACAGCGCCTCACAGTCAGAGAACCAAACGCAACGTAACGAAAACCAAAACATCAATCAGGAGGGAAAAGTAATGGCCGAGATGCCCAAACTCGAAAACCTAAAACGTGAAGAAAACGTATTTGAACTCAAACCCTGGAAATCTATCCACGACACAATTACCAAACCGATGGTCACAGGCCTGGGCCCTGCGGAGATACCGGAATCAGCCCTTGCCATGGGGTTCGCGCACATCACAGAGCCGGAGATCCTGGGAAGTCCCACGCATGTACATCCTTTTGATCAGTGGATCTACCTTATCGGCGCCGAGATTTTCTCGGAGTTCGACGCGGACGTCGAGTTCACCATGGGCGATGAGATTCTTAAGATCAACTATCCCTGCTACATTTTCATACCAAAAGGTGTGAAGCACTGTCCTTTGGATATCAAGCGTGTTGGAAAACCCATCATCTTCATCGACGCAAGCATCACTCAGGAAGCGTCGGTCCGCCCGGAGACGATTGCCAGCACAAGGCGTCCCGAATATCAGGCGCTCAACAACAAGGAATAACGCAGCTTTTCATGTACCACGTTCAGTGTTAAAGAATCATACGGTGACCCGTCAGCAAAAGCCGCTGTTTTTGACAGCGGCTTTTACTTTTACTTTTACTTTTACTTTTACTTTTACTTTTACTTTTACTTTTACTTTTACTTTTACTTTTACTTTTACTTTTACTTTTACTTTTACTTTTACTTTTACTTTTACTTTACTGTATAGCACTCACTTGACAATATAGCACTCGCGTATCTGAGTGTTACCCTTCGTATCCACATAGACTTTGTACGCGCCCACCTGATACGTTCCGGCGGCATTATTGCTTATAAGCCCGTTCCATTCGATATTCTTTACAGTACCGTTGGAGTACTTTTCGGTAACCGTTATGTAGAGCCTGTTTTGGTTCCCGTTGATTTTTTCCACATATGCCGATGCAGCAGCGTCGGTGACCACAGGATCCTTCGGTTTCGGCGGTTTTGCCGGGTCTGTCGGCTTCGTCGGATCTGTTGGACACGTCGGGTCTTTTGGATCAGTCGGGTCTGTCGGACACGGCGGGTCTGTCGGACCCGGCGGATCCGCCGGATCTCCTCCGCTGCCGAGATCGACAGTAATCGCAATCGTTCTTGCCGCGGAAACGCTGCCTGACTTAAAGCTGAGAGTTAGCTTCTGTGACCCGGATTTCAGCGGCGTGATTACGGCGTCATACATGACAGCCGTATGCTCCGTCACATTTTCGGTGACCTGATAGACTCTCCTGTCCGTGAATGGTACGCAAACGACTTCGTTATCCCATGTTACGTCGGTAACAGTTTTTGCTGCTCCCCTTTTCACAAGCCTGACGCTCACCAGATCGCTCCTGTAGTCAACCCTGAGATCATTATGAGCCGGAGCGTCTGTTACAAGAACTGTTATAACAGCGCTGCCGCCTGCCCCGAGTTTCGCTTCCGCGGGGCCGTTTGGATATACGCCCCTGCTGATCGGGTCAAGCCGCCAAACCTGACCGCCGTTGAAGGGGTTTGCCGTAGTAACGTAGAGGCCATGATCGGACGGAACAAGAACGCGCCCGCCGTAGTTGCAGGGGTCCCCAAAGCCGTCGACGGTGACCGCTTCAAAATCTTTCCCGTTGTCGCTGACATACAGGTCAAACCCGGCAGGATTCGATTTATCCATAAAATACAGTGAAGTGACGGAAATATACGCCAGAGTATCGGTGATCACCTGACAAGGATCAAGCTTAAGCCTCGCGACTGCTGTCGCCAGCGCTGCTATGGATTTGACCAGACCGGCTGTTTCCTCCATTGGGAAGTACTTGGAAATAATGGCGGAGAAACCGCCGATTATCTCATTTACATCAAGTTTGGCGCCTTTACCGGCAGCGTCTTTTATACCCTGCAGATACGCGCCGAGTTCTTCCGAAAGCGCCTGAACATCCACTGCGGCATAGTCGCTGAATATCTTTTCAAGCTGTGATTCAATCTCCAGCACATAGCCCAGCAGTCTGAGCACTGATCCGTCAGTGATGTCATTGAAAATCATCAATGTAAGCAATCCGTAATATTGCTTGAATATACTCATATCCCATGTGGACGCGTATAGCTTTCCCTGATACTCCGCCATCCACCACACGTATTGATTGAACGACACATTCTGGTAGCGGTAGTTTTGGAGGAAAAAGCCCGCGCGCTGACTCGGGTCGCTCACGCGCGGCAATTGCGCGCCATTATTATCGACGGCGACAAGAGCGCCTTCCTCATCTCCGGCGACGACCTCCCAGTTGTCGTTCGCGTCAAATCTGTATATCTGCGCCGGGCAGAACAGATTATTGAACGCCGCGTCATAGTTACCCAGAGCCATCGCTCCGAGGAACAGAGGCCCGTTGGCAAACGTGCTCACATAAACGTAATCTTTTCCGAAAGACGTCGAAATAAATCCTGACGCTGTCATGTTTCTGCTTATTCCCAGACTGTTTATACCGACGCCCAGGCCGTACGGATACGCAGCGGTATTATCTCCCACAACCTGTTTCAGCGCATACCCGCTCTGGTTCGGAGTGATTTTGTAAACGCCAAAGCCCTGGCTCGGTTGATAGCCGTCTCCGACATGCGCGACGAAAGCGTATACCGCTCCGTTAAAAGCCAACAGATCCCAGATAGCTCCATCCTTGCGCATACCGTACGCAGGCAGGTCCAAACCAAGCGACCAGCCTGTATCCTTCGGCCCTGCGTTCGGCGTCAAGTTCTTCAGATCTTTACCGTCAGTCACGTAGATTTTTGAATCGAATGTCCCGATATACAGTTTACCATCCAGAACTGCGGCGGATCTGAAATACTCTGTGGTCGTGCCGGTGACGTTTTCCCAGAACACTATGTCCGGAGCGTCGCCTGATTTAAAATCTTTGGAAAAGCGCAGCACGATGGAATAATCGTTGAAGAGGCTTTTCCTGTTCGACAACCCTGCAAGGACATACAGATCGTCATTGAAAACGATCATCTTGCGATACCCGCTAATGCCCTCGTTTTTATATACCAGTTCCCATTCGGCGTTGTTGTCAGAGACCCTCTGCCTGTAAATTCTTCCTGCATTATCGCTGCTGGCGTCCGGAATTCCAAACGCAGACAACGAAAAATCCGAACCGGTGCTGCCGAACAATATGGCTCCAAGGTCTCTGTTCATCCCGACCCAGAGATAGTCGGAGTCCTGTTGTTTGAACACTTCGCTGCACCATGCGTAACTGTTGTGCACGCCAATGTCCGGCGCGGCGTCTATGCCGTCCACGCCGCCTCGTGTATCCGCGTTGGATATTTTCTGAGCTGCCAGCGCAGGAACTGCAAATGCGACCGCAAGTGACAGCACCAGCAATAGTGATATGAGTTTCTTCAAATGAACTGCCTCCCCCTAAAGTATCTCGGTGCGCAGCGAATGACGCCGCAAGCGACGCCACACGCCGCGCGTCCGCGCGTTGATAGTTTCTTATCTGTTATATATTCGTTTTGCAGCAAGGTATTTTTGTCCGTAAATCAATGAATATTCATGTTTTTATCATACAGGATCAGTTCGTGTCAATACACTTATTAAGTGTTAAAATTACATTAAAAATGTGATGTTACTGTTCAATAACATCACATTTTCAGCGCATAAATAAGATATTTTTCTCGTGCTCCTGTGGTTTATACAACCATAGAAAGCTCAGCGCTCCTGAACATCTCCGCTCATGTCAGGAACTGCCGATGATTTCAGCTTTTGCGAAGCATTCCCAACGCATTCAGTATTTTGTCCGGCGTTGCGGGAGGATCCACCCAGACGCCGATCGCATTGTGTATCGCAATAATAGCAAGATGAGTGTTTGCTAGCGAATGGCTTATACCGGAAGCGCCGTACACCGCGTTTCCAGCCCGGGTCTCAAGGAATGATTTCTCAACCGGCGGCACATCAAGCATTGTCGGCTTTCTGTAGTCGATCATATTGTTACTGAGGTTGACGCCCGTTCGCTCATCAAAGACATACTCCTCAAGCATCTGGCAACCCTGGCTGAAGTACATGACCTGGTCTATCTGGCTTTCAAGGGACGTCGGCCGCAAAACCTTTCCCACGTCCGCTGCGACGCTGAACCGAAGTATTTCTACTTCGCCTGTTTCGGTATCGACGGCAACTTCGCAGTAAGCTGTGTTCATCGTATCGAGTTTTTTTCCGAAATAGCTCCAAATTGCGGTCGGCGGCCTTCCTGTATATGTCGCCACAACATACTGAGATACTGCGTGCTCAAGAGGAATCCCTACAGACGGGTCATCCTTCAGGAATACACGGCCTCCGCCCAGATCCAGCTCATCAGCATTATGTCCCTTCAGAGGATTCTCCCCGGGCCATGACATCGGGCCTTTCATTGCCGGCGGGAACGGGTTCTCCGCCTCTCTGGCAGCCGCTTCCAGTATTAGCTTTTTAAACTCTGCTACGCATTCCTTCATAGCCCATGCCGACGCCGTGCTGCCGTCTGATCCGCCGCCCACAGGGGTGAACGCCTCTTTGTAATCATACTCGACTTCGATATCTTCATATTCCATTCCAAGTTCTTCCGCAATGACCATGACGTTGCATTCGACCGCGAATATCCCGGTTATCGGCCCCTGCGTCGGCAGGAACACTTTACCTTTCCTCAGCTCAAGCTTGCATTCATACCCGGAGATGGCGTGACGCGGGCTCTGCTGAAAACGGAAAGCGGAGCCGTGATAGCGCCCGTCAGGAAGCTTCTTCGTCCCGCTTGGATGAGAGCTCCAGTTCAAGAGCTTTCGGCCTGTTTCCAGACATTCGTCAAAGCTTGGCACGGGGTCCCTGTCCTGCTGTGAGTCAGGGCCATGGAGATTCAGTTTCGCGATATCCATCGGGTCTTTCCCGAGTTTCTCCGCAACCAGATATATTGCCATTGTTGCGGAGTCCCAGTTGAACGGGCAGTGCTGCCCGCTCAGGAACATCCTTCCGCGGTTGGAATCCACAATATCCATTCTCTGGCGGATGTTCAGGCATTTCAGGAAAGGATACGGCCCGTACGCCTGGTCGCCCGACGTGGCAAAAGACACTGTGCCGTGTATGCCGCCGTCCGCGACGGAATAGTCGTCGATCGCTGTAATTTCTCCTTCATTTGTGTAGCCGATCTTAACATACATGTAGCGCTGATTCATCAGGAAATCGAATGTCTCCTCGCGCGTCTCTGTACACCTGACAGGGCGACCCGTACGTCTCGCAAGCAGAGGGGTTATCTCCTGCGACCTTCGCATGCCCCAGTCGCAGTACTTTCCGCCCTGGAAAAGCCCCTCCTGAATGGTCTGCTCAATCGGGATCTTATACATGGGCAGAATATTAGCCAGTCGCTGAACGGCGCCTTCGATATGAAGCATCTCCACATTACGGTACGGTTCGTGTGACCACCATGATACTGACGCCGCGGGGTTTGGCATGTGGGATGCGAAACTGGGCAGCATAAGCTGGAAATCCAGCACATTCTCCGCCTCTGCCATGGCTTTGTCTACGTCGCCGTCTATTTTTTCGGCATATGTAACATTGCCCTTCCTTTTGTCATCCGCAGGAACCCTTGCTCCCATCGCAGGAAAAATCTTGTCCTTAGGACGTATGGCGGGAGCGTCCGGCTCCTTGCCCTTTAGTATATCGACTACATGCGGCAGCACTTGCCACTCCACGTCCAGCAAGCTGAGCGCCTGCTCGCAGATGTCTTCATCCTCCGCGACTACGATCACCGCGACTTCCACGCCCTCTTTGTCCGCGTAGTCGTCAAGCCAAGGTCTGCCTTCAGGTTTCAGACTCTTGATATCATCATCTTCCCATGTTACTATGTCTACGACGCCGGGCAGCGCTTTTGCCTTTGAGATATCTACGCTGAGCACCCTCGCGTTCCCGTACGGGCTCCTGAGGAACTTCGCGTGGAGCATGTTGGGGATCACATAATCCACCCCGTATTTCGCAAGCCCTGTCGCAAGCGCTCTTGAAACCTTGCCCGGCAGGTTGGGCTTACCCACAACTCTGAAATCTTCTCTTAGGCCGTTATAACCGGTCAAATCAGGCATTTTCCGCACCTCTCACTCTTTTTGTGAATTATTAGTCTTATTATCCCACGGTTTGGTTGGATGTCAAGGAGGTTTTCATGATTAAGCGAGTTGAATGGTATTTTCCGGCGGCGAGCGGCGAGGGAGACATTTTCGCGCGCGGCTGGCTGACGGATAACCCGCGCGCGATCATTCAAATCGCGCACGGAATGGCGGAACACAGCGGAAGGTACGACGATTTCGCAGCAGCGCTGTGTTCGCGCGGATACAGTGTCGTCGCGAATGACCACGCAGGTCATGGCCTCAGCGCCCACGGGGCTCTTGGGACCTTCGCGCTAAAACCCGGCGGTTTCGACTTTGTGATCGAAGATATGGCGCGGCTGTACGAACACGCGGAAGCGCAAATCGGCATACTGCCGCGCATCCTGATGGGACACAGCATGGGAAGCATGCTTGCCGCGCTGTATGCCGACAGGCGCGACGATATCATTGCGCTTATCATGACCGGTTGTCCGGCGCCCTACGCGCTCAGCGGGTTTGCGATCTGGCATACGGACAGAGTTGTAAAGCGTCGCGGCTACCTAGCAAGGGCGCCGCTGATTGAGAAGTTCGCGGGCTCGGTCAGGGGACTCACGGGCGAGGAGCTTGAGCGAAAGGAACTCTGGCTGACGCGGGATATAGAAATCGTCCGCGCCTTCATAGCGGACCCGCTATGCGGTTTTGATTTATCTGCCTCAGGTTTCTGCGAAATGCTGAGCGGCTTCAGAACCGTAGCATCCGCTGACTGGGGCAAACGCATCCAGGACATCCCTGTGCTCATTGCGGCGGGTGCGAATGATTCCGTAGGCGGGAAGGGAAAAGGTCCCGCACGGTATGCGCGTCAGCTGCAAAAGACAGGTCATAACGATGTAACGCTGAAGATTTTTCCCGACGATCACCATGAGATATTGAACGAGTATGATCGGAAGGACGTTTACGCCTTTATCCTCGACTGGCTTGATAACCGGGCCTGAACTGTAACACGCAGCGGGTTACACTTCAGAGGGGTGTCCGGGAGATGCTTTTTTGAGGCTTCTACAAATGTTCCGGAGTATATGAGCAGTGGCTTCCGCCTCCTGCTTCGCAACCAGCCTCAAA
>Ga0082212_10008114_pt1 | contig 13779 bp, 7 predicted proteins | sample TergutNt197P3_FD_71548 | JGI IMG/M metagenome (GOLD analysis project Ga0082212, IMG submission 71548) | Neocapritermes taracua P3 segment gut microbial communities from Petit-Saut dam, French Guiana - Nt197 P3 | ecosystem: Host-associated > Arthropoda: Insects > Digestive system > Gut ... | reverse complement strand
AACGTCATCGGGCGTCACTGCTCAGCAAGGCGGTCAGGCTTTTGTAAAAGGGGATATAGTGACAGATTCGCCTATTCCGACGAGCTATGGCACGAGTGCAGATAGCGGAGGTAAAATCACCGTTGACGGGGCTATCGTAAATACCCTTAGCCGTTATGCTTATGTCGGCAGTCAATTAAAGGCAAAAGGTAATGACTCGACGCACGCTCTCCCGTTTCTGGCTAAACCGGGCTACCTCACCTACACCGATGACGGTACAAATGTCGTCTGGGTGAAGGAAGAAGGCGGCGCGCCTGTCATCGCCACGCCGGGCGGTCCGCTGAGAAGCGGCAAGGCGGGCGATATGTATTCGGCGCACTTCGCTGCTGCGACAGACGGCGGAGGGAGCGTGACATGGAAAGTACACAGCGGCGCCCTGCCGCCGGGGCTCGAGCTATTCGAGGAAGATGGATATATCCATGGCATGCCGACCGCTCCCGGCCTGTATTCATTCAGCCTGACGGTCGAAAACGGCTATGGGATTTCCGCGCCTGTCTCCTTTAGCATCGAAATCGCGAACGCGGCCAACCCTCTTACTATATCGCCGACGCACGCGATACTTACCAATACCGAAGACTGGGCGCATTTTGAGGTGGCGCTTAATATACCAAATCCGGACTACGCCAATATTGATTGGATTTACCCGGATTGGATTGATTTTGAAGAGATCTACGACCCGGGCAGCCGCGATTACAGCATAAGGTTGGAGACGGCCGGCCTTGTTCCCGGGACCTTTACAATAGTGGCTTCCTACAACGACACATACAGCGGCGATACAATGTATTCAGCCACCGCGACAGTTGAAGTCATCCCCGGCGGCATAGGCGCGGGCACGACGGCGAAGGTGCTTGAGACGAAGGTGACGGTCAATAAGGCGAAGGAGACCGGCGCGCTCGTGCCCGTACTTATTACCGACCAAAAACCGTATGATATGGGGCTTTCCGCGTTTTCCGTGGGCGGCGGCTCATCCGAACCGCAGACAGGCTCGCGGATCGCCGCGGTGGTCGAGTTGTATAAGAAAAACAGCAAGACCAAGGCCTGGGACGTCCCGCTTCCGGGATACACGGCAAATATGTACGGGGCCGACCAGAGGTATATCGAGATAAACGCGGACGAGTCGGTGAAGAATAATAAGGCCGTTAAGGCCAAAGTGATTCTCCGCTCCGCGGACGGTGCTGTCGCTCTCGACGCAGGGATCATCAGCCTCACGGCCGTCCGGAAATGGCCGAAGTTTACCGTGAAAGCGGGGGCGCTGAACCTGTTCCTGCCGCAGAATACCGCTGCTTTGACCGTCACTGCAGCCGATGGCTCAAAGTGCTTTGTAAACGGTATAACGCCGCCCGCGGGGAAGGATTATTTCACTTACGAAGCCGGCAAGCTGCGCCTGGAAACAGGGGCAAAGAAGGGTTCGTTTAAGACCAAGGTGAATATTTCCGTAACGGGGTATAAGGCGGTCCCGGCGAGCAAAATGCCGAAGGTGAATGTAAAAATCGTGAACACAGCCCCGAAAGTGAAGCTTGCGAAGTCATCGGTCAAGCTGCTGAGGGCGGAGGACTTTGGCGGACCGGCCGGAAGTGCCGCGATAAGGCTTGTCACAGCGGACAAAAAAGTCCCGTTTGAGAGCGGCTACAAAGTCGCGGACGTGACTTCGGGCAGGGCCGATATTGATGTCACCTACAAAAATGGCGTGATATATATAACGCCGCTGCCGAATTGCAAAAGCGGTAAAGCGACTTTGTACGTAGAGTTTCAGGGGGTGACAGGGACAAAAAAACTTACACTGAATGTGACTGTCCGAAAAATAAAGGACCTCAAGCCGGCGTCAAAAGTGAAATCCGTGAAGGTGAACCGGGAGAATATGGAGACCCCGCCGGAAAACTTCGTCGCCGACATCCCGATTTCGCTTGGTGTCGACAATTATTCCGCAAATGACTGGGTTATTACCCCCAGCCACGGCAGAGTGACGACAGGGATTCTTGACGGTGCGATCCTGTTTGTAAACGGGGACAACAAGCTCACGGTAAGGCTTCATTCCGCTACAGAGCTTGCCGATTTGCTCGCAGCGAACGGCGGCAGGGACGTCAAGTACAAGCTGACGATAAAATCCCCTTCGCTGACGTCCGGCAAGTCGTTCTCTGTAAACCTGACCCTTACAGAGAAAGCAATTACAGGCAAAATCAAGACAAAAGGCAAGATCGATGTCGCGAACCCAAACTCGGCGGTAACGGCGACCTTGACACTTACAAACACATCTTCGAAAATTGCGTCGGTGCAATTGTATAAAGGCAGCATGCCGAGTGACGATTTCATGGTCACCGGCATCAGCGGCAATACCTTCAAAATAGTGGCGGCGCACAAAGGCGTCGTGCCGGGCGTGCAGCAGGCTTTAGTGGCAGAGGTAACGCTGAAAAACAGCTTCGCCGGCGTATCTAATGTTAAGTTAAAGATAAAACCTGTGCAGGGCAAGGGCAAGGCGACGCAGAGCAGGAAGTCCGTGACGCTGTACAAATCTACGCCGATGTACGGCAGCGGGCCCATCAAGCTGGACCTGAAAAAACCGGCAAACGCAAAGCTTGGCGCCGTGTCCGTAAACCAGGCGAGCGTGAAAGGGATGAAATTCTCGGAGGGCGGCTATAGGCTTGAGCGGAACGGGTCAAACGATTACAGCATTTGCTTCGATGGTGGCAGGGCGCCTGTCGTGACAAACAAGAAGACGGGCAAGCTTGGCAAACTCAAGTCCAGCTATACGCTCAAGCTCGACCTTTGGGCGGACGGGACGTACACGCTGGACGGGAACGGCCAACCCGTCGCGCTCGGGTATTACAACGCAAGCGGCAAGTGGGTCGCCAAGAGCAAGCCCACGACGGTGAAGGTGAAGGTGGTGATCAAGTAGGGGAGTGGTGATCAAGTAGGGGACGCCAAACCCACCAAACACGATAACCAAACACCAAAGCGGCAATAAAGTCAGCCGTCAGCCTGGTCAGGGTGGCGGTCTCACCCGAATATCGGGCCCTGCGGGGTGTTTTTGAGCCGTCTGGGTTGCAAATTGGCAGGAAATTAAAAAAAATGGCACAAAATCGAGGTTTTGTTTGATTTATGGAATAATATGGTATGCATATTCTCCTATATGGATACAATAATGGGATAAACTGGGATAAATAGCGCCAAAACCGCCCATATATTGGAATTAAATGAACACAAATCAAACAGAACTTCGATTTTGTGCCAAAAAGTAGCCGGGGCAAGGACGTTTCCGCTCCGCTCGAAACAATTGCCGCATAAAGGCTGCATAAAGGCTGCATAAAGGCTGCATAAAGCATAAAGCCGCAGTGTGGCTGGGCGTGCGTTCTCCAGAAAAGTGTGAAATCCGTAAGATCCGCGAAATATCACCCTTGGGGGGATATACAATCGGGGCTGTTTGTGGTATTTATTCGTTTATGGAAGTAATATCATAAAAGGAGGCAAACCATGTTTAAGAAAACACTGACGGTCGTGCTCGTTATAGCTTTTGCGCTTGCCCTGACGCTGTCCTTTGGGGGCTGCGGCGGCAAAGACAAGGATGACGGCGGATCGGATTCGCTTGACATCTCGATTGGCGGGCCGGACGCAGAAGGCGGCGATAGCGGTGGCAGCGAAAATACAAGCGGCGGCAACGCAAATACAAGCGGCGGTGGGGACGCAGACGAACCGGATCTTAACTATCCCATCGTCCGTTTCGTCGGGAATGACGAATACCCGGACAATGAGTTCACGCGTTTGATCCCCAAACCGGATTTCCCGATAGAAAGCGGCGAAACGAGTGCAAATTTTTTCATGTTTTACGCCGGGACGCTATCGAGCGCTGATGCGAAGGTATATATGGGAAAACTCGAAAAAGCAGGGTTCAAAGGTGTTGTGGATCCTATAGAAGAAGATGATTTCGTTTATTTCGAAGGGAAAAACGATACCGGGTACAGAGCGACCATTATGTGGACCCCGGACGACGGGGTGCTTGTCACTGTAGATAACAAATAGGCCCCGCCCCCTGATGAAAACCGTACCCGGACGAAGACCGTATCCGGAAAAGGAAAAGGAGACAAGCTATGTTTAAGAGAGTATTTACGATTGCGTTCGTTTTGGTTTTTGCGCTTGCCCTGACGCTGTCCCTTGGGGGTTGCGGCGGCAAGGATAAGGATGACGACGAAGAGTTTGATTCGTTGGATATTGTAGTAGGCGCGCCGGGGGACGACGCAGGTTCGGGCGGCAGCGGTGGCTCGGGCGACAGCGGTGGCTCGGGCGGCGGGGGTAGCTCAGGCGGCGGGGGCGGCCCGGCTGATGTTGACGAGGATGACGCTGATGACCCGGCCGTCGGCACGGGTGGCGGCGGCACAGACGGTGGCTCCGGCGGCGGCGGATCAGGTGGCTTGGATCTGGATGAGCAGTACGCGGCAGGCGAATGGCCTGACAACGAGCTTGCGAGGCAGGTCCCAAAACCGGGCTTCAAATCCAGCTCGGGCTATGCGAAGGGCAACCATATGATGATTTTCTTTGAAGGCTTGTCGCTGGATGATGCAAAAGTGTATGCGAAACAGCTTGAAGACGCGGGCTTTACCGTGGATTCTTTCCTTGATGATAGGGGGGATGATTACATCTATTCGGGGTCGAACAGTTCCGGCTACTCGGTGACGTTCACCTGGTCCACGAAAATAGATCCACATATCATCGTAGACAAAAAATAGCAGGGGACGCCGCCCTCAGCGTCCCGCCGGTTTTCTGGCAATGCGAAGTAGGAAGTTGGGAAAAGTAAGCAGGCAGAAAGCAGCATTAGTACGACGCGCAAGGTGGTATACTTGGGTTGGAGGAATAAGATGAAGAAACTGCCAATCGGGATACAGACGTTCCGCGAGATAATTGAAGAAGGCTATGTCTACGCTGATAAAACTGAATATATTTACAATTTGGTACAAGGGGGAAAGTACTACTTCCTCTCGCGGCCGCGGCGGTTCGGCAAGTCGCTGCTCCTTGATACGATGAAGGAACTTTTTGAAGGTAACAAAGAGCTGTTCAAAGGGCTTTGGATCGACAGCTCGGACTTCGAGTGGAAGAAGCGCCCGGTGATTAGGATTGACATGACGCAGGTCAAGCTCACGAACACGGAAGCGCTCGAGGAGTCACTTGTGGAAATCCTGAAATGGGTTGCGGAGGATGAAAACGTAGAGCTTGCCGAGACAAACTCGGTTAGTATGTTTTCTCGGTTGATCAGGAAGCTTAGCAGCAAATACAGCGAGCGCGTTGTCGTGCTGATTGACGAGTACGACAAGCCTATCATCGATTTCATCGACGACCCTGAGCGCGCGGCCAAGAACCGCGAATTGATCGGCAACTTCTACGGTGTACTAAAAGGGCAGGACGCGAACCTTTCTTTCGTGTTCATTACAGGCGTGTCGAAATTCACGAAGACGTCGATTTTCTCAAAGCTGAACAATTTATGGGACATCACGATGCGCGCGCCTTACGCGGGCATTTGCGGGTTCACTGAAGCAGAGTTTGACATACTTTTCGGGGATGAGCGCATCATGGCTTACCGCGCGGCAAAGAAAGAGATGAGCCTGCCTGACGGGGACAAGGAGCTTGCCGAAATCAGGGGATGTATCTTCGACTGGTACGACGGGTATACATGGGACGGGGAGACTCGCGTGTTCAACCCGTTCTCGCTTCTCAACTTTTTCGGCAACAACGAATACCTTGCCTATTGGTACGAATCGGGTATCCCGACATTTATCCCCAAAATTTTCAAGGACAGGCCGGACGAGTATATCGATATCCAGGACATCATTATAGACGAAGGGATGCTCAATTCGTTCGACATAGAAAACGCCCCGCTTGCGTTGCTCCTGTTCCAGACGGGGTTTCTCACAGTACACACATTTCTGCCGGGCGCGCCGCCAGAATACACGCTCTGCTTTCCGAATAGGGAAGTTGCCTATTCGTTCGGCCGTACATTCCTTGAATCGGCAGGCGGAGGCAACCCACTCGGCAACGCATTAATCACAGGCATGCGGAAAGCGCTCGACGCGGGTGAGCCGGAGATGATTGCGGAGGTGATGCACGGGCTTTACGCATCCATTCCCTACCAGCTGCACCGTTCAGAAGAATCGTACTACCAGACGGTGTTCCTCGCGACGATGCAGTTCCTTGGCTTCCGTGTGATGGGCGAAGTCTCGGTCTCCAAAGGCAGGGTGGACGGAGTTATCGAACAGCCGAACGGCATGACGTACGTGATCGAGTTTAAATATGTGGCTGACGAAAAAGGTATTGACGCAGCAATCGAAAAGGCGTTCGCGCAGATCGAGGAGCGCGGCTATGCGGAGCGTTACGCTGGGTCGCGCAAGACCGTGTTCAAGGTCGCGGCCGTTGTCGCTGGGCGGGGCGAAGTGAAGGTCGTGGCGAAACCTGTCTGACGGGAAAACCAGATGAAGGAAGGTAAAAGACCATGGCAAAGTTTTGTAAGAATTGCGGGGCGCCGATAGAAGAAGGGGCAGGGTTTTGCCCGGGATGCGGCACGGCAATCGAAGCGCCGCCTGAATCGCAGCCGCCAGCTTTTGCTGCACCGCCGCCTGCGCCAGATAATGCGACGCCGCCTGCGCCCGCTTATGCTGCGCCGCCACCAGAATCGCAACCGCAATACGCGCCGCCGCCACCTGCACCGCCGCCTGCGCCAGATAATGCGACGCCGCCTGCGCCCGCTTATGCTGCGCCGCCACCAGAATCGCAGCCGCAATACGCGACGCCACCACCAGAGTCGCAGCCGCAATACGCGCCGCCTGCATCGCAGCCGCAATACGCGACGCCGCCTGCGAAAAAATTACCGAAATGGCTTATCATCGTCATAATAGCCGTGGCAATCGTCGTTACTTTGGGCGTGATCGGGGTCATCGCGGGCGACGCGGACAAAACAGGTGATTCAGACGGCGGGGATCCGGCAACCGGGGAATCGACCGGGGATGGTGGCACATCCGGCGGGAATCCCGCAACCGGAACCGGCGTGCCGGAGCGCGGGGAGTTCACGGACTACCCGATCGTTGTCGGGGAGGGGACCGAGTTTCCGCTGAACGGCATGCTCTCGATACCCGACGGCATTGAGGGCAAGGTTCCTGCCGTCGTCCTGGTGCAGGGCGCCGGCCAGTTCAATATGGACGAGGAGGTGACGCCGAACAAGGCGTTCCGGGACATCGCGGAATACCTTGCGTCTTACGGGATCGCCGTGATCCGTTATGATAAACGGAATTTTGAACATTATGCAAAAATGGTGGAGACGTTTGGCGGCAGCCTGACCCTTGAAGAGGATGTCGTCGAGGACGTCCTGCTGGCGACCGAGCTCCTCAAGGCAGACCCGCGTATTGACGAAAACAGGGTCTTCATAGTCGGGCACAGCCTCGGGGGCTGCATCGCGCCGAGGGCCCATGCCAAGGGCGCGGGCTTCGCGGGGATAATATCGCTTGCGGGCACGCCCGTCTCGCCGTTTGACCTGGGATTGGAACAAGCGTTGGCCTATATCGCGTTGATGCCGGAAGGCGAGGAGAAGGAAGAGGCGCTGGCAGAGATGGAATACTACAACGCTGAGTATTACAGGTCTTATATAATGGGCATGTCCGAAAAAGAGGCGAAAGATACGCCTTATTCCGGTTTTTCGGCCTACTATTACCAGGACTGGGAAAACAACATCCCGGCCAGGCATGCCGACGCCATCGCCGACATACCCTTCCTCATCCTGCAAGGCACGAAGGATTTCATGGTGTCAGCCGAATTGAACATCCCCCCGTGGCAGGAACTGCTCGCGGGGCGGGACGACGCGACGTTCATACTGTATGAAGGGCTCAACCATTTCTTTATGCCCTTTGTGGGCGGGAGCATCGAAGAATGGGAGAAGGAGTTCGCGACCCCCGCGCATACCGATGAACAGGTCCTGGCGGACATCGTGGAGTGGATATATTCACAGTGAATCTGCAAAAAATCACCCTCAGGGGGATATACAAACCGGGCCGTTTTGTGATATTTATCAACCGTCAACCGAAAAACTGCTATATGACAACTGTTTTTCCGGCATGGCAGCCAGTACCCGCAGGCGGGGAATAATTCGGCAAGTGTTTGGGAGGTAAGGTCGATGTTTTGTAAAAAGTGTGGCAAAGAGATCAAAGAAGGCGCCAGGTTCTGCCAGGGGTGTGGGGCTGTAATTGAGGGACCGCCACCACCACAGGGGCCGCCTCCCGGGGCTGGGCCTGCGTATCAGGCGCCGCCGCCTCCTGGAACCGGGCCTGCACAACCGGGGCAACCGTCTCCGCAACAGTACAGGCCGCCGGCGCCGCCGCCTCCTGGAGCCGGGCCTGCGCCACAGGGGCCGCCGCCGCAACAGTACAGGCCGCCGCCGCCGCCTCCTGGAGCCGGGCCTGCGCCACAGGCGCCGCCACCGCAACAGTACAGGCCGCCCGCGCCGCCGCAACCACCCGGCAGACAGGCGCCGCCTCCGCCTGGGCAATACAGACCGCCGGCGCCCCCGCAATACGGGCAGCCCGCTGCGGCCGCCGCCGTTGGCATTACACAAAAAAACAAAAGAATACTGCTTGCAGCCGTCATAGCGGCCGCCGCTGTAGCGGCAGTGCTGCTCATGTTCAATCTACTCGGCAATAAGGGCGGGGACGATTTTGACGACGACTTCATGGACATAACGTTGGGCGTAGATGTGGAGAAGCCGCCGGGCAGGGATCCGCCGCCGTTTGAGCCGGCCGAGGTCGGCTTCACGACCAACGACCCGAACATAAAGATGATCGAGGTCAACCAGGGGCTGAGCTACGGCAAAAACGGCTTCACGGGGGAATTCTACCTGCTGGAGAATTTCGCCGCCGGCAAGGAGACCGCGATTTTTGTAGACCTTGCGAAGCCGCCGAGCCCCTCCAGCGAGATGACGCTTACGGTGGAGAGGGACGGGCAGCGCGTGGCCGTGCTTCTGCCTTGCGAAATGATTGACGATTCGACGGTGCTGTTCCAGCCGGTCGACATGATAGAGACGGACTACTGGGAAGAGGGCGCCTATACCTTGACATTCGACATGGACGGCTCGACCGCTGTCCGTACGGTGAACCTTATCCGGGTCCAAGCGTTCAAGATACTGATCATGCCGATCATCAGCAACCAGGGGGGGCGCATTGACAAATGCCTGGGTGATTGGCAGGATTCCGTGCAGATGATAATCGACGCCTACCCGGTCGCCGAAGCGGATATAGACTATGTCTTTGGCCCCGAGATCGACCTCTCGGGCCCCAGGTTCGACATGAGTACCGACGAGGGGCCGCTCGAAGTATGGTGTGCGCTCAATGACCGCCAGACCCCGGACGACCCTTATACACTGATCATAGGTTTTGTAAAGGACGAAATAGTATTCAGTGATGGCGACGTGGCCGGCGGCTATACCTACGGCTACCCTGTGAATATCATTACCGAACAGGCAATAGACATGCTTGCGGTAGTCATCCATGAAATCGCGCACTGCTACTTTATCGGGGACGAGTACCCGAGAGGGTCGCTGAACGACAACCTGAACCCCCCGCCCTTTGGGATGAAAGGCAAAGACCTGGTAACAAGGCAGCCTGCCGTCGGGACGAGAGAGAGCGTGGTGGGCGGTTTTGATGTCGGCCTTCCGGGATCTGGATCCGTCATATATGAGAACCAGAGGCCGTACCGGCTCCGTGACCATACGCTTTTGTACCCGGTCACAAGCTTTATGGGGTTTGCGGGGACAGGGGAGTCCTATACCAAATGGATCACCTCCGACATATGGGACCACCTGTTCAAATCTTTTACCGGGAAGTCCTCCTGGGGGCTGAATGACGGTACCGGGCCTGATAACGAAATCTTTGGGGTATGCCCTAAATGCAGTTTTGAAATCACCAATCCTGCGTACATGGTCCAGTGCCGCGAGTGCCAGACATTCACGCCGATGCCAGAGGAGAAGAAACAGTTCCCCTGCAAAGAATGCCGATCCGAGATAGATTTGAATGTATACGAGCTCAGGGAAGTAGTGGTATACTGCCCCGGCTGCAACAGCCTCATATGGTACAAAGCCTTCGGTGCATACAACAGCGGCGACGGCAAGATGGGGGCCGAAGAAGAGAAAGTAATGGTCACGAAGATCACGGGCGTCATTGACCCTGGCGGCGGGTTCGAGCCGGATCCCTGGTACTCATACAAGGCGCCACAGTCCCTGACCACCGTCAACAAGGATGGCGAATATGCAGTCTGCATCTATGACGGCAAGGGGAAAAAGCTGTCGACCACTTATTTTGACGCGGAGCAGACCTTCCAATCCATGAAAAAGGACAGCTGGGATTTCGCGACGGACGCCAAGTCGCCGATCAACATCGTCGTCAGCCTGCCTGCCGATGCGGCGAAGATCGCCATCGAAAAGGACGGCGAGGAAGTATACGCGAGGGAAGTTTCAAAGGAAGCGCCGACGGTCTCCTTCACAGGGCTGGCAGAGGGCCAGGACATCGGGGACAAGGCCACCCTCACCTGGGACGCGTCCGGCGAGGGCGAGCTGTGTTCTGAGATATGGTACTACCCGCACGAAGGCGAGTTTTATAAGATAGCCACGGACATCACCGGAAACTCGTGCGACATAGACCTCTCTGACTGCCCCGGCTCAGACGAAGGGTTCTTCCGCATCCTCTGCACCGACGGCGTCAATACCGCCGAGGCCTGGAGCGCACACGTCAAAGTGCCGTATATGGCGCCGCTCATCCTGACGGACAACAAGGAGACGCTGCGGTTCAAGGCCACCGAAGAGATCTTTTTCCGGGTGAACATACTCGACAAGCAGGACGGGACGATGCTTGGCCGCTATATCTTCGACGAGGCCTCGCAGACATGGAACCCGGACACGAACGTCGAATGGTTCATTGACGGCAAACCTTTCTACTGCTACGGCGACGTGCTGTTCGCCTTCCCCTACAAGGTCCCGCCGGGTACATATACGGCCACGCTTGTCGTGAAGAACTCGGCAGGCTTGGAGACGAGCAAGGACTTCAAGCTCGAGATCATCGATGACGACTCGGACCTGCCGGACGACTGGTCGCGCGACGAAATCAAGGACGCGCTCCTGATCGGGTTCTCCGTACCTTTTGACAGGATCGACGCGCCGATCAACCGCGGGCTGTACGCGCGCTTCCTGGGCTATATCTTCACGGACTTCTCGAACTGGCCCGGGGGGCATCCGGACATCAAGGACACCGATGTCCCGCAGTACACCGGCAATGACTACGATGAGGCGATGATGGTTTGGCTCGGTCTGATGGATGTCGCCGCTGACGGCAGCTTCGACGCGCACAAGTCGTTGACCGAGCGCGACGGCGCTGTGAATATGATGAAGATCCTGTTTATTGCGAACGACCCGTCGATGGCGGGGGGCAGCTTTGACGAGGAGGCGCTTTTGCAAAAGCTCTTTGACGCCGACATCCTGACCGATTCGGGGCCGGACGCCTTCGAGCCGGACAAGAAGCTGTCGAACCGGCTGGCCATGGTGCGGCTCGACAGGCTGTACCACGCCATTTACTCCGGGTCGATGTTTGAGTAGGGACGATAACAGAACAGTTATTGTATTTAATATAAGAAAAGGAGTAGGACCATGATCAAAAAACTGCTGACGATAATGCTTGTAATAGTGTTCGCGCTTGCCCTCGCGCTATCCCTCGGGGGCTGCGGCGACAAAGCGGAAGATGAACCCGACACGCTGGACGTTTCAGTCGGCGAGCCTGAACCTGAGCCTGAGCCGGGGCCTGGACCTGCGGCCGGCGCGGGGCTGTTCGACGAGGCCTATACTTTTGAGAATGGCATGGCGATCGTCATGCTGGACGGCAAGTATGGCTATATCGACAAAAGCGGGGAAATCGTGATAGAGCCTGTGTATGACGCAGCATACAATTTCACGGAAAATGGCCTGGCGATTGCCATGCGGGATGAGAAATATGGCTTTGTCGACAAAACCGGCAAGGAGGTCGTAGAGCTGAAATACCAAATGGTGGAAGATTTCGTGGATGGCCTGGCGAAGGTCTTGCTGGATTATCAAACAGGCTTCGTAGACGAGACAGGCAAGGAAGTATTGCCGCCGATATATGATGTCGTGGACGACTTCCACGAAGGCGCCGTGGCGGTATTGGTGGGCATCAAATGGGGCTTCGTCGACAAAGAGGGAAGAGAGATCGCGGCGCTGGAATACGAAGACAGGTCCTGGTTCCGCGATGGCCTCGCGATGGTGATGCTTGACAGGAAATGGGGCTTTATCGACAAGGACGGTAATATGGTTATAGAGCCAAAATACGAAAACATCAAACTTTTCAACGATGGCGTGACCGCGGTCCAGATCGGCGACAAATGGGGTTATATCGACAAGAACGACGAAATCGCGATAGAGCCAAAATTCGACGCGTCCTATAGCTTTGAAGAGGGCCTGGCCGTTGTCGAGCTGGCCGGCAAATATGGCTTCATCGACAGAAGCGGCGAAATCGCGATAGAGCTGATATATGACGACGCGTACAGTTTTGACGCAAACGGCCTTGCGGTCGTCATGCTGGATGGGAAATATGGCTTTATCGACAAAAATGGCAATGCAGCCGGGGAGCTGAAATACGACAGCGCGCAACCCTTCATCGATGGCTATGCGCAGGTCGAATTGAACGGGAAAACCGGCCTTATCGACGTAACAGGCAAGGAAATCGTCCCGACGGTATGCGACTCGATAGACGAATTCTCCGAAGGCATGGTACCGGTCTATATAAACGGCAAATTTGGGTATTACGACGACCAGGGCAGGGAGGCCATACCGCCGACATTCGAAAACCGGAGCCTGTTTGGCGATGGCCTGGCGTGCGTGGTGCTTGACGGGAAATTTGGCTTTATCGACAAGACAGGCAGCTTTGCCATAGAGCAAAAATACGAAATGGCGAGAAGCTTCAGCGAAGGCCTGGCAGCGGTCAAGATCGACGATAAATGGGGCTATATCGACACGAGCGGAAAAGTGGTCATTCCGGCAGGCTGAGGCCTCGCAGGGGACGCCTCCAGTGAGTAAATCATTGTAGAGGGAAAACAGGGAAGGAAGGTGGGATCATGGCAAACTTTTGCAAGAATTGTGGGGCGCAGGTAAAAGACGGGGCAGGGTTCTGTCCCGGGTGCGGGGCGCCCGTAGGGGACGCGCAGCCGCCGGGGCAACCTGGGCCCGGGCCGGGGCAAGGATATGTACCGCCACCCGGCGCGCAGTCTGCATATCAGACTCCGCCGGGGCAACCTGGGCCGGGGTACGCGCCTCCGCCGGGACAACCTGGGCCGGGGTATGCGCCCCCGCCGGGGCAAGGATATGCACCGCAACCCGGCGCGCAGTCTGCGTATCAGGCCCCCCCTGTGCAACCGGGGTATGTGCCCCCGCCGGGGCAAGCGGGGCCGGGGCAAGGATATGCGCCCCCGCCGGGGCAAGGATATGTACCCCCGCCGCCGGGACAACCGCAGCCGGGCTACGCGCCCCCACCGGGACAACCTGGGCCCGGGCCGGGGTATGCGCCCCCGCCGAAAAAGAACAACAGGACCCTGTTGATTGTCATCATCGCGGCGGTAGCAGCGTTTGTCGTTATCCTGCTGGCAACACAAGGCTTCGGGGCCTGGGGCGAAAAAGAAGAGCCGGCCGACATCCCCGAAGATGTCATAGATGAGCCCGAAGCC